>Ga0315315_10006552_pt1 | contig 10763 bp, 11 predicted proteins | sample M140m3416metaG_FD_203699 | JGI IMG/M metagenome (GOLD analysis project Ga0315315, IMG submission 203699) | Ammonia-oxidizing marine archaeal communities from Monterey Bay, California, United States - M1 40m 3416 | ecosystem: Environmental > Aquatic > Marine > Intertidal zone | place: USA... | reverse complement strand
ATAATATTATAACCATTAAATAGTAATAGAGGCAAATTTATACATTAAATTTTAGTAATTTTTTAATTTATCGTGATATACGTTCAAAAATAATATTAGAAAAATGGATTCTTTTGAGATTAATAAAATAGTTGCAGCTGTGTTGATGGTTGCACTTTTAGTTATAGGAATTGGAAAACTTTCAAATGTGATATTTCATGTGGAAAAACCTAAAACTCCCGGATATGCAGTTGAAGTTAAACAAGCTACGACCGTATCGTCATCAACAGATAAAGCTGTAGAGGAAAAAGTTGATATAGCTTCGTTAATGACAATGGGAGATATTGCTATAGGTGAAAAAGTTTTTAAAAAATGTGCTGCATGTCATTCAATTGTTAAGGGTGGAAAAAATAATATTGGTCCTGCTTTATATAATGTAGTTGGAAGAAAAACTGGAGCTATTGCAGATTATAAATATTCTAAAGCTTTATCATCATATGATAAAGAATGGACTTTTGAAGAGTTAAATGGTTACTTAATTAAACCTGCCAAATGGATTAAGGGAACAAAAATGGCATTTGCTGGATTAAGAAAAGAAAAAGATAGAGCCTCAGTAATTAAATATTTAAATCAAAATTCAGATAGTCCTTTACCTCTACCTTAATTTTCCAAAACAATATAATAAAATACTTTTTTGTACATGGACCCTATTGTGAGCTTGTTGCCAAACATGGGATTTTTTTCCTAAAAAAACTTCATCACTTACTTCTGATCCACGAGGTAAACAGTGAAGAAAAATACAATCTTTCTTTGCATAACTCATTAATTTTGTATCTATCCTAAATTTTTTAAATTGTTCAATTTTTTTCTTTTTATTTACTTTATCATTTAGAGATATAACTTTATCTGAAAATATAACATCAGCCCCTATGGTAGCTTTTTTAGGATTATTATAGATTAATATTTCCTTTTTATTTTTTTTTACCCAAGCTCTAACTTCCTTACCTGGTTCAAAATTTTTTGGACAACCTATACTAAGTTTAAATGAGAATTTTACAGAAGCTGCTATTAAACTATCCAAAACATTATTAGAATCTCCAATCCAGCAAATGTTTAATTTTGAAATTGGTTGTTTCTTTATTTCTTCAACAGTAAAAATATCAGATAAAACTTGAGTTGGGTGTGAGGACGGACTTAAACCATTTATTATTGGAATTGATAAATAATTTTTAAAATCTTCAATCTTTTTATCGCTATCTGTTCTTAACATAAAACCATCACCATAGGTTGACAGTATTTTGGCCGTATCTGATATGCTTTCACCTCCTTGACCAAGATGTAATTCATTTGATCTAAGTGTTAAAGTTCCACCCCCAAGCTGTTTTATTGCTAAATAAAAGCTTATTCTTGTTCTAGAACTTGCTTTTTCAAACATTTGGATAAGTACTTTACCCTTTAAGGGAGACCCTTTATCAACCTCTAAAGTGCTTAATTTTTTTCTAAGGTTTTTTCTTTTTTTTGCATCGACAATAATTTTTCTAAGATCTTTAGCTGGTATATCTTTTAAATTTATAAAATGTTTCATCTTAACTTAACTCCAAACAAACTTTTTTGATAATTTCTAGCGATTGTTTGATTTCATTTTTTTTTACATTAAGTGGAGGCAAAACTCTAACAACATTTTCTGCTGCTCTTATTGTTAATAAATTATTATTCATAAGTTTCTTAATAAATTTTGCTTGATCTATTTTAAGTTGTATTCCAATCAATAATCCTCTACCTCTTATTTCTTTAATTATATTGGGGTATTCATTTTTAATTTTATTAAGATTAGACATAAAATATTCTGAAATATTTTTAACATTTTTTAAAAATTTCTTATTTGAAATTATATCTATTACCGAATTGCCAACTGCCATTGCTAATGGGTTACCACCAAAAGTAGAACCATGAGTTCCAGCTGTCATTCCTGAAGCAACTTTTTTATTCATTAAAACTGCCCCAATTGGAAATCCACCTCCAATGCCTTTTGCAATTGGAACAATATCTGGTTTTACCTTTGATTTTTCAAAAGCAAAAAAATCACCTGATCTTCCAATTCCACATTGAACCTCATCCAATATTAATAAAATATTTTTTTTGTCACAAATTTTTCTAAGATCTTTTAAACACCAATCTGGTATTACTTTAATACCACCCTCGCCCATAATAGTTTCAACCATTATAGCTGCTGTGTTTTTTGTAATTTTTTTTTTTAAAGATTTATGGTTACCAAAATCAAAATGATCAAAACCATTTACTTTTGGCCCAAAACCCTCGGTCATTTTTTTTGAACCACTTGCATATATTGCTGCCAGTGTTCTCCCATGAAAACTATTTTTAATACATAAAATTCTATTCTTTTTAGGTTTTCCAATTGAATAAAAATATCTTCTTGCAACTTTAATTGCAGCCTCTGTTGCTTCTGCACCACTGTTTTGAAACATAACATAGTCAGCAAAAGTTTTTTTAGAGAGTTTTTTAGCTAAAAGTTCTCCTTCTGGAATTTGAAAAGCATTTGAAACATGCCAGAGTTTTTTTGATTGTTTGTTTACAGCATTCACTAATTTAGGATGTGCATGTCCTAAAGAATTTACAGCTATACCTTGAACAAAATCTAAATATTTTTTTCCATTAGTTGAGTATAAAAAGCTTCCTTTTCCATACTTAAAAGAAATTTTTTTTCTATTATAATTTTTTGCTAAATAGCTCATAATTTAAATCAGTTTTTATAAATTTTAATTATTAGATACAAGTTATGATTGAAAATACATATAAACCAATTTTAAGTTAATTTTGTTGATAACTTTAATATTTTGCTTGTTTAAATTCTTTTTATATCAGTATATTGTTATTCATATAAACTTTAATACTACATATTGATAATGAGCTGGAACGAGGAAAAAGTTAATAAACTTAAAGAACTTTGGGGAAAAGGAAATACTGCTAGCCAAATTGCTGAGATTATAGGCGGTATAAGTAGAAACGCAGTAATCGGTAAGGCTCATAGATTAAACCTATCTGCAAAAATTAAAACAAGAGCAGCAACTTCAAATCAAAATTTCGAAAACTCTCAGGAAGAAAAAAGCAACAAAATTAAAAGGGGCAGAAAGAGTAAATTTAAATCTTTAATTATTGAAAAAGATTTTGAACCAGAAAACCCGAAGCAATTAGAGGAATTGGATGATAGTTCATGCAAGTGGCCAATTGGACATCCAGATGAAAAATCGTTTTATTTTTGCGGTAGGTCATCATTAAAAGACTTTTCTTATTGTAAACTTCATCTTTTATATGCTTACCAGCCTAAAGGTAAAAAAGAAGAAGTTTCAGAAAAAGAAGAAGTGCCAGAATTTATTGGAAAAAAAATACAGTCAGCCTAAAAATTAATTTTTAGCCTCATCCTCTAAGTCTTCATTATTTAACAAATATTTTTCTGTAGAAAATTGTCCACCATCCCTCCACATATAACAGTATTTTTTTACTTCATGATCAAACAACCTAACACTTGGGACACCAATATCTGAATTAGTTTTATATTTTCCAGACGAAACATTATGATATTTTAATAATCTCAATTGGTCTCTTGTAAGCAAAGGGTTTGGTAATATTTCAAAAAATCTTGCTGTCAAATTAGCAATTGGTAAAGGGAAAGGTAACAAAATTCTTTTTTTACCAATTAATATCTGTAATTTTTTTAAAAGTTCTTTGAAAGTTAAAATTTCTGGACCAACACATTCAATTATTTTAGAATAAATATTTTTAGAGATAACATGATAAATAGTATCTGTTAAATCTGAACAATGAATTGGTGCAAACTTTGTCTTCCCCTCGTAATATATTGGAAAAATTGGCAATCTATTTAATAAAGTCATAAAGTTTGTAGTAAAATTATCATCTACAGAATATACAACTGATGGTCTTAAAATAGTAGCTAACGGGAAATTTTTTAATACATTGCTCTCTCCCTCTAATTTGCTTTTTGCGTAATCAGAGTCTATTGCATCATTTATTCCTAAAGCAGATAAATGAACAAAATGCTTAAGATTATATTCTTTACAAAGCTTGGCTAAAAGTGAAGGTAAAACTGAGTGAATATTTTTAAAAGTATTTCCTCTTTTTTTTTCAAATAAAATTCCGATTAAATTTATGCAGATATCTGCTTTTTTAAATAGAATTCTAATTTTATTTTCCTCAAAAATATTAGCTTCTACAACATCAATATATCCTGCATTAGCCTGGGTTTTAATTATGTAGCTCTTTTGATGAATATTGCGTGTAACAACAGTTACTCTATAGTTATTTTTTGTTAACTTTCTAATTAAGTTTCGACCTATTTGCCCACTACCACCAAAAATTAGACAATTTTTTGCTTTCATTTAAATTCCGTTATATATGTTAAGAAATGAGTAATAATATTCAACTTCACAAAAATGACTTACCAGATGATTTAGATTTAGGCAATCTAATAGCTGTTGATGGAGAGTTTATGGGTCTGAATGTAAGACGAGATCCTCTCTGTTTAATTCAGATATCTTCAGGAAATTCAGATGCTCATATAGTCCAATTTAATAGAAAAAATTATAACGCTCCAAATTTAACAAAATTGCTTGCTGATGAAAAAATTATAAAGATATTCCATTACGGAAGAGCAGACATTGCTCATATAAAATACTATTTAAAAACTGAAACTAATAACATTCTTGATACTAAAATTGCCTCAAAATTAGCAAGATCTTACTCGGATAGTCACTCATTAAAAACACTAATAAAAGAATTTGTTAATATTGATATTAGCAAACAATTTCAAAGTTCAGATTTTGGAGGAGAGTTGTCTCCAGCTCAATTAAAATATTGTGCCAATGATGTGCTTTATTTACATAAAATCCATGAAGAACTTAATAAAATATTAGAAAGAGAAAATAGAATTGAACTATACAAAGATTGCCTAAAATTTTTAAACACCCGAGTAAATTTAGACTTAGCATTATTTAAAGATGATATCTGGTCACATTGATGAATAAAAAATTTATACCCTTAGCAAAAAAAGTAATTGATCTTGAGATACAAGCATTACAAAAATTAAAAAAAAAAATTGACAACTCATTTAATAAAGCTGTAACCGAAATTGCAAAATGTAAATCAAAAGTAATTTTATGCGGTGTGGGTAAAAGTGGGTTAATAGCTGCAAAAATATCAGCCACTCTATCTTCAGTTGGTACTCCATCATTCAATTTATCAGCAAGTGATTCCTCTCATGGAGATTTAGGTAGCATTTCAAAAAAAGATATTTTAATTTTAATAAGCTATTCAGGTAAAACTAGTGAGCTAAAAAATATAATTCAATATGCAAATAGAAATAAAATTACTTTAATAGGAATTATGTCAAAAAAAGACTCTATTTTATATAAAGCATCAGACATAAAACTAGTAATTCCTGAGGTAAAAGAATCTGGTGGTATTGTGCCAACTTCAAGCACCACTGCACAGCTAGCTTTAGGAGATGCGCTAGCAATATCCGCTATGCAATTTAAAAAATTTGGTAAATTTGATTTTAAAAAAATACATCCGGCTGGCAATCTTGGAGCTCAATTAAAAACTGTTGAGGAGATAATGTTAATAGGAAATAAAATTCCATTTGTAAAAGAAAATTTAAATATGAAGGATGCTATAAAAATATTGAGTAATAAAAAACTAGGAGTTTTAATTGTTCAAAATTTACATAAAAAAACTACTGGTATAATTACTGATGGTCAAATTAGACGTTTTAATGAAAAGAAACAAAATTTAAGTGATATGAATGTTGCAAAAATAATGACAAAAAATCCAATTAGCATAGATAAACAATCTCTTGCTGCAAAAGCTTTAGCGTTAATGAATGAAAAAAAAATTACCTCACTGTGTGTACATGATAAAAAAAATAAGAATAAAACTATAGGTATTCTTCATATACACAATATTCTACAATCAAACATTGGTTGATGAAAAAAAAAAATTTTCTAAAGACATTATTAGTAATATCTTTAATAATAATTACATGGTTTATTTATTCAAAATATTTTAAAAAAGATATAAAATTACTATCTAAAACAACCAATTCGACAACAGTTATTAAAGAAGAAGTTGACTACAACTCTAATATCATCAAAGATATAAATTATACCTCGAGAGATTTAAAAGGTAACGAGTATATTCTTGTTGCTAAAGAAGGTGAAATTGACTTAAATAATAGTGATATAATTTTTCTTACTGATGTGACAGCGTATATCAAATTAATTAAAAATTCAGAGTTAATTGTTATCAATTCAAATTATGGCAAATATAACACTATAAATTATGACACAATTTTTTCAAAAAATGTAAAAATAGATTATATTGACAATATAATTACAGGCGATTATTTAGATTTCTCCATGATGAAAAATTTATTAATTATTTCTCGAAATGTTACTTACAAAAATCTTGAAAATACTATGAAAGCAGATGTTATAGAGCTAAATACATCAACTAAAGATACAAAAATTTACATGTATAATTCAAGTGAACAAGTTAATGTTACAAATATAAATTAAAATGGGATTAATAAAACAATTTAGAATTAAATCTCACAAGAAACCTAACTCGATTATTTCTTTTGAAAATATTAATCTTTCATATGGAAGCAGGTTAATTTTAGATAATATAAGTTTTAAAATAAATGAAGGTCAAATTTTCGGAATGCTAGGTCCAAATGGAGTTGGAAAAAGTACAATTTTTAACTTAATAACAGGTTTGATTTTGCCAAACAGTGGCGAAATTAAATTAAATAATACAGACGTTTTAAATTACCCAATATACTTAAGAACAAAAAAATTCCATTTAGGATATGTTCCTCAACATGGTGGTTATTTTAATGATCTATCCTTATATCAAAATTTAAAAGCAATCGCTGAAATTGTAATTAATGATAAAAGTAAAGAAGAATATAAAATTAATTCCTTGATTTCAAAATTTGAACTAGAAAATTTAAAAGATGTGAAAGCTAAATTTTTATCTGGTGGACAAAAGAAAAAGCTGGTTATTGCTTTATCGCTGTTAAGTGATCCAAAAGTTCTTCTTTTAGATGAATGTTTTGCAGCGCTTGATGTTTTAACAATTAAAATGTTACAAGAAATAATAGTAAACTTACAAAAAGAATCAAATATAACCATATGCATATGTGATCACCAAGCTAGAGACTTACTGGCTTGTGTAGATAAAGCTATGATACTTAGTAACTGTAAAATTGTTGCAGAAGGTTCACCACAAGAATTAGTAAATAATATACATGCTAAGAGTGCATATTTTGGTGACTCGTTTAATTTTAAATAAATTTAATGACAAATCAAATTATCGTAGAAAATAAGATTAAAGATTTTAATAAAAGCATAACTGTTTCGGGAGATAAAAGCTTAAGTATTAGATGGGTTTTGTTTTCTTCAATAGCTACAGGTAAGTCAAAAGCATATAATTTGCTTTTATCTGATGATGTTTTGGCTGCGATAAATGCAGTAAAAAAATTAGGAGCAAAAGTCAAATTAAGCAACGATTATTGCACTATTATTGGTAATGGGCCAAATGGATATAAATATAAAAAAAATATTACAATAAATTCAAAAAATTCAGGAACTTTAGGAAGATTAATTATGGGTCTTTTGATAGATACGCCCCATAAAATTAAGATTATTGGTGATAAAAGTTTATCTAAAAGAGATTTTTATAGAATTGCTGAACCATTAAAAAAATTTGGTGCAAAAATTAAACTTACAAAAAAAGGATTACCATTAACTATACAGGGGAAAGAAAATCCTTTGTCAATAAAGTACTTGGAAAATAAGGGATCTGCACAATGCAAAAGTAGTGTTATTTTTGCAGGATTAAAAACGGCAGGAAAGACTTTTATCAAAGCAAAAAAATCAAGAAACCATACTGAGCTTTTGTGTAAATATTTAGAATTACCCCTGAAGGTACAAAAGAAAAAAAACTATGATTTAATCACAGTAGAAAAAGCAAAAAAAATCAAACCTCTAAACTACAAGATACCTTCAGACATTAGCTCTAGTGCTTTTTTTATAGTTTTAACAGCATTATCAGCTAACTCAAAGTTACTAATAAAAAACATTAACATAAATCCATCTAGAATTGGGATGATAACTATTTTAAAAAAAATGGGTGTTGATATTCAATTTAAAAATAAGAAAAATTATAAAGGTGAGCGAATAGCTGATATTGCAATTACTAGTACTAGAAAAATTAAAGCAATTAACTGTCCACCAAAATTAAATAGCGGAGCCATTGACGAATTTTTAATTATTTTTTTAGTTGCTGCCAAAGCAAATGGAGTATCTTACTTCAAAGATATTGGTGAACTTAATCAAAAAGAAAGTCCTAGGCTTAAATGGGGTGCAAAGATTTTAAATAAAATGGGAATTAAGACAATTACAACTGATAACTCCATAAAGATATTTGGAAATCCTCAATTAAAAATAAATAAAAAGATTATTATTAAAGATTTTTTGAAAGACCATCGAGTTTTTATGACAAGTGTAATTGCAGCCTTAACTTTTGGTGGAAATTGGAATATATATGATAAAGACTCTATAAAAACTTCATTTCCTAAATTCTTAGATATAATAGATAATTTAAAAAATGATCGTTAAAAGAAAAGATATTATTAAAATTGCAATAGATTCACCAGCAGCAGCAGGCGCTGGAACATTAGCAAAATCAATTTCTAAACATTACAATCTTTTTTATCTAGATACTGGGAAAATTTATAGAATGATTGCTTATCTAAAAATTAAATATCCAAATAAATTTAACCAAAATTTTATCAAATCTAAAATTAAAACTTTAAAAGTAAAAGATCTTGCAAATAAAGCTCTACTGTCAGATGAAGTTGGATCTGTGGCGTCAATTATATCAAAAGTGAAAAGCACAAGAAAACTTGTTCATTCTTTTCAATTAAATTTTGCCTACAATCCTCCTAAGAATTATAAAGGATCATGTCTCGATGGAAGAGATATCACTTACAACATTGTTCCAGATGCAGATTTTAAATTTTTTATAACAGCAAATGTAAAAACAAGAGCTTTAAGAAGATATAAAGAACTAAAAAGTCTAAAAAAAAAAATTTCCCTCCAACAAGTGCTAAAAAGCATCAAAAAACGTGATAAAAGTGACTATAATAGAAAAATATCTCCCCTAAAGAAAACTAAAGATTCAGTGTTGCTAAATACATCGAAACTTACTAAAAGAGCCTGCTTTTTAAAAATAAAAAAAATTATAGACAAGAAAATTAATAATTAATGGAAATTTATAAAGACCTATCAAATCCAGCTTCAAAAGAATTCGAAAAACTACTCAATAGCCAGCTCTCTAAAATCCAAATAGAAGAAGGTAAAATTATTGAAGGTAAGATTAATAAAATTACGGAAAAATTTGTTTTCTTATTTGTTGAGGGCTTAAAGAGTGAGCCAGTACTGGATGTTAATGAATTAAAAAGTATGGGTCTTGGAGAAAAAATAAAAGTAGGTGAAACAATTCCAGTATTGCTTGAAAAAATAGAAGATAAACATGGTGAAGTTCTAGTTTCTGCGAGCAAAGCTCAGAAAATTAAAGGTTGGGACAAACTTGTTGAAGCTTACGAAAAAAATGAACCAATTATGGGTAAAATTACATCTAAATGTAAGGGTGGATGTATAGTTGAACATATAGATACAGGTTCTCTTATGTTTTTACCTGGATCACAAATTAGTGACAAGCCATTAAAAGATATTAGTCATTTAATGAATGAGCCTCAAAAATTTGCTTTAATAAAATTAGACAAAGTTAGAGGAAATGCTTGTGTCTCACGAAGAGAAATAATTTCATCATTTAAAAAAGAAGATAAAGCTAAAATTATAGAAAAATATAAAGTCGGGGATATTATTAAAGGTGCTGAGGTTAAAGGTTATAGCTCTTTTGGATGTTTCTTTAATGTCAATGGTGAATTAGATGTTTTAGTTCACTTACAGGAGATTTCTTATTCTAGAGTCAATCATCCTGATGAGGTTTTTAACATTGGTGAAAAACATGACTTAAAAGTAATCACTGTAGATAATGAAAAGCTACAAGTTGGATGCTCTGTAAAACAATTATCACCTGATCCTTTCGAACATATTGAAAACTACGAATTAAATAAAATTTATAAAGTAAAAGTTGTTAAATTGATGGACTTTGGTGCATTCTGTGAATTAGAACCAGGACTAACGACCTTACTTCACTCAAGTGAACTAAGTTGGACTAAAAAAAATATTTCAGCCAAAAAAATGTTCAAAGTTGGTGATGAGATAAATTGTATAATTACTGAAATTGATAAAGAAAAAAGACGTGTCGCAATTTCACATAGGTTAACTCAAGACAATCCATTTGAGATATTTGAAAAGAAATATCCTGTTGGAACAATTGTTGAAGGAGAAGTTGTTAACAAAAACGAATATTCATTATTTGTAAAAGTTGAGGATTTAGATGTAGATGCTTTCTTACATTGTAATGATTTGACGTATCTAAATAATGGTGAAGAAGAATTAGAGAGATATAAAAAAGGTGATAAGATTAAAGTTAAAGTGCTTGAAGTAAAAGTTTCAGAACAAAAGATAAGAGTTGGTCTAAGACAAACTCAAACTGATCCTTTTGATTGGTTTAAAGATAAATCTAAAAACCAAACAATAACTGTTAAAGTTGTATCT
>Ga0315315_10006549_pt1 | contig 10765 bp, 16 predicted proteins | sample M140m3416metaG_FD_203699 | JGI IMG/M metagenome (GOLD analysis project Ga0315315, IMG submission 203699) | Ammonia-oxidizing marine archaeal communities from Monterey Bay, California, United States - M1 40m 3416 | ecosystem: Environmental > Aquatic > Marine > Intertidal zone | place: USA... | reverse complement strand
AGATGTCAAACCCTTAGAAGCATTTTCTAAGTACTGACTGATTGCCAATTCACCACGGTGTTGCATTAGGCTACCTCTTCTTCAATATCTATGAAGTCACCAACAACACTATTATCTTCTTCATCGTGATGATTCGCCTTAGAATCCCATTCACTTATGATATAGCTATTGTAGTTTTCGACCCAAGCTAGGAAGTTAGCGAATGTTTCTTGGTCTGCATTAGATAAATCAATAGTCTTAGACATATCTAAACTTGCAGTAGGAAGATAAAAACAATTACCATTTGGTAACTTTCTTTCCTCTGTACCAAGTGTCACATTATGCTGAACAGGCAGTCTCTTCATTTGAGATAGCTTAGTAAAAGGCATAGCCATTATCTTGAAGGCATCCCTATTATCAATCTCCCATATAAATGGTTGGCTGTCTATCTCAACTGCATTACCCTTTTGGTCTACAGGACTAATTAAATCAACTAGACCAAACACAACACGAACCCTTTTTATTTGCTTAATAAGTTCCTGTGTCTTCTCAGGTAATGATTTGAAGTCTTGAATATACCCTGATGGCTTACCACAATTAAAGCCACCCTGATTGTCTTTCAAATCTATATTAAGATTATCTGCCATAAGAGTTTTGTGATATGTACCCATTGGCTCGCCTGCCTTTGCGTTCATATTTTTAATAAATCTCTTATACATAAATCTTTGTATGAAAGGTCTTATGGTAGCTGAAGTTGCATACACAGCCTTATCGTCAGGTATATCCAACTTATATGTGCCACCTTGCACAACTTCTACATTCATAGACTTGCCTTTTACTTCTGCTTCACCCATGATAGGTGAGTGGTTTATCTTTAACCTTGGCAGAGTATTAGACTTCTTATCTGTAGAAGTATTCTCTCCTGCTATGCCCATAGCTTTTGCCATTGCAGCATAATTCGCAGTATCTATTGTTACTAAATCACTCATATATATTTTCTCCTTTATTGAAAGTTTTATTGTTATATCATATAACGTCTTTGGTGTCAAGCCAATTATTACCTATTTTTGCTTCTAATAATAATGGCACATTAAAATCTATATTAAACTTACGATTTATGATGTTTAGTAGTTCGTCATTTGATGACTTTAATACAGATAATACTTGTTGTTCCTCATCAGGATGTATATCAATCACAATTGAATCATGTACACTGTTGACAACACAAGACTTTAGAGTAGTCAGTAGTTTATCAATATACATTAGTACAAGAGGAACTATGTCAGCAGTAGCAAAACTCTGAACAGGATAATTCTTAACTTGTGTGAAGTGCGTTATCTTACCACTTGCGTATCTCTTAGCATCAGGAAATGCAAACTCTCTACCTGAAGGTATCTTTATCTTACCTGTAGTCATAACTTCCTTAGCCAATTTGGTGTGCCATAGTGCGATTCCTTTGTACTTTTCCGTGAAGTGTTTGTAATATGTTGCCTGAGAAGGTGTCCTTCCAAATCCTGTTGCTCCATACAAGGGAGCAAACGTGTGTGCCTTCGCTTCTTGGCGAGATGTCTTTTCACCTGCATCACTAATAACACGAGCAGTATAACTGTGAACATCAAATCCATCTTCAATCTCCTTCATAGCAGTTTGGTCTTGTGATAAAAATGCAGCAGCTCGAAACTCTAACTGTGCAAAGTCAGCTTCAAGTATCTTGCCACCCTTCCAACGTGATACAAATACCTTCTTGACAGGAAACGTACCACCTCTAGGCATGTTCTGCATGTTAGGGTCAGCACCACTAAACCTACCTGTTGCAGTCCTGTGTTGTAGCAGTCTCACATGTAGCTTGCCATCAGGCTTGATGTGAGTCTGTATACCTTCAACAAAGGAAGACAAGTAAGTATCAAGTGCAGACAATCTCTGTAAGTCTGATAAGAAGTTCATAGCATTAGTCATATTCTTATGTTTAGCCATAGTATATAATGTGCCTAAGTTAGTCTTGTTCACACTAAACCCATTGGCACTAACCCACTTAGCATTAGGAGCATTGAACTTCAACCCACCTATTACCATTTTATCAGGTATAAATAAGTAGCCAACAGAATCACAAGCATCACACTTGGTAGGTCTAGCAAAAGGAGTTCCATCTTTCTTTACCTTTCTAATATACCCTGTGCCTGAACAGGGATTACATTGCTCTGCTTTAGTCTTGTACACTATGGTCGATTTAGTAGCTACAGTTTGCTTATAGTCTGTACTGTCCATATAAGGAGTAAAGCTATTTGCCCATAGTGCTTTTTCTAATGGCTTTCTACTGTATATAACCCACGACATCTGTTCAGGACTGTTTAAGTTTATGGGTGTATCGCCCATTAGTTCTTTTACTTGTTTGTTAAGTCTTTTTTCTATATCTTGTTTCTCTTGTTCAAACTCTACACGTACTGCATCTAGAGCATTTATGTCAACAGTAAATCCACGTTGATATATCTTAGCAAGAGTTGTCGCTACTTGATTAGTAAATATTACAGTCTCCATAAGACTAGCATTTTCTACTGTATTCAGTCTTCTGTAGATTGAATCACTCAACTGTTGTGTAGCTTTCAAGTCAGCAGACAGATAGTCTGATAACTCTTGTGGTGGTATCTCATCAACAGATACATTATTCTTGAAGTACTCCTTCATTGTATCTTGTTTCTTAGTATCCAAATCGTGCCTGATTGCACAGGCTTCCAATGATAATGGTTCTTTCTGCCCACGTTGTAAGATGTACTCACCCAACATTGTGTCAAAGACAGAACCATCATATTTGAATCCACATTCCCACAACCATAACAGGTCGTGAACAATGTTGTGACCAATCAAGATTGTAGCATCGTCTAGTAATTCCTGCACACCTGTGAAGTCATCTCTAAATAAATACTCCTTGCCTGTATCAGTCAAGCATCCAACCATAACGAGTTTATTATTTTCCTCGAATGGGTCTAGATGTAACTTGCCACCCCTATGTGTGACAGTATTCTCTACGTCTAACGTCAGCTTCATGCTGTATACCTCGCTGTCTTATAATCAAGTTCGCAATGAATTGAGCCATGCCAACCTGATAACTTATTCTTAACTACATTAATATGTCTCTGTATATCTTCTTCCTCTTGTCCTTCTACTTGTGGGTTCTTTGCTATCAATAGCATCAAGTCAGCTTCAGCAGCTTTACCTGTACGTGAGCCTTCCATCATAGACTGATTTAATATAATCTTACCTTCAGCTTCAGCAGATAACTGTGACATGTAAAGAACTGCACAGTTGTATGATTTAGCTATTTGTCTAGCATGTATTGCATTAGCCTTGAGTGCTTCATCCTGTCTAGCAAACCCACCTGTCCTAGCAAACTTGTCTCCCATGTCTAGTACAAGTATGTCAGGTTGATATGCCTTACACACACTCTCAACCCATGCCATGTCTCTATCTGATGCATCACGTATCTTGATATTGTCAAACACAGGCTTGTAACGTGTCTGTGCTTCGCTAGGATTTTTCTTGACATCGTGAACAGTCATGCCTGTGGCAGCCGTCAAGTATCTTGCACCTACCCTATGATAACCTTCTTCGTTGCATAAGATAACACACTTAGCACCTTGGTGTGCAAACCCACCCGGACTTGCAATCAAGGATGCATGGAATGATGTCTTACCTGTATTAGGTCTAGCACCTATCTCAATCAAGTGACCTGCATTAATACCATCTACCTTACGTGTTAGACTAGGTATATTGAATGTCCACCTAGCTTCCAAGTCATTCTTAGCTAGTAGTGTCTCAATAGAAATGTCATCCCATTCGATATTAAGGTTAGGTGTAAAATCATCTCCATACATCTCAAGAAGATTTCTTAATGGCTCAAGAGAAGACTTAGCACCATTCACATAATCAAATCCTAAGTTTGCAATGTCTTCGCCAACGACTTGCTGAAACAGTTTAGATAGCACTTCCTGTGCGATGTCTGTTCCAAGTGGTTGCTCTCTCTTTATGTTAGCAAACAGAGAGGAGTATGCTTGCTTCTGTGCAGTAGTCATAGATGGATTGTTAGACATGAACAATGCTTCAATCTCATCAGGTGTTACTGTTCTCTCGTATGTATTCATAGCTTTGTCGAGAGATTGTTTTATCTTACGAACATCCTTACTGAATAACCTGTCAGGGCACTTTGCTCCTCTGTGGTCATCGTAGAATGTTTTATCCATAAGACTTCGTATTAATGATAATTCCATGTTGTTACTCCTTTGGGGTTAGGGTTATTAAGTTTTCCATATCGACAGGTGTACGATATTTTAAGTCATCTGTCAATCTAATTATTTTTATATCTTTTACGTAGGCTCTTAATTCTTTTGCAAATGATAATGTCTTGGGTAAGGCATCAGGGTCAAGTGCTATAATCGCTGTTGAGAATCGTGAGAGATACTTCTTGTGTGACTCTGCCAATGACGTACCCAACACAGCTACCCCAACTAATACATCACTACCTACCACAGATGCACTAACACAATCCTCAACAACAACTGCTACCCTACCACATCCATGAACAAAAGGCAAGTTACTTTTTCCGTATCGTTTCCATTTAGGCAATAACTTTGTTACTGACCTACCAACTGCATCGACAATGTAATCGTTATGCTCGACAGGAAATACAACTCGCTTGTCCTTGACATCGTAGTGTAGATTCAATTTGTCACAATCTAAATCCCACAGTTCACAAAAGTCCATGACTTCTCTCCTGTAGTTATGTGACACCACGTATTCAGGCATTACAAATTCTTCTCTATCAAAATCTAGAACATCACCTGTAATTGCATCACGTATATCATCTACGGATAGATGCACACGTTTTGAGCCTGAAATTTTACAAGTAGATTTATAACAATTCCATAACAATCTACCCATGTTATTGGTAGCAGTAAAAGTTTTATAACCATTACAACTAGGACAAGTAAGTCTTTTACTTTCTCCTACACTTAGTTGTAAATCATTTACATAGTTATATATATTCATTGTATATCTCACTTATATGTTATATAATATTCTTTTGTTCGGCACTTACCCTGTGCTTATAGCATACTTTTTTCTAGTTGTCAATGCATTTTCAGCAGAGGCATAAGTATTTTTCATGTAAGGTTTCACACTATTGGGGTTAGCATGACCTGTAACAGACATTATTTGACCCATAGATACTCCTGCTTCGACCATTTCAGTAGTTCCTGTTCGTCTTAAATCAGCTATCCTTAGCTCATCAGGCAGTCCACAGAGCTTCATTACCCTTCTCGCTACCTTTGATAGCCTATGAAGAGAATATGGCTCGTACAATCCTCGCATCGCCGTTGGATAGGGTGCAACATAAGACTGAAAACCATACTCTTCCTTCTGTTGATTAAGCATTTCTAATAAGTCAAGAGAAATTGGTAGATGAACTACACTTCTTCTCTTAGACTGTTGCAAATTTAACACACTTTTATCAAAATCTATGCTAGAAAACTCTAATGTTCTCATGTCTCCAACTCTTTGACACCATTCGTATGCCATTTGTACAATCAATCCTATGTTTCTGTACTTAAAATCACTATAAGAGTAGTCAAGAAATTGACACACCTGCTCTTTTGTCCACACAACTTTCCTAACATGGGTAGCTTTTCTTCTGAATGTAGCAAAAGGATTTGTCTCTGCATAACCCATCTCCATAGCAAATGAAAATAGTTTCCTTGCTACAGAGCAAATATGGTTAGCCATAGAAATACCACGTTTTAGCCACACTTCATATGCTCGTCTAGATTTAGCACCTGACATCTTTGGTAATTTTGTGCTTGACAATTTCTTACCATCTACAGATGTGTCAAGCATGACACTTAAAAAGTATTGATAATCTGCTTTAGTTTTATCTGCTAACATATTGAAATCGCTAGATAAATAGTACTCATCCACCAAATTTTTTATTGTATTTTTCTGCATCATATCTCCTTTTGTTATACTGATATTTGAGGTATACTTCATATGTTGTCAACTCAATCAACTCATGGTGAGTGCTATCATATTTCAAATTAGCATCATATAAACTGTTTGTTTTGTCACAGGCAGGACATTGTTCTTGCTCTTCATCTACTCTACCCATCCAAAAACATTGGTCACAACCTACCATATTTTCAGTATTAATATTCATCTTTATACCCCATCTTTGATAAATCAAAAGCAGTCTTGTACAACTCATCATGCCACATCAAATCATCCTTGAAGTGTGAAGGGATATTACTATGTCCATAATATCTACCTGCAATCATACCTGCTACTGCACCTACTGTATCTGCATCATATCCTCTGTTAACTGCCTTGATGATACAATCCTCAAAACTATTTGTTGTTTGGAATGCCCACCAAGCACATTCATATGTCTCTTTTACATACCCACCTGACATAACTTTTTCTCTAGGTGTGTCTATTGGTAACTTATGTTTTTGATATCTTATTATATCGTACCCATGATATAACTCTTCAGCTAACATCACAGAGTAATCAACACAAGTATTGCTTCCATGTGTTAGTAGTGTCTGTTGTACTGCTAATTGAATTGCATGGTATCTATCTTTAGCTACGATAATCACAGGTGCAAGTCTCATCAATGCTCCATTGCCTGATGTATCTTTTGAAGTTCTACCTCGATAGGGTTGTAGTATATATTCATCCTTTACCACTTCCTCTAAGTAGCTACTCAATGCAATAGCAGTAGTGCCACCTATGTCAAAGCATTCTCCTCTTGGACTATATTCTCCACCCTTGTACCATTTAAGGAACTTGGACATGATATCGTTTGCATCAAAGCATTTCTTCTCTAGTAATGACTTAGCCATAGCTAATGCCATACTTGTATCATCTGTCCATTCTCCAAGAGACACGTTATGTTCTCCACCTCTAGTATATTTAGTTATATAGTTATTTGGCTCACGTGCATCTTGAAACTCAAGTACTGCACCTAGAGCATCTCCTATTGCTAGTCCAACTAGCATTCCTGTCGCTTTGTCTGTGTTCATCATACCTCCAATGCTATGTAAATACATAATGCTATAATTAAAAGTTTACCATAATCAAGGTCAAACTTTGTACCTTCGCCATACTTTTTATTGAAGTCTTTATCAAAAAAATCTACTAATCTACCCCACATATTATTCTCCTCTCTTCGTTTCAATATATACTCTTAAGTGAGTAGACTCATCTCTAGTCTGACCCCAATACGTAGCACCTGTACCTTTGAGTTCAGGCTTGATGTGTTGTCCACGTACTCTCATCTTGTACGTCTTCTTGTTGAAGTACTGCTTCATATTGTCAATAAACTCTTGACCATCTGTGTCGTTAGGTATCTCGCTGAACACATAACCACATCCTTTGTTAGGTTGTAACAGGTCATTGGCTATTCTGTATTGAGCCTTCCAATACTCTGCATTATTTACCTCATGTTGATACCTTTCCTTCATGGCTTGATAGGCTTCCCTAGGCACTACAGTTTCATCATGCTCAAGTTGTTGGACAAGACGTTGATTTTCTAACTCAAGTTCCTTTATCTTTTTTCTATATATCTTGTCATTCTTTTCAACAACATCATCATAGAACTCTGCTTGTTCTTTTATCTTACCTTCTTGTGTGTCAGTCCTAACATCCTCTTCATTCTGTTTAACGAATGCTCTGACTAAATGTTGAAAGTCCATGTGTGAAATAGGTATGTACTTATCCTGTTCTTTTGAATAGTAATCCTTGTGACCCAAGTTGTACATATCATCTGCTAATTTACCTGTGCTAGTTGTTGCTCCTAGCATTTGTATTACTCTGTGTATTTTCATAATGTATTCTCCTTATCATTTATTTTAGTTCTGCATACATCTGTACCTAACATATCAAACATAACACAACCATAGTCATAGCCTATCTTATAGTAATGATGTGTCTTAGTGTCATCTCTTTCGCCATGCAGTAAGCCATCTGCTATACCATCTTTGATAGCTTCTATAATCTTATGCTCTTTGATTTGTTTATCTAACTCTATTAAGTTCATCTTTAGTCTCCCATCTATAAAATATGTGGTCATCTATTCTTGTTACATACGTCTTAGTTTCTGCCCAACTAGGCTTAACATAATGTGCATGGTAGTGTGTAGCACCTTCAACAAAGTCATCTAGGTGTTCATTGTATACACCATTAGCAATGTGCATAGCAGTTCTCCATGCCTGATGTTCTTTAGGCTTGTCACTCTTGCCATCACAGTACCAACTGAATTGACACCTATTCTTGATAGGAAAGTCAGGCTTCCATTTGTATGTTGCACCTTGTTTAACTACGTCACATACTGTGTTAGGATATCGTTTATCTCTTACCCTATTCATCACAACATGTGCGACTGCCACTTGCCCTATATAACTTTGATTCTTAGCTTCGTGGTACACGTTGAGTGCTAGGCATATCATTGATTCCAATAGCATTAGACAGTCTCCATTTCACTTAGGAATAATACACCACCATAGTTACCTTCTCCATCTGCACTCACTTCAACCTTGACATCTTTGTATCTAGGCTTGGTTAAATGAAACTGTGGAAAGCCTTCTTCACTTTCTCCTAAGTAACTCTTTATTCTAAAACCTTCAAGTTGTTTATAGTAATTATCTACATCCATTATACATTCTCCTTTTTAAATACTTTGTTCCAAGTTTCTTCAATCTCATCATCAAGATTACCATCACGAATAAATTCTAGTTGGTCTTTGACATATTGTATACGACATTGTTCTAGTGTCCAAAAGTCTGTAGCATGTTCTTCAAAGAACAATACAGGTTGAAGTTCTTCCTTGCTCATACGTAATGCTTGATAATATAATATATTAGCCAATGCCAACATATATCTACCTTCGTTTTTCATACTAACTCCTTGTTTTTGTTATACATTTTATGCCACGTTACTAAATCCTCATTGTCGTGATTGATTGTATACCACTCCATACCCTTGAGTATATGTGCAATCACATCAACTGTCCACCCATTACCAATCATCTTGTATCTCTGACTATTGGATACATGATTGGTGTAATTGTCAGGTAATGTCTGCAATCTCTCACACTCTAGAGGTGTTAACTTTCGCCACATATCTTTTGATACTAACACATTATCTTTCTGCACAGTAGTAAGACAGTTAGACTTTTCATCAGCACGTACCTCTATCTGTCGTGTGTAGGGTAGTTCAAGTTGGTCATCTTTACGAGTACCATGCTCATCTAACCTACGATTCACAATCCTACCTACTGCAACCTTTGGTTCTCTGTGTCCACCTTGCATGGTAGTAAGGGTAGGTGCTTTGCCTTCTTGTGCATATACTCGCTTGATTGAGTCATGCCCTTTGAGGTCAGCAGTACCAACTCTAATCAATCCATCTTTGGATACAGTTGGATTATCTTTCAGTACCATAGTACGTTGCTTACGTTCAATACTATTCCACCATACTGCACCATTGTACCTAGCAGTAAGACAATGCGACTTGCCACCACTAGTCATCTCATCTGTAGCATAGCCATCTTCTAGTATATCTTGCATAGTAATACCCTTGTCAATCATGTCATCAATAGGCATCTGCTTGTACGTACCATCAGCTTGTAGCTTACCAAACCAATATAGTCTGTACCTATTCTGACCACTAAGGTACTTAGAGTTTCTAGCTTGTGGTTCAAACCCCATGTACTCTGATATCACATCTTGTGATTTCTTAGCCATACGTACATTCTCTAAGAGTACATACTTAGGCTTGACCACCTTGAGTATATCCACAAAGTTGAAGAACAACTTACTACGTGGGTCATCAAACTGAAGCTGATGTCCTGCAAAAGAAAATCCCTGACATGGCGAGCCACCCATCATTAGGTCTATACCCCAACATGATATCTCGTATGGGTCTAGGTCTGTGACATCTCCTAGCTGAAAGGTATTAGGAAAGTTAGCTTGTGTAACCTTGATAGCATAGGGGTCAATCTCTGATGCAAAGTAACAGTTATCCTTGCCATCAAAGGTAATGCCTAGCTTCTGTAAGGCAAGCTGACCACCACTACACCCATCAAATAAACTTAGTGTATTCATTCGCTTATCTCCTCTAGTAAATCCATGTCCATATCTTCTGTAAGGTATTCCAATGCTTTAAATCGTCTATCCCTTTTTAGTTGATACAATTGTATATGCTTTTTGTCTTTTGTCAACACTTCATTTCCATCATCATCTACTACATAGAATTTGATATCTGCTACTAATATATTCATATTATACTCCTATACATAAACTCTAGATGCTACACCATGTTCATGGTATAATGATTCCATATGAATAGTACCTATCCAATCTCTTGATATTGCATCTTCTCCAAGCATAAAGTAATCATGTTGGTATGGATTGTAAGTTACCCTTTGCCAATCAATGTCAGAAATAGGTCTAGGTCTAATATTGTCAACATTATATTTGTCATCAACATAGCCTACTGCAAAGGCATGAACATTCTTTTTGCCTTCTTCTCGCACTCGTTTCTGCCCACCTTTACGAACAACAAACTTTGCATCTCGTATTGTTATGAACTGTCTATGTGCAATAACTCTACTACTCTTGACATCTTGAACACTCCACACTTTCTTATGTAGATTCCAATAGACTCTGACTTTTTGCATTGTTACCACTCCACAACTTCAAATTTTAATTTACTATGGTCAATAAACCTCTTGCCCTTGAACGTAACC
>Ga0315315_10006548_pt1 | contig 10765 bp, 6 predicted proteins | sample M140m3416metaG_FD_203699 | JGI IMG/M metagenome (GOLD analysis project Ga0315315, IMG submission 203699) | Ammonia-oxidizing marine archaeal communities from Monterey Bay, California, United States - M1 40m 3416 | ecosystem: Environmental > Aquatic > Marine > Intertidal zone | place: USA... | reverse complement strand
TGATACTTTTTTAATAAACGCTCCGGCGGATTATGTGGCGAGTGAGGCAGGAATGGAGCGTACCATACAAAAAAAGGGGTCTGCTCTTTTGCGGAGGAATCGATAAAGTTGAGCAGCGGAGCCAGGCCTTCGCGTCCAATCTTCAAGCCATCATCCCCGTGACGACCGCCCGGTTCGGGAAAACCGCGAGTCATGCCTTCCGTGAAACCACCGCGACGAAAATTACCCTCCCACCACTTCCCACTTTGGTGACTGCGGTATCCAATTTTCCCCAGTATCTTCGGTACCGTTGGAAGCTGATCAATCTTGGCAATCAAAGCCGATCTTGCCTGATTGTATTCAGCTGCATCTTGCGATGCCGGTCGTGCCGGATCGTTTCCAGTCACTCCATGCTGAGATGCATACAGCCCGGTCGCCAATGTTAACAATGACGGACGGCACAACGCAGTTGGTACGTAGCCTCGGGTAAACAAGGCGCTGCGTGACGCAAGTTGATCCAGGTGCGGAGTCTCGATGCTGTCATGCCCTATGAAACTATAATCGTTCCATGCCTGATCATCACTGATAATCATCACAATGTTGGGTGAACTTGCAGCAGACGCTCGCGAAACGAGGCAAGCCGTAGCCAAAAGAATCAGCAATGTGGTTGTACGAGACATAAGAACGCCGTTTTCGCAGTTGTCGTGAGTGAACTCAACATCGTGGCCTCTGCCGTCGTCGTAGCGCACGTATCGGTTGTAAATCGACCCAAAATGTAATCTCAGCCCAGAAGCTTTCCCAATCCGCTTTGACATCTTTTTTTCGCAACCTCGTAAGTAGACCAGTCGCACCAAACATTCACCTGTGTGCGAAACTTTGCGGATCGTCCGCAACAAAGGCTGTCGGCGTCCAATGAGCCTCTACAAAAAACGCAATTTCGCTACGCGACTTTGCAGGAAACCACTCGAAAAGGCAGGCTGTCGTAACGCTGTCTTTCCGCTTCGGTCGCGAACCGGCGTAGCTGCTTGCTGGGTCTGGAAACCAATTCAAGGTCCGAACCTGCAGGCGGCTTCTCAATCGTGCCGGTCACGTGCAGTCTCAACGGACCGTCGTGCATGTTCCATTTCCGAAACCGAACTCGGCATAGATGCGTCTCGCCTGAAACGATCTCCATTTCGATTCGGCGTCTTGAAGTTGTCGGCTGTACATCAAGCACAATATCGACGTCAAGGTTTCCCTTTCCGCTCGATTCCGGCGCACTGATTAAACGAAAGTTCTTAACGAACAATTCGGAATCTGCCGCTACGACGACGCCAACGCGGCGGACGGCAAGTTCGCGATCTTTGGCCTTGGCAGGCATTTGCTGCTTGCCTGAGATCATGCGATGCTTCTTGGCGAGGCCTCGCAGGATTTGGCCGAAAGGACCAGACCGTTCCTTCGGGCGAATCTGCACCAGCCCCGAGCACAACTTGAGTAAGTGACTTGTTGCTCGATTTATGTGCTCTCGCAGAAACTCTGGGGGAACTTCGAAACCGAGTTGCTGCTTGAAATACGCAAAAGTGATCGCTGCCGGTACTTCGATGTGACGGGCAACAATGATCTCGCCCAGGCGATGCCAGTCGACCGATTCGGCCTGCAAAATCGCCGCACAATCGACAAGCCAATCACTGTGCGTGTGCCCGTCGAGGCCACCATGCGCGATCGCCAGCGCAATACGATCTTCCGCCCGGGGAATCAAGACAGGAACACCGCTTAACGCCGCCGGCTGCGCGTTATGCCAAAACTGTACGTCTTCGTCACTGTCCCCCTGACCCGGATGAAATGGCCGGCTGTGAAGGTCGATATCACCCCAGTTTCCTTTGAAGAGATTGAGGCCACGTGTGGATGGGAGGTGTTCGCGAATGTACTGACAGGTTGTTCCCGGAGAAGGATTCCATTTTTCTGCGACAAGAATATCAAACACCGGGGCCATGTACTCCGGTTTGACGACGACGTCGATGTCATAGGCGACACGCTGCTTACTGGTGGTGTCACCCATGGCCAGACGTGAGGCCCCTTTGATCAGCAACATTTCGTAGCCGGCGTCAGCCACCTTCTTTAATGAGGGTTTCGACTCCTGCATCGCCATCATCGAACGCGTCCACAACATCCGCTGAAGCCCGACAAGTCGAGGGTAGGCCGAATGATTTTGGAGCTCATGCCCGAATCTGGTACAGACGGCCAGCAACAGCCGGTGGTCGCGAAACGTGGCGTCGTCGATATCATACGCCGAGAGCCACTGGTGCGCCGCTTCGAGACTTGCCTGCCAACTATTACCGATCGCGGCTAGAATTAATTGATGATGTGCGTCGCGGGGAAAGGCCCACGACAGACGTGGCGTCAAAGATTGGTAAAACTTCGTCATTGGGGTGCGGTCTCCTTCATACGCTCGCGTTTTCGCAGCAGCGCCGCACGGGCAGCAATGACGTATCCTCGATTGGATTCTACGTCGCGTCTGTCTGAAAGTGTGCCCCGTGCGACTCGGCGTCTGGCGAGCACCTCGGGCAACATGACCAGATTGAATCCCCCGTCGCGCGCTCTTGCCATCCAATCGATCATTTCGCCGATCATGCCGGGTTGATCCACGACATCACCCACCCCTTCATACACCGAGCGACGGATCACCATCGTCGTGCGAGTCCAGCCCTCCTGAATCGGCGCACCCTGAATTCGGTCGCCGAATAACTCCATCTGCGCGAACACACCGTCGCAGGAGTCGTTCGCTTCCAAGTACTCAATTTGCCGATGCATCTTGTGCGGCAACCACAGGTCGTCGGCGTCCACCATAGCGATCAACGGTGTGTCCGTCTCGCGCATCCCCAGATTCGTCGCGGGGCCGGGTCCACTGTTAGACTGAGAAAGCACGCGGACGCAACCGCCGAAATTCTCAACGAGATGTCGCGTATTATCGGTTGATCCATCATCAACGACGATGACATCCGCAGGCGACGCTGTCTGTGCGAGAACTGCCTCCAGCGTTTCGTTGATGGTCTTGGCGGCATTGTACGCTGGAATAACAACTGAATATTTCATTTTTTAGTCCATCGAGGTTTGTAAGAGTTCTTTCATATCAAAGACGCCATCCGGTTTACCGAGCGACGGATCGTGCCTGCGTCGGGCAAGCGATTTGTGGACGGCACGAATGAACGATCTCATAGCAACGTCACGTTGGCGCGTCATGTTGCCAGGATGCCTGCGGTAGTAGACACAGATCGTATCGGTCAATCGGTAGTTCGATTTTCTTTCAAACGCTCGAAATAGATAGTCGGTGTCTTCGCTCTGTTCAAACGATTCGTCGAACATGCCCAGTTCGCGAAGGAACTCCGCACGATAGATTCCGGCGCCTAACGAAATGCCACGAACTGTCGCCTGACGCGCGTTGGGCGCAGGTACGAATCGCTCGTCGTCGAGCGCATCGACCAAGGTAATCCTGCCATAAGTGAAATGCAGTTCGGAATCTTCCCGAAATGGTTGCAAGTCATCGCGAATTCGGTTGGCGGGAGAAATGTCGTCGGAATCCAGAAACGAGACCAAATCCGTATCGTCCCTAACATTTTTCAGCCCGGTATTCCGGGCTCTGGTGACGCCTTGATTCGCGGTCGTGACCACACGAATGTGTCCGAACTCTTCCGCAAGCCGCTGGACGCGCTGCAGGCTTGAGTCCGTAGAACCGTCATTGACGACGAGCACGTCCAGATCACATTCTTCCCGCTGGCGAAGCAGCGAATGCAGCGCAACCTCGACATGATTCTCACGATTGTAAAGCGGCATAATAACGGTTAATCGCACTGGAACCCTCGGTCAATAAATGATTCGATCGCCCTGGAAACATCCATCGCATCGCTGCTAAGCGCCAGTTCAAAACATGGCACTTGGCGTACGATATCAGAAAAAAAACGGACTCCGGAATCACGCTCCCCCGGCATCTGAAAAAGCCCCGTAGGAGCGAGAGCCAGCATCGCCCGATTCTTGGGAATCGGCCGTACGGTCGAAGTCGGTGCGTGTGCGATTCGCGGAATGACGATTGCCCGAACATTGAGTTCGCGCGCCAATCCCTGACCGGAAAGCTCTTCACTCTGGAATTCGTATTTTTCTTGCCAGTTGACATCCCGTGACATCGCAATCACTGCGTCCAGGCCGAGTCGCTCTAGCCCCTGGCGATCTTGCTTGAGCGTCTTGAACAGCGGATGAACGTGCACGGCGCCTTCGTTCTGGCGGATCAACACGTAGTCATCCCCGACAGAGTCCAGCCCATGAGCGATCCCGCCAATAACGGTGCCTGATTTGCCCGAGCCGCCCACGCCGACCAAGACCATTCCTTGACCGTCTTTACCCAGCGTCCCGGCGTGGGCCAAACGCATCGACATCTGACGATAGGCCCAATGCAAAAACACCCGCAGCGGCGCGCCAGATTCCCAGTCCGGATAGCCGTCGGCTCCCGTCATCCATTGCAGCCCGAACTTCTGCTGTTGGTCATAAATTTGCCAGAGATTGCAGTCGTGGAAGTAAGTCGCTCGAAAGTGCGTTCCCTCCAACAGTTTTTCGAACTTCCGCGGGTGATAGATTGCTTCTCCCCACGCCGGTGGCGACGGCATCGAGCTGTCGTCAGGCGAAAGCACGGCAACGCTAATCCGCTCTTGGCATTCGTTGCTGGATTTATCGTTGAACAGACGCTGCTCAACAAGCTCGGGGTAGTGCTCATTACGCGTCAAGAGCCGCATTTCGAGTCCGTGAAACCTGGCAGTGTACGCGGGTGCCATCAGCTGAGTTTCTTCGCGGGCTCGATCGATCGACCAACGCAAGAAGTCGAGCAGGCTTTCAGACGTGACGTGTCGCGAACAGACCTCGGTCGTCATAGCAAGTAACCCCGCCTCACTGAAAAGGCCTGACTAGGCCGCCTTATTCTGCGCGGCGGGCCAACCTACGGCGACATCGGTATCGTGAATCGGATCGGCGATGATCAAATCTGCCAGATCGTCGTGCACTTCCAGCACGGGTTTTTCCGTCAATGCCTGAGCCGACTGGACCGTATCAGTATCGACCGGACACGCTTCGGCAGCGCCGTCCGGCGCGATAAGATCGTGGGACGCAAGATCCGCAAAGAATCGGGTAACATCCTCTGCGGAAAAAGCCAGTGTGTCGATCGCAGCCAGTTGGTTGATCGCCTGGCCACTCAGCACTGCCTGCATCAGAAAGCTTGCCGACTGGTTGAGTGCAAAGTAATGCCCAGATGCCAGATTTAGCACAACCATCTCGCCGTCGAATTCTTCGCACGCGATGTCACTGGATGCAAGTTGGTAGCGGCCTTTGAACTCAGACATGGCTTCCTCGTGTTAGGAACAAAAACAGACGACTTGGTAACGCCGCACTAGAAACCGGCAGATCCCAAACAATTCTTTCGCTGCTTTTATGAAAATTGCAGTTTGACTGTCAATTGGAAAACACGTAGCGAAAAGGGGCAGAGACGAGGTCTCCCTTTACGATCTCTGCAAACAGGCACTGATCAGCTGCTTTAAGCTGCAAATATCGCAAACCTCGCGAGGCCCCCCCTTGCGATTAGTCGAACTGACAGGATTTTTTTCAGCAGCAGACCATCAGAGCACCACGGGGAGAGGAAAAACTGGCCAGCAACGCCAAGCGGTACCCTTGGTGATGACGACTGCAAAAGACCACCCGTTTCGGTTCAGAACCGACCCAGAATGTAAGCTAAGCCCAGAAGCTTGCCCGCTCTTTTTTACTAGCGACGTAGTAATACCAACCAGTTGGACCAACCATTTGCCTGTGTGGGGAAGCTCGATACAAAGTTGCCTCCCTGTTGGCCTACCCCTGTCAACTGAACGTTTACTAAACATTGATTCTCGAGCAAGTCGCCAAACTGCCCGGTGTCATTTAGCGTGACAATGGTCCGGGAAGAAAGCGAAACACTCTCCTAACAGACGTGCTCCATTCGCTCTGTCACGATACCGCTCACCGACGATCTGAACCGTTCCCGACTTCGTAACAGCTCGTAGCTTCTCTGACCTTGCTTGTATCGAATCTGCTACGGGCTAACAGACACCTGAGTGACTTCAGTGGCTTGACGGAGTTGCGCTCGACGAGCTTCTACGACCTCGATGGCTTCGGCCACTTGAGTTTCTGCCGCCTCGAATTCCGTGGTCGTGGCTGATAACGTCGCAGCCAGTGGTTCTCGAGCAATCTGTAATCCTACCAGGTTCTTCTGCTCAGCAGCATGTTGCTTCTGCGCGGTCGTGATGGCTTGATTGGCCGTTGCAATGGCAGCGTTATCGGTTTTCACAGACTCCTGAGCCTTCACAACCGTCGCCTGTAGCGAGGAAAGTGCCTCTTTTTTGGCAGCCATCGCCACTGTTAGACTGTCGACCGATGCCTTGATCGCTGCGTCTTCCGCCAGCAGTGCCAGCGCCGCCTGTGCCTGCTGAAGTGACGTTTCCAAAACGGGAATTGCCTGAGCGTGTTTGGTCGCCTGGTCCTGCTGCTGAAGTTCCTGCTTTTTCGTGGCAGTGATACGAACCTGCAGCTCAGTGATTGATGTCTGCTGGTCAGTCATCGTCTTCTGATGACTCGCCATTCTTGCTTCTGACTCACCGATGGTCTTTTGATGTTCATTCAGTGCCAATTCTGCTTCCAACATGGCAAGTTGCTGCTGGTCCTTGTGCGTCCGACTGACCTCCAGGGCCGAGAGTTCGTCTCGCAGAGCGATATACTGTTTCCATCGCCCCAGATTTGACTGGATCTTTTGAACTGCCCCGTCGGCGGCAGCTGCAGCTCGCTGCGATTCTGCCAATGTCTTGCTGAGTGGATCGAAGGCTGCTGTGGAAGTCTTCACTACGGCATCAGAATCCGCAGCCAGTTTTTCATTCTTTTGCAGATTGGCGATGACCTCTTTGAAGGTTACTTCGCGGGAAGCAACATCTTTTTGAGAGGCTTCTAATTCGGTCTTCAGCGTTGCTGCGTTCTCGGTTCGGCTTTTCAGGGATGCAGTAAGCCTGGTGGCAGCTTCGGCAATTTCTTCGTCTTTCGGCAAAGCGTCGGCTGCAGCCTTGGCCGAATCTGCTGCTGTTTTGAGACGAGGTAACGCCGCTTTCAACGTTGCCAGATCTTTTTGCTGCTGGTCTCGTTTGGCTTTCGCTTCAGCCAGTGCAAGTTCCTGACTGATTTTGTCTTGTTGCAGAGCAGCAATTACTTCCTGGGCTGTTTTCAGCATCGTCTGAGCTGCGGTCAGCTTGTCTGTTTCGTTTTTGTGTTGCGCAGTGATTTGCTCAAGAGCAGCACGAGCTTTTGTTTGAGCATCCGTCGCGGGAGGCAGAGCGGCTTCAGCGGAGGCCAGACGAGAAGCCAGCATTGGTGGGTTCGATGTGAGTTCCGCGACCCGTTTTCCATCTGCTGCCGACCACACGCGAATCAATCCTGTCCAGTCCCCCGCGATCACTCGATTGGTTTCATCACAATGGGATGCTCGCAAGGCAATATCGGAAAAGCCTTCAAACGCCAGCAACTGTTTGCCGTTCTGGTCCCACATTTTGGCCACTTTATCCCGACCGCAGGATACCAGCCGACCGTCTCGACAAAATTCAACACACGTTGTACCACCACCGTGACCGTTCCAGGACTTAATGTTTTGGCCGCCTTCCATTTCCCAGAGTTTGATGGATGCATCCCGACTGGCAGATGCCAGCACATTGCTGTCGATTCTCCAGGAGACCGCGTTCACCTGATTCTTGTGTCCGGGCAATGCAGAATAGTGTCTTCCGGTGAACGTTTCCCACACATGCAGACCACCGGTTCGATCGCCGGTTGCCAGCAATACGGTGTCGGGGCTGAATTCCAGAGAAGTGACCCAATCCGTATGTTTGGTGGCCTCCCAGGCCAGTTCTCCGGTGAGAGTATCGTAGACACGTACGATTTTCTGTGGTCCGCCGAGTGCCACAAATTCGTAGTCGGCACTGATGTCTGCGGCCAGAACTTCGTCCAGCTCGTCACCAACTTCAAACAGGCGTTCGCCGGTGCGTACATTCCAAATAACGGCCAAGCCTTTGGAGCCACCTCGACCACCGCCTGCCAGCAGCAATGCACCATCGCGGCTGAATTTCAGAACGCGGATTTGACCTGCAGGAAAGGGCAGCACTCCGGACATCTGCAGGGTTTGGGAGTTGTACAGGACGACCTGCTTCTGTCCGGGGACGGCGACCACTGGTGCCCAGGGACTCGTCGCGATAGCCGAAACAGCAGTCGTTTCATTCGAATGAACGACGGGTTCAAGATTCAATACGTCGGGCAGGGGCGGTGGCCCTTTCGGACGGTCAACGGCAGAAACTGAAACATTCAGATCGATCTTTGGCTTTGTGGGAAGCATCACCTTGCTGGAGGATGTTTGCGGCGCGCCACTGTCAATCCACTGACGGATCGTGTCCAGCATCGGATCAGGGATTCGATCCGATTCCGGAGGCATGGTTGGTTCACTCTCGTGAGTGATCAACAGGAACAGGTAGCTGTTCTCGGCACTGCCCACTTCGATCACTTCGCCGGAGGCACCGCCCTGCATGAGTGATGTGTAAGTTGAAAGATCCAGATTTGCCGATTTTTTGTTTGTGTTGTGGCAGGAAAAACACTTGTCACGAAAAATCGGCCGTATGTGATCAGCGTAGTTGATTTTATGTTCCGCGGCAGAAGCCGTATTCAGCAGATACGCTGCGGTAACACAAATCAGGATTCGGGTGGTCATTGGGCGATCCGAAGGTAAGGTTCACGGAGGGAGGAGCGTAAACCAGCTATCGTCATAGTTGACGTGTCAGGTAAATTCTGTGTGAATTGCCCGGTTTAACCGGCGTATTCGAAAAATCAGTGATTGAACAGAAACTCGCGGGAATTGAGCAGCGACCAAAAGACGTCTTCAAGGGATTGAGCCGGATCGGAACCACCAGCAACGACTTCAACCAGTTTGGCTGTTTCAGTTTCTGTCGGTGGTCTGGTGAAACAACGCAGATAGAGTTCCGCAAGAATCTGTTCATGAGTTTGCTCTGCCTTCAGCAGTGCCGGGATCAAACCACCCTGTTTGATCTTATTGTTTGTGGTATCTCCGTTGATCATGTGCAGTGCCTGCGACAGATTCGGTTCCATTTGAACTTCGCACGAACAGACTGTCGCGCGTTTGGCTCGACCAAATGTCGTCAGGAAATAGGTTGATGTATTGCCATCGGCGATGTGGACCGCCCTCGCCCCCACCGGCAATCCGGGAAACTTGTCGGAGGTGGTTGTTACCTGAGTGATGCAGTCCAGCAACACCTCTGCTCTCATCCGACGAAGTTCCGCATGAGCAAAATTGGTGTGATCGGTTGCATTGGATTCGTTGGTAGCCGTCGAAAGCTGGTAAGTTCTGGAGTTGCAGATGTCTTTGACCAATTGGCGAAAGTCGTAATTGTATTCGGTGAACTTCTTACCCAGCTCATTCAGCAACGGCTGATTAACAGATGGATTGCTGATGCGAACATCATCGACCTCATCGATGATGCCTTTACCAAGAAAGTGAGCCCACACGATGTTAGCCAAATTGGTAGCGAACCAGGGGTTGTCCGGTGATGCAAGCCATTTGGCAAGAACCTCACGCCGGTCCTGACCTTTGACGTCCGGGACAGCACCACCAAGAAACTTCGGCGGCATAACTCGGCCACCCAAAGGATGCTTCACTTCTCCGCTGCCTGTGTTGTACACAACCGTTTCACGAGGATCATCGCTTTTTTTGCGTCCGATCTGAGAAAAGAACGCGGCAAAACTGTAGTAGTCATCCATTGTCCAGCGGTCGAAGGGATGGTTGTGGCACTGAGCACACTGGATGCGCATGCCCATGAAGACCTGGGCAACATTTTCCGCCACTTTGAGTGTGGCAGTTTCGGTCTGAAAATAATTTGTTGCCGGGCTGGAGAATGTTCCGCCTTTGGAACTGAGAATCTCCTGCACCATCTGGTCGGTTGGCGTATTGTCGGCAATTTTTTCACGCAGCCAGTTGAAGTATCTCAACATGGGCTTCTTCTCAACGCGGTTTGCCACCGTACGCACCTGCAGCAGTTCGGCCCATTTCATGACCCAGATTTCCACGAACTCCTTGCGGTTCAACAGTTCATCGATCACGTGAGCACGTTTGTCCGGGGTCTCGTCGGCCAGGAAGGTTGCGTGTTCTTCGGAAGTCGGCAACGTGCCCGTGATGTCCACAAAGACACGTCGCAGGAATTCTTCATCAGTGCAGACTTCCGACGGTGTGATTCGCAGCTTTCGCAGTTTGGCATGAACGAACTCGTCGACGTAGTTGAATTCAGGAGTCTTCGGATCGGTATATTCCAGCCCCTTCGGCAGGACCATGAAGTCTGAACCCACTGTGTGAGTTTCAAAGCGGGCCATAATGAATGCTTCGCCTCGGGCGCCGGCTGTGACAACGCCTTCCTGATCGACGGCTGCGGATGTTTCGTTGTTAGTGCTGAAGTAAGCCAGTGACGTCACATCGCGGTCCGTGCCGTCCGAGTATTTCGCACGGACCGACAATCGCTGTATTTCTCCTTCACCATCCATCACGGCTTCCCTGGGATACAATTCCAACGAAACGACGGTCGGAACTTCACCCGGGTCATTGGGGGCGCCCGCTTTGAGCCAGCGAATGAGCGTTTCGTATCGTTCGTCATCCACGTCGAAACGTTTGCCACCGGTGTGAGGGACCTGTCCAGTTGATTTTTCCATCAAC
>Ga0315315_10006546_pt1 | contig 10766 bp, 5 predicted proteins | sample M140m3416metaG_FD_203699 | JGI IMG/M metagenome (GOLD analysis project Ga0315315, IMG submission 203699) | Ammonia-oxidizing marine archaeal communities from Monterey Bay, California, United States - M1 40m 3416 | ecosystem: Environmental > Aquatic > Marine > Intertidal zone | place: USA... | reverse complement strand
GATATCTCGAATGGTGAGGTATTTATAAAAGTTAATGATTGCCCAACAACAGTAACTGATACATACGTTGTAGACGAAGGTGGAATTTTAATTGTAGATTCACTTAATGGACTTTTGAGTAATGATAGCGACATAAATGGTGATAAGTTATTTGCCTACAAGGATTCGGACCCTAAAGTTTTAGAAGATCATAAAGAAAGTAAAAAAAGTTTAGTTACCGTCAATGATGATGGTTCCTTTACTTACACTCACGGAGGTGGTGAGGGAGAATTAGACTATTTCTTGTACTATGCTAATGACGGGGTTTGTGACAGTCCCCCAGACACAGTAAAAATTATTGTGAACCCTGTTAATGATTGTCCAGTTACTAGGACCAACGGATATAATAGCTTGAGTTTATTAAATGGGGCACCAATCAAAGATTACATCGAGAATCTAGTTGATTTGAATGGAAACCCAATGTCTATAGATAGTGTAGATGTTTCTGCAGTAGGAGATACATTAACAGTATATTCTTCTGACGGGACAACCTGGATACTAGATATGGACGAAGGAGGATCTATTACCAGAGACTCTGCTGGAGGTGGACTTACATTAGATATTGATCCTGATGGGGATTTTATTTTTATGAGGGAGTTACTTCCTGGATCAATTAACTGGATTCTTGATAAAGATGGTAATCCTGTTTATCCTTTTCCAGTCAATGCAAAAAGTTATACAGTTAATCCAGATGGCTCTTTTACTTACGAACACGATGGTGGAGGAAATGTAAGAGATAAGATTTACGTTGAGGTCTGTGACGTCCCTCAGACCGGACTTTCATGCTGTTCTGTTGATTCTATTATGCTGTTTTTTGGCCCAGATAATGCTTGTGCAGAGGGACTAACAGATTATTTTACTGTCAACGAGGGAGGAGCATTAGTAGCTGACGTGGATAATATGGGATATAACCAGTATATGTACGATAAGAGTGGAGGTACTCGAAAATATACGGGCGTACTTTTTAATGATGTGGATGAAGAGGGAGATACACTAAACGTTGCACTTGGCGAGAAGCCAATATTTGGAACAATTGTGGGAGACACCATATACCCAGATGGTTCATTCACCTATATTCATAACGGTGGAGAACAGACAGCAGATATGTTCACCTACTTCATGGGGGATATGCAGAGGGAATGTTCTGAAGTTAAGGTCTATATAAATGTAGTTTCAGTCAACGAATGTCCCACAGCAAATGACACTATTTATACCGTAGATGAGGGTGGAACACTGACAATAACTGGATTAGCTGGGGGAAGTGATGGAACATTTAGAATTTTTCCTGCAATTATGGGTAACGATTTTGACTATGATATTGGTTCAAGACCAAATATTACCGATAATCTTATTGCTTTTTATTCTATGTCAGAATATTTTGATTCAATTCCTGGCCCTGACTTAGACCTAGACGGGGAGATGATACCAACTATTCTTGTTCAGAAGAAGGCTGATGATCAGAGTGCTAATAATTTTGACGGTTTCATGCTGGGTGGAGTTCCAGATACTTTATCTCTCCCTAACCCCACTAATTGTGAAGCTGCTACGGGGGGTAAATGTGGTTCTCCTGCATATTTTATAAATTACCCTAAGTCACCAAGAGTAGTACCAGATAGGTTCCAACCACCACATGATAGGAATGCATTTGAGTTTGATGGCGACTCCTCATATGTCCATGTAACAGATCAAATATTAGCTTTAAATAGATCTAGGTATACGATTTCAGGATGGTTTAGATCTTTTAATGATCCTGCAGACAATCCAACTCTCCTCAACTTTACTGTTAACGGTAAAGAGAAAGGGTTAAAGATTGGAATAAAAAATAATAAACTAGAAGTAGGGATAGGGAATGGTACAGGTTATTCTGTTAAAGCATTATCAAACGTAGGAACTACCGATTTAATTAGTACATGGAACCACTTTATATTCATGAAAAATGGAAATAATTATAAGATGTACCTCAACAAAAAAGAGATATATTCTGAAGACCTTAATAATACATCCTTGTCAGGTGTTGGAGCTCAATTACTGATGGGTAGAGACCTCTCAGGAAATTTTTTCAAGGGTAGGATGGATGAGTTGTATGTGATTGGCGACACGGTCTCTAATGATGATGTGTTAAAACTTTATTACGGTGTTTCTACAACTCTTGTAAACGCACCTGATGACGGAGACCTTACCGACTTTAATGTTGATGGTTCATTCACTTACGTGCACAGTGGAAAAGATGGAGATTTTGAAGATAATTTTATCTACGAGTTATCTGACGGTGAGTGTGGTGAACTTGGGAAAGTTACTATCATAATTAATCCAGTAAATGATTGTCCTATTGGTATTGACGATACCTTAAATGTTGATGAGGGTGGGACTGTTACTTTTGACGCACCTGGTATTCTAACAAATGATACTGATGAGGAGGGAGATGCATTAAAAGCATTTAAGTTAATTGACCCTCTCTACGGAATTGTGACTATAAGTGAGGACGGTAAGATAGAGTATATCCACGATGACTCTGAGACAACACTCGACTCACTAAAATATCTAGTGAAGGATTCAACATGTCAGGATACAGCTACTGTTTACATAACAATTAACCCAATACCTGACTGCCCTGTAGTTGTAGATGATGTCTACTATGTTACTGAGGGAGACACTTTAAATGTTGATTCATGTTTTACCCAAGTCTTAAATCCTGGCTCAAATAATGAAAATTGGGCTTTAAATGAGCCTAATAGTTCAGGTGATGAAAATATAGGAGAAATATACTCTGACGGTACTTGGAATGATGAGAAGGAGACAACATTAAATCAACCTTATTTAATGGAAGTTAATAACTTGATTACTTCAAAATCTGGATATACTTATATTGGACAGTATGACGGTCATTCTTATTTTACTTCAAATTTATCTTTTCTCTGGTATGATGCAAAAGCTGATGCAGAGTCAAAGGGAGGATACTTAGCAACGCTTAAGACTAAGGAAGAGAACGACACGGTTGCCGCAATGATTTCTAGTGGGAAATATCATTTCGGTTTATATCAAGATGTTGCAGATAAATATTTTGCTGAGCCCAAGGGAGGATGGAAATGGGTAGATGGTACCTATTTATACGATACAGGTGACTCTAGAACCTTATGTGGTGTCCTTCTAAACGATGATGACGGGGGGGGAGATACCTTGTTTGTTAATAACTGGACACTACCTGATAATGGAATTTTAGATAATAATGAAATAAAGTATGACGGTAAATTTACTTATTATCACGACGGAAGTCAGCTTGGAGACACCATAGAATATAAGATCGAGAGTGAATTATGTGAAAGTGATAGCTGGGGAAGGATAATAATTATTCCAATTAATATCAATGATTGCCCTGTTGCAAGGAGAGATACTTTCTACATAGATGAGGGAGCTACACTTGATACACTCGGCATTCTTTTAAATGACACTGATGTTGACGGAGATAACCTAAGAGCTGAGAAAGATACCATTAGTTCAGGCTACGAGAATCATGGTATAACTCAAATCTTCCCTAATGGAAGGTTGCTTTATCAGCACGACGGATCAGAGACATCTTTGGATAGTATAAGTTATAAGGCTATTGACCCTTCAGGTTGTGAGGTGCCTTCAAAAGTAATAATTATTATAAACAGAGTAAACGACATACCTGTTGGAGTTGACGATAGTTACTCTGTCTTTGAGGGAGATACACTAACCGTAGATGAGATCAATGGAATACTATCTAATGACTCAGACGCAGACTCTGTTAGTGACTTAAGAGTACTTATCATTAAAAATGTTTCTGTAGGAACTTTAGATATAAACGACGACGGGTCATTTACTTACATACACGATGGGTCTGACAAACCTAATGAAGTTTGCTTTACCTACAGAGCTTATGATGGCGTCGTTGGACCTCCTCCAGGCTACTCAGAGGAGACTGAGGTCTGTATAACGATATTAAATAGGGTGCCAGTCTGTGATGGAGAGGAGTTCTACATATTAGAAAACGAAACTTTAACTACAGACCTGACAAATGGTGTCCTTTCAAATTGTACTGATCCCGACCCGCAAGATGTTCTTACTGTGATACTGGATACACCACCTACTAATGGTGCATTTGTTTTAAATGACGACGGGACCTTTACCTACGATCACGACTGCTCTGATGATCCAGACGAGATCTTCTTTACTTATTTTGTTACCGATGGAGAGGATACAACAAAAGTTAGTGACACAACTAGAATTTTTATAGAGAATGAATGTCCTGTAGGAAACGATGATCTCTACTCTGGAGTAGACGAGGGGGGAATACTAAATATCGGTCCTTTTGATGGTGTACTCTCAAATGATACTGATCAGAATTCATGTGACATACTTCAAATCAAACCACTTGATCCTCCTTCATTTGGTGGTGTTGTTCTTAACTCAGATGGATCTTTTGATTATACTCATGACGACAGCGAAAACTTTGAAGATCAGTTTACTTACCTTCTGAATGATGGAGAGTGTAGTACATGGGATACGGTTACTGTGACAATTAGGATAGATCCTGTTCCAGACACTCCACCTGTTGCTGTAGCAGATGACTATCCATGTTTTGATGAAGGTGGTTTTGTTCAAGCAGTTTTACCTGAGGACGGAGTTTTATCTAATGATTACGATGTTGACCCTGGCCAGACTCTGACAGCAGTATTGGTTGTATACCCACTCCATGGAACTCTAATACTTAACCCTAACGGTACCTTTATTTACACACACGATGGTGGTGAGTCTACCTCTGACTCTTTTACTTACTATGCCGTAGATGATACTGGATTAACAAGTGATACTGTGAGTGTCTCTTTCTGTATTAACCCAGTAAATGATTGTCCTGTTCCCGTTGACGATATATTTACTATTGACGAGGGTGATATAATAGATTCTACATTGATTTTTAATGATTTTGATGTCGAGGGTAATGATTTACTAATTAACATAACAGCACCGCCTTCAATAGGTGGATTTAGTTGGAATCAAGATGGTTCGTTCACTTACAGTGCTCCTGATGATGTCCCCGCGCCAGGCCCTGAAATTGTGACCTTCGAGTATCTCCTATCAGATAATTTAGATGGCTTTGCAACTTGTGACTCTACAGCGACTGTTACTATAATAGTAAATTACGTTAACGACTGTCCAGTAGTCGGTGATGATTCAATAATAGTAGATGGTAGTATACCTAGTTCAAGAGTAATATCTGTCCTAGATAATGATTATGACCCTGACTCAGAGATTGATACAACTAGTGTAAAAATCATATCTGGTCCTGAGTTTGGTGATGCAATTTCTAATATTGATGGGACCATAACCTATAACTATGATGAGTCACCTATTCCATTTGATACAATTACTTACAGTGTAAGTGACTACGAAGGTTGTGAGAAGATTGGTAAAGTATATATATACATTCAAAACTTAAGAACTCCTCAGTACCAATTACCAAATTACTTTACTCCTAATGGCGATGACTTTAATGACTTTTTCTTAATTAAATATCAGAATATTCTAATCGAGGATATGAATTTTGAGGTCAAGATTTACGATAGGTATCAGAGGTTAGTCCATGAATCATTTATACAGTCATCAGATAAGGTATGGAACGGGATGAATATCGACTCTTCAGATATAGCTAGAACAGATTTCTATTTTTATGAGATAACTCCCGTTGAATATTATAACACACCATACGTAAGGAGAAGAGATAAATTGATAGGTACAGTTTACTTAGAGAAAGAGAGATAGTATTTTATCTTAAGAAATTATATAGAGCAAAAGTTGCCAGCCAATGTTCGCCCCCGTAACCACTTTCAAACATAATATCATATCCTTTTTTTGAGTGAACATCTGAGATCTCTAGAAGAAAGTTTTTGTCAGACTTATTATTTAATTTATTTGCAATGTCTTTAAGTGTCCAAGCTCTGTGGAACATAAGTCCTATCAAATGACCAATTCCTGGATCTTTGGGATCTAAAACAATAGGAGGGTTTATAATATTATTAAATTCAGGTTCTTTTAGAGAAGGTATGAATTTTTTGAACCATTCATTAAACTCTTTTCTTTCTAAAATACTTGACATTAGTGCCGCTTCAGCCAGGCAAGGTGATAGGAAGTCTGTTCCAGAAGGTTCGTAGTTAAGGGGGCAGTCAGTATCAGGTGTAAAGTTTTTAATACTATAATCTTTTATCTTATTGTATAGGTTTATGTCATTAGCTTCTAATGCATACTCAATCATTAGAGAAAAAGAGAATGCGGTATTAGCATGAGTACCAGGTCTAAGTGGGGTTGAAAGTTTATCAAGAAATGCAATTGTTCTTTCGCTCAGCAGCTCCACTAGAGGCTTTAGACTTGATGCCCACTCTTGAGCATTTTCATTGTCCCAACCTAATAGTTCTGAGTACAGTTTCATCAACCATGCCCATCCATAAGTCCTCTCAAATCCTTTAGCAAATTCATTTTGAAAAAATTCATACTCCTTATTAAGATTCTCTTCAGTTAGATTAATTTTTAATTTTTTTAGGATTATTTCCTTCTCGGGAATACTTGGAAAGTCTTTAATCACCTTAACCATTGCCCAGTGACCATGAACTGCTGAGTGCCAATCCCAGCAACCATAAAATGAAGGTGTTATCTCGTAGTGTGGTCTTACCCAATCTTCCGTATTAAACCGGAAACCAATCTTATAAGGAAATTTTTTATCAACACAGTCAATAGATAAACCTATAAGCTTTCTTGCCGCAAGTTGATCTATGGTAATAGTTTCATATTTAACTTCTAAGTTTTGATTTGAACATCCTATCAATAGAAACAAAAATATTAGATGGCTGATCTTCATTGTTTTTTACTTGCATTAAATAATCTCTCCTTCTCTTTTTCTGTAAGACTAGAGTAACCACTCTCTGATATTTTATCTAAAATTTTATCTACCTCGTCTTGGGAAGTTTCTATGGAACCTTTATTAACATCATTTGTTGATTTTTTTCTTCTCTTTCTATCACTAAATAGATTAATAATATTAATAACTCCCTCACCTATATTAACTCCATTTTGTAATTGCCTTATAAAAATATAACCTATAAATGCTCCACCAAGGTGTGCTATTTCTCCACCAGCATTACTTCCAGCAACATCAAAAAAAGAAAGAAGAACATAAAAAAGTGCTATGTATTTAATTCTTACTGGACCTATAAGAAGTAGGTAGAATGAGTAATTTGGCATCAGAGTTGCAGAACCTACTACAACGCTAAATACACCTGCAGATGCACCTAGCATTAGAGAGTCAGATACCCTTTCTGAATAATATGGTACTATGTTATAAATAGCCATATAAAATAAACCACCTATTACTCCTCCTAGAACATATAGAGAAATCAGTGCATTATTTCCAATATTATCATTAATAATTTTTCCAAACCAGTAGAGAAAAAGCATATTCCATAAAATATGCATAAAGTTCATGTGCAGAAAGAAATAAGATATAATAGACCAAGGTTGAAGGATAAAAGTCCCTAAAGATGCAGGTAACATCAGTTTATTTATAAGTAATGTAAAAAATGAAGAGAGGCCAGAGATTGTTAATATAACTTGAATGAAACTGATGCTGACAAATACAATTATATTTATAATGATAATTTTTATAAGTCCATTATCTTTTTTTTTCCAAGCATTTCTAATATCCTCAATAATAAAGTTTGCCATATTTAGTAGTAAGTTCCGTATTTATTTTTCCAATATCTAAGCATTATATATCCTATTAACATGCCACCTAAGTGGGCTAGATGTGCCACATTATCACCAGGCATTCTATTAAATTCACTCCATATCTCATATAATCCATACCCTAAAACAAGATATTTAGCTTTGATAGGAAAAGGAAAGAAAAGCATATATAATTCCATATTAGGAAATAACATTGCGAAAGCTAATAAAATTCCAAAGACAGCACCAGACGCACCAACCATTGGGATATTACTTTTACTCTCTAGTATACTTCTAGCTATGCTTATACTTTCATCTTTGTACTGAGAAGAATTAGGATTCTCTGAATACGAGTTGATAAAATCATACAGCTGATTATAATATTCTTTTGATTCATCAAGCACTAACTTCCTGAATGCGTCTGGAGAAGGTTGACTTGTGTATCTTAACACCTTATTTTCTAGCGAGAAGTTCTCAACAAAATTAACACCTGAATAAAGAATCCCTGCCCCGACTCCAGTTACCAAATAGTAAATAAAAAATTTTCTTGACCCCCAAACCTTCTCAAGTATTGGTGCAAACACTAAAACTGCGAACATATTACTGAAAATATGGGCAAATCCAGCATGAATCCACATATAGGTCAGAAATTGATATGGTTTAAAGTCCTGAGATAAGATATACCTTAACCCAAATTCCTCAATTATGTAACCACTTGTTAAAATGAATATTACCCCATTTATAATTAGTATGTTTTTTGCGGCAGGTGTAAGATTAAACATTAAAATAAATTTTCTACTTTCTCAATACCTAATTCTATGTAATTTTGTTTCCCATCTGGCGTAAATTTTGGATTCCTACAAGCAAAAAGCTTATCAATTATTAGATTCATCTCATCCTCGTTCAAAATTTTACTGTTAGTAATTTTAACTTTTCTTGAGAAAAATTTAAGAATTTTATCTCTTTTTTCTTTATCTAAATCACTGTTATAATTTTTAATTTCCTCTATGAATCCCTCGATCAAATCTTTTTCATTAATATCGTTGAGTCCAGCAGGAATACCATTTACAACAACCGAATTCTCTCCAAAGTAGTCGATATCAAAACCGATTGATTTTATATCTTCAATAATAGTTTTTATTATTTCAAAATCTGAGTGGTTGAGATCAATGTATTGGGGGAACAAGTTCTGTTGAGTATTTGTATATTTATTTATTCCTTTCTCATATTTCTCGTAAATAATTCTTTGCTGACAATTCTTATGGTTAAATACAAGAAGTTTTTCTCCTAGTTGTTTAAAAATAAATTTATCTAAAAACTGAACCGGCTTATTATTTATGATTTGCTCATCATCATCTTGAAATAATTTAGCAGTTTTATTCTCAGATCTAACATTTTCGAATATTTCATCCCAGTCATTCCCTCTCAACGATTTGATATCATTTTTTTTTGTTAGTGTATTCTCTTTGTTATCGTAATTAGTTACAACTTCTTTAAGGAAGTTTACGTCAGCATCGAAATTAATTGATGGTGATATATTATACTTGTCTAGGGTTTTTTTAATTGTTGAGTTGACTAGGCTATATATTAATTTTTCGTCATCAAATTTTATTTCAGTTTTGGTAGGATGAATATTTATGTCAACTTTTTCAGTATCTAAAGTAATAAATAACACATAAAAAGGATATTGTTTTTCTTCTATAAGACCTTCATAACTCTTAAATATAGCATGTCCTAAGTAGGTGCTCTTAACAAACCTGTTATTAACAAATATGAACTGTTCTCCTCTTGTTTTTTTTGCGTTTTTTGGTTTACCTATAAAGCCTTTAATTTTTATGGAGTCAAATTCCTCTTCACATTGAATTAGATGCTCTTCATAACTTTTCTTGAATATTGAAATTATCCTTTTTTTAAGACTAGATTTTTGAAGGTTAAACATTTCTGCTTCCTCATTTACTAATATAAAATTTAGATCAAAGTTTGATATTGCACATCTTATGAATTCATCAATTATATGTCTCAATTCAACATTATTAGATTTTAAAAAGTTTCTTCTAGCTGGGATATTGAAGAATAGGTTTTTGACATTTATAATTGTGCCAGATTGTATATCAGATTTGCTCTCTTCTAAAATTTTTGAGTCTTTAATTATTATCTCATTACCTATATCACAATTTATAGTCTTGGTCCTTATCTTTAGCTCAGCTACAGAAGATATCGACGAAAGGGCCTCACCTCTGAAACCCATAGTTTTTATTTTATATATATCTTCTGCCTCTTTTAATTTTGATGTTGAATGTCTAAGAAAACATTTTTTTATGTCTTTTTTATCCATTCCAATTCCATCATCAATTAAGGTTATTGACTGCTTACCAGCATCTTTTATAATAAGCTTTATATTTTTAGATTTTGCATCTATGCTATTTTCTATAAGTTCCTTTACGACGGAAGCTGGTCTCTGAATAACCTCACCCGCTGCAATTTGATTAGCAACAGATTTTGGAAGTTGTTTAATTGTACTCATTTCTTTTTCTTGAAATTCTTATATAAAAACCATACAAAAAATAAGGGTACAAAAATAAAAATTTTATTTCCTATATATAACCAACCAAAAATAAAAAATGAAAGCAAGAATGCTATTATGATCTGTAACCTCGAGCTATTTATTTGATCTGATTTCTTATATCTACTAAAGTATTTTTTTGAATGTTTTATTCCAGATACTCTCTGTTCGATTTCTTCTTTTACTGGATCAAAATGCCTTGGTGAAAATTTAAATTTTCTGTTATTTGGTAGCCTTATGAATGAAGGAAGTTTCATTTTAATAAATCATATTAATTAAAGTTAAAGATAGATTTAAAATTTGTTAAATTAGTAATCTTACTTTAAATGAAAATAAAATTTAATCTTTACCATAACTCTAAATCATTTAGTTCTTAATGAAGATAGGTATTTTATGTTATCCTACTTTTGGTGGAAGTGGGGTTGTCGCA
>Ga0315315_10006545_pt1 | contig 10766 bp, 9 predicted proteins | sample M140m3416metaG_FD_203699 | JGI IMG/M metagenome (GOLD analysis project Ga0315315, IMG submission 203699) | Ammonia-oxidizing marine archaeal communities from Monterey Bay, California, United States - M1 40m 3416 | ecosystem: Environmental > Aquatic > Marine > Intertidal zone | place: USA... | reverse complement strand
TTGAGCGAACAAAGGAGATTGGCTTAACTCGAGCTGTTGGAGCTACTCGGAAACAGATCAAGCGAATGGTTCGTGTTGAAGGAATACTAGTTGCGTTATTCGGAGGTCTTCTTGGAATCGGGTTAGGTCTTGTATTCGGAATCGCTTGTGTGCAAATCATTCCTGACGATTTTGTATCGAAGCTAGATATTCCCTGGTTATTAATCATTCGTAACTTATTAATTGCTGGAATAGCAGGTTCACTTGCAGCATATTTCCCAGCCCGCAGAGCAGCAAAGCTAAAAGTTCTGGATGCAATAAACCACGAATAATCTAGCTTATAGTTTGCAAAACTTGAGGAAGCTCGTCTGCATGAACAATCAGGAGTCTTCTTGTGGCTCGAGTTAGCGCTACGTAAAGAGCGCGCGGCCCATGCATTTCACTATTAAAGATTTCGATTGGTTCAACAACAACAGCAACGTCTATTTCTAATCCCTTTACAAGGCCAACCGGCACAATAGTAATCTGATTTGTTAAGGCGCCGTCATCGACTAATCCATGTTGTATCTCAGAAGCTTTGAACGAATCGGAGAGGGGTTTGACGATCCTTTCAGGTGTTATTACCGCCAAAGTTCCCGATGCTAATTCGCGTAGTTCAGACCGTACTAATGCAGTGATTGAACCTAATAGGCGGGCTGGGGTGTCGACTTTAATGAATTTGGGATCTTCCCCAATTTCACGAACAGCATTGGGGGTGCTGTTTTCATACTGAGTACCTAACAACACTTTTTGAGCAACATCCATTGTTGGTTGTGGTAGCCGGTACCCCACTGTTAGGTGAGAGAATCTGGGTTCTTTCAGAAATGAAAGTCCATTAAGTATTTCATCCCAGTCATCCTTAGCCCATGCGCCAGTGGCTTGAGCCATGTCTCCTACAAGAGTAAAAGAGCCATTTAATGACCTTCGCTCTAACATCCTGATCTCCATCGGAGAAAGGTCTTGGGCTTCATCAACGACAATATGGCCAAATGTTCTGATGACATCTTCGTCTTTGTATGCCGGTCTCAGACCCAAAGCAGCTTGAGCTTCATCAAGAATGGGTGCGTCCTCTTTAGTCCAAATTACTGAAGATGCATGGTTAGACCGTTCTCTATGTAGCTTAAGAATTTCATTATCTTCTATAACTTTTTGACTAGCACTTTTCAATAACGCTTTACTTCCGAACAAATCATGTATTAAGTGTTCAGGGGTTAGTGATGGCCACATCCATTCTAGGGTTTCTCTGATTTCGACTGTATTACCTATGTCAGTCATCAGTTTTGTAGGATTAAGGTCGTCATTTCGGGAGCTAGCCGCCAAGGATTCGAACACTGCATTTCTTACATAACTCCTTGCCGCATTATGGTGTTTATACCTTCGCCGAGCTTCAGAAATTATTATTGAGGACTCTTCGACTCGTAGACGCAATCTTTGTAGACCGTAACCGATTAGGAGATCCTTACGTAGAGGTCTTTCCCTATCTCTAATTGCTTTACGAATCACAGTTTGCATCTGAGAGCTTCCTTTAATTCGAGCAACATCCTCAGAGTCATAACCTCGAACTTTGACTCGATGGACAAGGTCACCGAGTACAGCAAGGTGAACCCCTGCCTCTCCTAAGGATGGAAGGACTTGTTCAATATAAGTAAGGAAAACTCTGTTTGGGCCAACTACTAACACTCCTTGTCCTTCAAGTGGGAACCTATGGGTATAGAGGAGATATGCGGCTCGATGGAGAGCAACTACTGTTTTTCCTGTTCCTGGTCCTCCTTGAACCACAAGGGGGCCAGCAAGCGGGGCCCTGATAATTTCATCTTGTTCCCCCTGGATAGTAGCGATAATATCGCCAAGTCTCCCTGTTCTTGCTTGCTCCATTGTTGCAGCAAGAGTCATCCTTCCTTTGAAGTAGGGAGCGTCAGAATCATCAATGATGTCTTCGCCAAAGAATTCATCTTCAATTCCTAAAAGTTTTTTTCCTCGAGAAGCAAAGTGTCGGCGCTTGGTTAATCCCATAGCTTCTCGGCCTGTCGCTCTATAAAAGGGTTCAGAGATGGGTGCACGCCAGTCAACTGTGATTGGATCCTGCTTTTCATCCCACACAGCGATTCGCCCAATATAGAAGGATTCGTTTGTATCATCTTCATCAAACTGATCAATTCGACCGAAAACTAGTGATGCATCGCCAATATCAAGTTGGGATAATCGTTTACCAACCTGATCAGCGATGACGTCTTTTTCAAATCTCGCTTGGTGAGTCCCACCCTTTCCAGATTCAACCATGTTATGAAGTTTCTTAGCTTCTAGGTGTGCCCTCTCAAGAATTTCGTACGCATTTTCAATATATTCTTGTTCAGCTTTAAAGTCTGGATGAATGAGGATCACCTTCTTAAAAAAATCGTATTTAAGGGCATTCAGGTAGCTATTAATTCTAGCGATCTTTTAATCTTTCTCATCACTAGTTTTCCATGTAGCTAATTTGTGAGAGTTTGGAAGCATTTATTGCGGCTAACTGCTCTAGATTTATGTTGTGAGAGATTTAAGCCTGAAGAACGATACTTTTTTGAAAGCATGCAGGGGCGAACCGGTTGAATACACGCCTATTTGGTTTATGCGACAAGCAGGAAGGTCTCTTCCTGAGTACAGGGCTATCCGGAAAGAAGGAAGCATTCTTAATGCTATTAAGGATGCAGAATTATCAACTGAGATAACGTTGCAACCTGTCCGCCGTTATGGCGTGGACGCAGCAATTCTTTATTCAGATATTGTCGTCCCAGTTCATGCAATTGGTTTTGGAGTTGATATTAAACCTGGTGTGGGCCCAGTTACAGTTGACCCCTTTAAGTCATCCTCAGATTTAGATCGGCTACGTTCACTAAATCCTCAGGTTGATACGCCATATGTGCTCGAAACGATTCACCGGCTTGTAGATGTACTTGAAGTCCCATTGATAGGTTTTGCAGGTGCGCCTTTTACTGTTGCAAGCTATCTAATTGAGGGTGGACCATCACGCTCGTATCAAAAGACAAAAGCAATGATGTTTAGCGACGAGGCGTTATGGAATTCCCTAATGGAGAGATTGACAGATATCACCATTGCGTCGTTGATTTCTCAAATTGAAGCTGGTGCAAGCGCTATTCAATTATTTGACTCATGGGCTGGTTCCCTATCGCCTGCACAATATGAACAATTTGTGCTTCCACACTCACAAAAAATATTCGAAACTCTTTCCGAATACTTTGTCCCTCGTATCCATTTCGGAGTTGGGACCGGAGAAATACTCCACTTGATGAGTGCTGCTGGAGCGGATGTAGTCGGCGTCGATTGGCGTGTCCCTATTGATGAAGCAAGGAAGCGAATCGGAGAAGGTAAATCTGTTCAAGGTAATCTGGACCCATCCATACTCGGAGGCGATTGGGAACTAATTTCTAAAGAAGTAATAGATATTCTTGAAAGAAATGCAGGACAGCATGGTCATATCTTTAACTTAGGCCACGGTGTAACTCCAGAAGTCAACCCAGATGTTCTCAAAAGAGTTGTTGACTTAGTTCACGGTTTCCGGACAACTTCGTGAACATTGCTATTGTCGGTGCAGGCATTTCTGGGTTAAGTGCCGCTTTTGAACTTCAGAAATCAGGTCATGAAGTCACTCTATTTGAGGAGTCAGAACGCTTAGGAGGAAAGATCTTAACAAGTGAAATTGAAGGATTTAATGTTGATGCGGGACCTGATTCCTTCTTGACCCGTGACCCTGAAATGCGTGATCTATGTTTCGCTCTTGGTATAGGAGATGAACTTGTTCCTCCCTCCGGTAAACCTGCAAAAATTTGGGTAGGCGGGGAAATGCATAGTTTACCTAAACGCCATTTCTTAGGCGTTCCACTGGATCTCGATGACTTAGGAGAGCTATCTCTACTAACCGAAGATGGAACCAGAAGAGCAAAACTTGATTTAACTCTGCCTGATAATAAACCGAATGAAAGTGAAACTGTAGGCTCCCTTATTCGACGGCGTCTTGGAGACGAGGTTATGGACAGATTAGTTGGCCCGTTACTGGGTGGTATAAATGCTGGAGATGCAGACGACCTTTGTCTTGAGTCAGGTGTCCCGCAGTTGTTCAAAGCAAGTCAAAGCGACGTCAGTCTCGTGCGATCGATACAAGATTTTCTCAAGAATCAAAAGAAGGACTCTTCAAACCCAGTTTTTCTAACACACCCTGATGGCCTTCAAACAGTAGTTAAAAGACTAGAACAAGAAATAGACGTGAATATTCGAAGGAACGAACGAGTGAGATCAATTGAAGTATCAGGCGAATCCATAATCATTAAAGGGGCACAGGAATACCAAACAAATGCCGTAATTCTATGTATCCCCGCTTTTGCAGCCGCAAAGCTTCTACAAAGTTCTTGCCCAATCACGTCAAATTTATTAGAAGATATTGAATATGCATCAATGGCCTTCATCACATACGCATTCAATAGAGCTGATACTCCTCCATTCGAAGGGAGCGGATTCCTCGTCGGGAGGGATGAAAATTTACTAACTACTGCATGTTCTTGGACTTCAGAAAAGTGGACTCATCTCAAGAACGATAACACGGTCTTCCTCAGGCTTTCTGTGGGAAGATTCGCTGAAACGGAAGCACTCAATATGGAAGACAATATGTTAATTGAAAAGCTTAAGGATGAGCTCGCAATTTTGACTGGTATCAGTGCTGACCCCATAGCTACACGAGTAACCAGATGGCCAAATTCCTTCCCTCAATATGAGCTTGGTCACTCAAAACGAGTAGATGAAATCCGTCAGCAGGCAACTGTTGAAATGCCTGGAATATTCTTAGCCGGATCGCCCTTTAACGGGATAGGCCTGTCGGCTTGTATACGAGACGGGGTTGACCAAGCAAGAGAAGCTAATAGTTTTCTTATGAAAAGGTAAGCCTATGGTCGGTATCTTCATAAGAATTTCTATTTTTTTCAGGGCCATCACTAAAAAGCAGATTCTGAAACCTGTTTGTAGTGGAATTTGTTTGGTTCTTTCATTGCCTCCATGGGGTTTCTGGCCTTTAGCTTTTATAGCTTTTGCCATGCTTGATCAGATTCTAAAAGAAACTAATGGACCAGCATCTAGATTCTTTACAGGGTTTGGTTTTGCTGTTGGGTGGCTTTTCCCGGGGACGTTCTGGATGATCGCCTTAACAGTTCCTGGCTACTTCGTACAAGGTTTCTTATTTAGTGGACTCTATGCACTTTCCACTTGTCTAATTCCAAGGAATATGCACCGTTTAATTGCTCTTCCTGCAGCGTTCACATTAATTGAGGCTATACGTTATCGGTGGCCCTTTGGAGGCGTTCCTTTAGCGACTATTGCAATGTCGCAAAGTGATAGCCCTTTCGGGCAGACAGCTAGATTTCTCGGTCCACTATTTCTTACAGCTTTTGTAATTATGTGTGGAATGGCATTTGCGATGATTTGGGAAAGGAAGTGGAGGCATGCAGGTTTGATTGTGTCGGTTCTTTTGCTTTCTTGGGGTTTCAGCACAATCGCTCCAAAGGGGTCTGCTATTTCTACAATTGACGTTGCAATTGTTCAGGGTGGCGGCGAGCAAGGAACGCGTGCCATAAACACGAATGAACGTGAAGTTTTTGAACGACATGTTGAAGCATCTGGATTAATCCAAGGAAATCCAGATGTTGTTCTTTGGCCGGAAGATGTTGTCAACCTTCGTCAGTTATTTCTTGATTCACCTGAGCGTCTGGAATTGAGTGACCTAGCCAAAGATTTGGATACGTGGCTGCTTGCAGGAATCTTTGAGCGATTAAACGAAACTTCTAATGCCAATGCAACAGTCGCTATTGGGCCAGACGGGGAGATTTACGATAGATACGACAAAGTGCGGCTGGTTCCTTTCGGCGAATACGTTCCCCTTAGATCTTTAATAGAACCATTTGCTCCCGAATACTTACCAGTTCGCGATACTGTTCCCGGTACTGGCCCTCCGAATCTAACATTGCCATTTAGGGGTAACGCTATTAATACCGGAATTTCTATTTCATGGGAAATTTTCTTTGAAGATCGCTCTAGATCTGCGATTCGCAACGGAGGGCAAATTCTCTTGAACCCGACAAATGGGTCAAGCTATTGGCTGAGAATCCTTCAAACACAACAGGTTGCTTCCTCGCAGTTAAGAGCTATTGAAAATGGACGTTGGGTTCTTCAAGCAGCACCAACTGGATTTAGTGCAATAATCAACTCAGATGGCAAAGTGATTCAAAGAACATCTATCTCAGAAATGAAAGTCTTACAAGGCCAAGTTGAGTTAAGAGATGGATTAACTATTGCAACCCGTGTAGGCCCTTTACCCATGATCATCATCTCGATTCTTTCGCTGGGTGCAGCTTTTGTTTACTCTAGGAAAGAGCACTAATTTATCTCAATCATCAGTGTTGCAGGACCTTCGTTAATAAGTTTTACATCCATATCTGCTTGAAAAATTCCAGTTTCGACTTTTAACCCTGATGACTTTAGACATTGAGTAAAGTATGCAATTAAGGGTTCAGCATGTTCGGGTCTCGCTGCTGCCGTCCAACTTGGTCTCCTTCCGCGATCAATATTTCCATAGAGGGTAAATTGCGATATCACAAGGAATTCACCGCCTATCTCTTCGCTGGAAGCGTTCATTTGCCCACTACCGTCTTCGAATACCCGAATGCTAATAACTTTCTTAGCTAGCTTTTCAGCTATCTCCTTCGTATCGCTATGAGTAACCCCTACAAAAATGAGAAGCCCCTTTGAAATGGAGCCAACTGTTGAACCGGAAACCTCTACTGATGCTTCAGAAACACGTTGGATTAAAGCTCTCAATGCAACTCCTCTTGGTTAGACCTTCGTTCTAAAGCAATCATTCCATCCAAAAGGTAAAAAATCCAGAAGTGAAATTACAAAAATTATTCTATGTTTAATTGATTTGGGGTCTGGTGTCCATACCCTTGAAGGCTAAACCTAAGGAATAAAGTGTCACAGAATAACGATCCGCAAAAGCTGCGCATTGCAATGCTCGCATATAGAGGGAAACCCCATGTTGGCGGTCAAGGTGTCTACGTAAGGGAAATGAGTAAAGCACTTGTTGAGCTAGGACACACTGTTGAAGTTTTTGGTGGTCCTCCTTATCCAGATCTAGATGAGAAAGTGCCTCTTCATAAATTTCCTAGTCTTGAAATTTTTAATGATCACTATCCAGGTCGGATACCCGGTTTCTGGGAAATAAAAGATTATCCCGACTTTATTGAAATTTGTTCATATCTCACTGGTAACTTTTCGGAGCCATTGTCATTTTCGATGCGGGCTTTCAGAGCTCTTAAAGAACGAGTAGGAGACTTCGATCTTGTTATCGATAACGGTTCATTGGCATATGGAAATTTAAAAATACAGAAAAAACTAGGCTTACCTATCCTTGGAATAATTCATCACCCTATTACGGTAGATCGAAGGTTAGAACTCGATAATGCAAGAACGACACTTGAACGGCTAGGAAAACGACGCTGGTACGCATTCACAAGAATGCAAACACGAGTTTGCCAAAAAATTCAACGAATAATTACAGTTTCTGAATCTTCTAGAGCAGATATTAGCCGAGACCATAAAGTTGATATAGAGAAGATCCATGTTGTTCCCATTGGCATTGATACTGACTTTTTCGCTCCCCAAGTGAATATTGACAGAATCCCAGGACGTATTGTTTCTACCGCCAGCGCTGATGTCCCATTAAAGGGTCAAAAATTTCTTCTGGAAGCTATAGCAAAAGTTCGCGATGAATTTCCCCATGTGCATCTTGAACTTGTCGGAAAACAACGAGAAGGAAGCACAACCGCAGAAACTCTAAACCAATTAGGACTAAACGACATAGTCCGATTTAATCAAGGAATTAGCTACGAAGAGTTAGTAAATCTTCTCGCTTCTGCAGAAGTTGCAATAGTTCCCTCTCTATATGAGGGATTCTCAATCCCTGCAATTGAAGCGTTATCTTGTGGAGCACCATTAATAGCCTCAACTGGAGGAGCTCTCCCTGAAGTTGCAGGCCCGCACTTAGAGACATGCTTGGCTGTGCCACCCGGTGATAGTGAAGCTCTAGCAGAACAAATAAAATATGCTTTCCAAAATCCTGAACTCTGTAAAGAAATAGGTACAGCAGGACGTCAACGTGTAATTGATAAATGGAGTTGGAGAGAGTCAGCAATCACTACGGCCGAACATTGCAGAACACTACTAGCAAATGAGAAAGCAAAGTAAATTACTATGCTCACTGTAGATTACGAACGATTAGAGTTACTTTCCGGTCATAAAGTGCTTGATCTTGGCTGCGGATTTGGGCGTCATGCATATGAATCTCTGCGAAGAGGAGCTGAAGTAATTGCCTGTGATATGGCACTACCAGAATTAAGCGAAGTGCGTGCAACTTATGCAGCGATGTTAGAGGCAAAAGAGATTGATGAGAGTTCTGTCGCATTTGCCTGCGCTGGTGATGCTACAGCCCTTCCCTTCTCTGATAATACATTTGATCGAATTATCGCAAGTGAAGTACTGGAGCATATTGAAGACGATGAGGCTGCCCTAAAAGAACTGTTCCGAGTTCTTAAGCCAAAAGGTAGAATAGCGATCACTATTCCCGCCTACCTTCCCGAGAAGATCTGCTGGTGGCTTTCGGATGAGTACCATGCCCCAAAGGAAGTTGGCGGGCATGTTCGCATTTACAAAAAAGGCGATATTAAAAAGAAAATGGGGTTACAGGGACTAAAACCATTTGATTATCATCGTGCTCATGCTCTTCATTCTCCTTATTGGTGGCTGAAATGCGCTGTCGGGCCAAAGAATGATTCGAACCGGTTCGTACGTCTCTATTTACGATTCCTTACCTGGGATATTGTCAAACAGCCAAGACTAACGAAGTACTTGGAAAAGGTGCTTCAACCTGTTCTCGGAAAGAGTGCGATAGTCTATGGTCAGAAAACAGAATTTTTTTAACAAAGGAAATTCATTGACCCCCGACCCCGCAGAAATCATTCTCACAGCCGACGAATTGAAACAAACGGCAGAGTCAATAGCTGAATGGCAATTGGAATCTGGGATGATTCCTTGGTTCCCTAACGGTCACGCCGACCCTTGGAATCATATTGAGGCGACTATGGCCCTTCATACCGCCGGATTAGTAGACGAAGCTCTAAAGGGGTACGAATGGCTCCAGCAAATTCAACGCGATGATGGGTCTTGGCATAATTACTATCTAAGAGATGAAATTGAGCAGGATAAAATTGATTCGAATTGTGTTGCTTATATTGCAGCTGGAGTTTTGCACAGTTACCTGATCTCAAAAGATTCAGGATTTCTTGAATCAATGTGGAATGTGGTTGAACCAGCGATTGATTTTGTTGTAGATATGCAAACTGACCGAGGAGAAATTATCTGGGCACGACACTCCGATGGGACACTCTGGTCTTACGCTCTTCTGACCGGGTCATCCAGTATTGCCCATTCGCTAAGAAGCGCTGTCAAGATAGCAAATGAGTTAGGTATTGAGAAAAATCGATGGGAAAACGCTTATCTGAAATTATCAAATGTTATTCAGACTACCCCTGACGCATTTGCTCCGAAGAACCGTTGGGCAATGGACTGGTATTACCCAGTTTTGACGGGAGTACTTTCGGGAGAGGTTGGGAAAGCACATCTAGATGAGAAGAACACCATTTTTGAAATTGAAGGGAAAGGCATTAGATGCGTCTCTGATAGACCTTGGGTAACGACAGCTGAAACATGCGAATGCGCAATCGCTTACCAGAGCGTTGGAGAGACCCAACATGCTTTAAATCTCTTTAAACAAATACAGGGATTCAGAAATGATAAAGGACAATACCTTACTGGAATGGTCTACCCAGAGTTAGTCTCATTCCCGGAGCGAGAATATTCAACTTATTCTGCCGCTGCTGTAATACTAGCTGCTGACTCTCTAATGGGATTAACGCCAGCTTCTCAGCTCTTTTCAAATCACAGATTCCTGCCAGATTTTTAATCCTTTAAGACATCCAGTGCACTATCGGCATGCACGTTCATGTTTGTTTCACTTTTGATAATCTCAAGAATCGTTCTATCTTGACCTATTACATATGTAATTCTCTTATTTCCAAATGGCCCTTTCCGCTTCGCTCCCAGCAATGATGCCACGGTTTGATCAGGGTCAGATAGTAAAGGAAAGCCAAGTTGGTGTTTATCATCAAATTCTTTTTGCTTTTCAACTTGATCCATGCTGATCCCTACCGGTTGAGCTCCTAATTCAGTGAATTCAGACTCGAGGTCTCGAAAGTGGCAACTTTCCACAGTACAACCTGGTGTCATAGCCTTTGGGTAGAAGAAGAGGACGACTGGGCCATTCTCTAACATTTTTGATAATGAGATAGAAGCTCCTTCTTGATTGGTTGTTTCAAAGTCAGGGACTAATTCACCTTTTTTCATTCCTTCTCCTAAATGTTTATGCTGCTTTTAGTTTAATCACCTTTGAGTTAAACACGTATCAGAATCCTTAATGACCCTTCAACGTGTTTTTCTTCCCAATCTTTACTCTGAATAGCGGGGAGATAAATTTGTTCATAAGGAGGACGCCCTCCATCCTCTTCGTTTGGGAAAACGTCATGGATAGCTAATACCCCACCTTTATTTACTTTTGGTGTCCAACCTTTAAAATCAGCTCTGGCAGGTTCTTTCCC
>Ga0315315_10006542_pt1 | contig 10769 bp, 8 predicted proteins | sample M140m3416metaG_FD_203699 | JGI IMG/M metagenome (GOLD analysis project Ga0315315, IMG submission 203699) | Ammonia-oxidizing marine archaeal communities from Monterey Bay, California, United States - M1 40m 3416 | ecosystem: Environmental > Aquatic > Marine > Intertidal zone | place: USA... | reverse complement strand
GGTAATTTATGAGCGATGTACAAGGATTTTATGAGGGAGTTTTTATTTGGGCAGGCCTTCTCCTATTGATTGTTTTTTTATTTTTCCAAGCAGCAAATCCCGAAAACAAGAAAATACAAACCGAAAATGCTCCAACTATTATCGAAATTTCATGGTTAGTTCCTTTGATATTGTTAACTGTCATATTTCCTTCCTTATTTATTCCAGCACTAATTTCCTGTCTTTTTCTACGGATGTACTTTGTCAAAATTTTTCAACTTTTTAACCCAGACTGGAGAACTGATGGCACTTCTGTCGGAATTCAATCGGTTGAGGATTTAGGAGAAGTATTGAACAATCTTCCATATCCTGATGAAATGGCAAAAGATGTTGTGGACTTTACAATAGAAAAATATAGAGATAAGAATAGTCTATTAAACTCATTTGTTTCATTGATATTATGGATATTTTCTCCAATAATAGAATTTCATAAGGTAAATCATAAAAAACGTTGGTTCGTCTTTTATGTATATTTCATGGTTATTTTTGTAGTAATTCCGCTCTTCCTTGCTTCACTGTTTATCCTCGATTTGATTATCTGGGTTATTGACTGGGTTATTGACTGGATTATTGATACTTTTCAACAAACCATTTCCTCATTTTTGAATACCTTCTCTCCTTAAATTATGTAAAAATATACGAAGTATCTTCAACAACCACTTCTCTGCAATGAATGGTGATTAGTTGCCTAAGGTGAAGCGTCCAAAGAAAGGTTGGTATAGAATTACCAAAAAAAGACCCTTTCGTGGCCCAGCAGTGAAATCAAGCGAAAAAGGATTGCCGCCTTGCCCAGCATGCGGGCAGTGGTCTATGCAGAGGGACAATAAACGCAATGAATTATTTTGTGGTTCGTGTGGGGCAATATTGTAAGTGTGCGAAATCCAATATGTAGATACCTCTTCGGAGGTACGCCACCGTGATGAAAAACCGCACCGGATGCTTTGAACATCAAGAGTGATGGGCGATCTGAGTGGCACTAGGATTTGTTAATAATGAATGATGATAAGATTATCGTAGATTCTCTAAATAGAAAGTTTAGAGTTCCTTATCCAACTAGGTTAAGTAGGGCGCCTGATGATATCCGGATAGCCCGAAAAAGTAGCCCATGGAAAATTTATTTCAGTATGATTGGTACTGTTTTACCTGCCTTTTTCTTATTATACACATCTCTCTTTATTATTGTTGGAATAATTGATCAGCATCCAATTATGACATTATCAGGCAGCATTTGCAGTGTGCCACTACTTTTTATCATACTTCGGTTATATCGGCCTCGTTTGATACATGTTAAATTAGCTTATCCAAGTGAAAAGGGACAGTATCTTCACCCGTTACCTTCTGGAGGGTCATTGCAAACAGATGTGAAGACCGAATTAAAAAGATACATTATTAGAGATGATTCCGTACTTGATTTACCTCCCACAAATCAATTATGGCTCGTTTTTATCTCGGTGGTGGTGGTCGGTATTGTTTCATCTTTCTTCTTCTTCTATTCTCAGAGTTTAGAAGGAGTAATATTATTCGCAATAATTGCAATACCATTATGGCTAATTGGATTTTCTTTACCTGTACTTGCTTGGTGGGGTACTTCGACTCAATCACTTGGTTTACCAACAAAGAGAAGAGATGCAGAAACATGGCTACTAGCAGGGATGGCCTCAGCATTTCCTGCATTCATTTTCAATAGCTTTGCTGCTCCTGCTATAATTCCTTCTACATTTCCAATATGGGCTAGTGAGTTATGTTTGCTTGCATTAAGTGCTCCATTTTGTGAAGAAATCTTTAAAGGGATTGCAGTAGCACTATTCTTACCCTCAATAAAAGGTCCAAAACATGGATTTCAGATAGGCTTCACAGTGGGCTTAGGTTTTGCACTAATAGAAAATTTTCAATATATAGGAATTTCACTAATGGGTGGGCCGTTAGGAATAACTATTACAATTTTGATTAGAGGTATAGGTTCTATTCCAGGTCATGCTGTATGGGCTGCGGTAACTGGTACGGCTATAGGGTGGTTAGCAAAGGAAACAAATTTCAAGACTAAACTTGAATGGTATGCAAAAACCTGGTCTCATGGTGCTCTAGATTTTATTGAAGGAATGGGAGTTGATTTTGATGGAGATGGAGACTCCTCCGGGCACGATGGACCTGCTCTAGATTTTAATTCAATGCTAGAAAGAAATAAGTCAGAATCGGTAAAAAATGAGCATCCTTGGCTATTATTGGATAGTTCTGGAAATGTCTTTAATCAATTTGAGATTAAAAATTTGTCCATATTGGATAATCTTGAAGCTAGCAATGATTCATCTATGAGATCTGATACTCCTACATCTTCTGGTATTATGCTCCCAAAGTCAATATATCTCTCATTGGGGTTGGCCATCTTTGGCCATTCCTTCTGGAACGCTACTTCATTTCTATCTTATTTCCTTCCTGAAAGATATGGTCTGGGGGAAACATATTCTCTATTGATATCGATAATTTGGACATTTATATTAATAATATCTATATTACTTATTGCCAATCAATTATTAAAAGGTATTAAAATTACAGACTCTCAAAATGGCATAACAGGGGAATGATTCTTGACAACATATGCTAACAGCAACATGGGGAGTTGAGTGGAAGTGACTAGCGAACTATTAATTTCACTAACATTGGTTATGATATTGTTATTAGTTTCCAGATTCTATGATTTCCTTGATTTGGGTGGTCTAGTGGCTGCTTTGTCAGTTGGGTTATTGGTCTCTCTTCTTGGTCATTGGACATGGCTAATCGTTCTTATGTTTTTTTTGATAATATCATCGATAGTCACAAAATGGAGGTATGAAGATAAAGCACTACTTTCAGTTGAAGAATCCAATGAGGGCAAGAGAGGCTGGAAAAACGTTCTTGCAAATGGAGGAGGGGCATCATTAATTGCCATAATTAATTATCTCTTAGGGGGGCATGATTTTGCTTATTTAGCATTTTGCGCATGCGTGGGGGTTGCTTCTTCAGATACTCTTGCATCTGAGATAGGAAGTTTAGATCCAAGAACTAGAATTATTACAACTTTAGAAGCAGTTCCTGCCGGTACTAATGGAGGGATGTCTCCTACTGGCACCATAGCGGCCTTTTACGGAGGGCTAATAATAGCCATAATTTCTACTCTTTTGGGTGCTTTGAATGGGGACATCATTCCTCCACTGTTCTTTTTCATTTGCATTACAGTCATTGGATGGTTAGGTTGCCAATTGGACTCTTTATTAGGTGCATTATTTGAAAACCGCGGCTATCTCGGTAAGCACAGTGTTAACTTCATATCGACAATCTCTGGATCGGTAATGGCAATCTTGGCCATTGACTTTTTCCTCTAATTATAATTAATTTTCGAAATAAATAGGTATTATCATGTCATCAAATCGCAATAATTGTTATCAAATGTCATTGCTACTGATAATAATTACATTTTTATTCACTTCTACTATTTCGAGTGCTCAAACATTTGATGAGAATAATGGCCCAGGAATAACTTATGATTACCCAGATAATCACATGCTATTCATTAAAGGAGATGGTGAATCTCCATTCCTAGATCGAAATTGGTCGGTTTTGACTGGATTTCCTCAAGGTAGTGTATCATTTAGTAGAACCAGTTCTACTCTAAATCCAAACATATTAAATGCACAATCTTCTCCTACTGAAGAATCTTTTAGATTTGAAGGAAATATTTCTGTGATACTTTTTGCTTCATTAGAAGGTAGTGGCAGTAATTCTTGCGAAGCATCAGATATCTTGCCCAGTCCAGTTGGTTCTGAGACTCAATTTGAAGTATCTCTCATAATGGGGGGAATATCAGTCATTTCTAACCAATACACAGAATCTATTTCCATGTCCGAAGGTTATACTGCTCCGCATAAATTTTCTGTAAATTCAGGAGAAGTCAATATTAGCCTAAATAAAGGCGATACTATAGATTTGTCAATAAATGTTAGACATGAATGTGTAGAATCTGGGGCGCTTTTGTGGGGAACTTATGACGTAACATCGGGGTTAATGTTCGAAGGCCACATGGTCGATGTTGAAGTTAAGACATTAGTTGATGCAAATAGGATGGTTAGGGTCGAGATGACTCCAATTTCTCCGTGGGGGTTAACTGATTTTTCCCACCAAATTTTTGAGATAGTCGGTCCAACTGAGTGGAGTAGTATGTATCATGGAAAGTGGGATGATGAGGATTTAAGACAATACCATTTTGAATCACCTCAAGGAATCAGAATTGGAGAAGATAACAGAACCACATATACGTGGTCTTCGGATAAGCCCTTGGAATCAGGCAATTATATGGTGGATATGTGTATTGATCTATCAGATCAAGATCCAGCTAATACTTGTAATGTGATTATTATTTTACGTTTTAATATACCTGATGATCCCAAATCTTTGGTAAGTGGAATGTGGGCCGCAATTATAATCCCAATAGGAATTCTGGGATGGGTATTTATTTCTCTTAAGGAAGCGATGTTGCCTCTTCCTGCATATGGCGTCATTATTTTATTAGCATTTGCTAGTCTTGGTCCTGCTTTTAGTTTACCAGACATCGATTCCGACTCCTTTAGAGACAATGGCGCTGCACCTTCATTTATGTTGATATCACATAATCCCAATACCAATTCCATGACTCTTTCTGATTTAATGGAAGACTCAGAAGTAGTGGTTATCGGCATGTTTCAACACGGTTCTCCGAATGCATTACTCCAGTATGATGATTTTTCCAAATCTTTACAATATTCAGAATTAGATATATCGTATGTTCAAATTGCAACCGGAGAGGGTTTGGAAGCCAGTTACTTGGATTCTTATGCACAGACTCTAAATGATTCATGGCCTCTCTTAATAGATGAATATGATTCTAGAATCGGTTTATCTCTGCCAAATAAAGCCAGTGATGCGGTTTTGGTCATTGATTCTGCCGGCTTTATCACGGAATGGAAACCCGGTTCTATGTCTTCAACAGAAATCGAAGAAGCATCATCCAAAGCTTCATTCGGTTCAGGAAATAACCCACTTAAGATAATTTCACTGGTTTTCTCTACTGCATTCCTGCCTCTCATCGTTTTGGCGATGCCCAGAGAAAGAAAATTCCAATTCCCTGAAGAACCTCTAATACCCGGTGCAGGTAGTCTATTGATATTATATTCTGCAGCAGTTGGTTTTACTTATTGGGCATTACCTGTTGCGTTATTGTCCTCACTAGGGCTTGGATTCTTTTGGATTTGGGTCGAACTTTTCCTTGCCTGCTTGTTGACTTACCATGGCATATCTATTTTGAAATTAGGGAAGATTATTGAAATTGAAATGCTATCAAATTTAGCATATAATAAACTACCTGATAGTTATCGTTCTTGGAAGTCAAAAGAAAGTTTTAGTGAAGATACATATTTGGGCCTCTGGTTGGCTTGGCTTTTGTGGCTTAGAATACCTGACTTGATATCTCAAGGAGTAGGTGGGATAGCTAGATCTGGTTTAATTGGACCCTTTTTAGCACTTTTAATCCTTACTATATTTATTATATGTGCAGGTTTTACAATCATTATTTCACGTAATTTGGCATTAATTCTCGGGCCAATTTCGAGAATATTTGGGGAAATGAGTATAGGATTAAGGCCTAGGGCATGGGGCATCGCATCGACCATATTCGGACTATGGTTATTATTCAGTATAATTTTGGGCCCTTTGTCGTAATTTTATTACAAATTTAGTAATTTTGACCGAGACCATCATAAGAGTAAGGTTTCTCGGATTGCTATCCCTATGGGGGTATAGTATAACCTGGTAGTACAGCGGGCTCCAGTTGCACGGGAATGACGACGAGATGGTTTTCTGATGGTTTTGATGACCAACTGGAGCACCGACCTGTCGCAACCCGAGAGCGTGCGCCTGCCAGGTGCACGCTAGGCGGAAGACACCTGCTGATCTGGGTTCAAATCCCAGTGCCCCCACCACCTTTTTATTACGTAATTTAACATGTGTCAGTTTATTTGAATAAACATTTCCGTGTCGCATGCTCATGAGAGATGGCAAAGTTGCAATACTTCTAATATTCATTTTAACATCTTCACTTATGGGCAGTATTTATTCGACATCAGACATTGATAACAAAACATATCAAAAATTTAATTCATCATTTGAGGGATTTGAATTCCCTCCTCAGAAAGATGTTACATGGCTAAATCCAGATCCTTGGTGGATGACTACCTCGTTAGATTTAGATAGAAATGGAATTCATGACTCTATTCAAAATGCTAATGGTCCTGTAAATATTGGGATTTCCTTTTCTCGAGAAATAACTGAGGAAGATAAAATAAAATTGATGAATATGGGATTTGACATACGTCTAGAATTAGAATCCGTAAAAGCCCTTTTATTAGGTCCTGTTGAGAAACAACAAGCCATTGAATTAACAAATTTTGAAGATGTAGTAATGGTTGAAAGATATGGTTCAGTTATTTTCTACGGCGACATCCAAACTCCTTCTGTAAAAGCTAGTAATTCAAGTTTTTATCCTGGGGCATGGGACTTAGGAGTCACTGGCAAAGGCGTTAATATTGCACTTACTGATACTGGAGTTGACAATGAACATCCGGGATTGAGTGAAAAATTCGTTGCAGGCTATGATGCAGTTTGTTATAATCCCTCAGATCCCAATTGTGTTTTAGCAGGTTTTGGAGTAAGGCCAACTGATGGAACTTTTGATCCTGATGACGCAAATCAGCATGGCACTGCATGCATGGGTATGGCTAGCTCAACAGGAGTTGAGGCTGACGGAAGTATCTCTAATTTTACTGGCGCTGCTCCAGATGCCAAACTAATTGATGTTAGGATAGGTACTGATGTAGGAGCAGGACCTTTTGAGAATTATTTACTTGAACAAGAGTTCTATGAATCTGCAATGAATGGTATCCAGTGGATTATAGATCATAGAGATGATGCTTGGCAAGGAGCGCAAGAAGAAGATTACGGAATTGATATAATCTCTTTATCTTGGGGGATAACAAGTCACGAAAATGGGGGTTCAGATGGCACTGATATGCATAGCAGAATATTAGATGAAGCAATGGAAGCAGGAATATCCGTTTCAGTGGCAGCAGGAAATGACGGCCCTGATAATGACGGTTTATCTGGCATGGGGTCTTCATCATTATCTATCACAGTAGGGGCTACTGATGATCAGAATACGATTGATAGGGACGATGATACTGTAGCAAGTTACTCCAGCAGAGGCCAAAGAAAAGATAATGGCAATGGCAATCCATTAGATGAACTAAAGCCTGAAATAAGTGCACCTGGATCAAATATAATCCAAGCAGAAGCCTGCGTTACTAGTGGAGGTTGCAATAATTTCATTGGAGGTGATGCATCACAGAATACCTACACTGGCAGAGGCAGTGGTACATCATATGCAACACCTTCTGTTTCTGGAATAATCGCATTATTAATTGAAGCGAATGAAGATTTAACTCCAATACAAATCAAAGAAGTACTCAAGCAAACTTCTGAAAGAAAAGGAGAACCAAGTGCTCCAGACATAGATCCTTACTGGAACAGAGATTTTGGATATGGGATGGTAGATGCATTTGCTGCAGTATCTCTTGCTATACACCTCAAAGAAACTAATCAGACTATTTCCATGGATCCATATATCCAAAATCATTTACTTTCTGTAAATTATGAAAATACATCTTCTTGCTCAGATTGTGTAGAGATAATAGGACATACATGGGGGCAAATGGGAAGTGTCGAGAGTATGCAATATCGTGTAGACAGTGGTTCTTGGACTTTCTTTGCTCCTAATCAGATATTGTCAGGAGACAATGATTCATCCTCTGAAATAGGCCCTTTAACACCTTTAATTTGGAATTTGCCAATTTTTCATAGCCAACTATCTGGTGGTTATCATGAAGTAGAAGTTAGAGCAATATCTGATGATCAGCACTCTCTACCAGTATTGATTACTGTGTATGTCTCCTCCAATAATATCCAGTATCAACCCTTTTCTATTTTAACTCTTATTTCTGTGTGTCTATTTGTTTTTGTTGCTGGATATTCTATTATGTTGCAGAGAAAAAATGATACTAACTTTATTAATTCTTCTAGAATTAACAAATCTCAGAAATTTGATTCTGATAACGCTTTAGACGCACAACTAATCGATGACTGATGCCTTAATGCTATTTTGATGACTTTTATCAATTCTTCTTAAAACCCTTAGCCATCCCTCGACAGCCCATGGCGAGGTTCTCCGACCGTGCAAACAGTATACGGCCTACAGGAGTAAGGCGTATGTTCGATATGGCGGGGGACGATACAGTACAATTTGGCCTAGGAGAGCCAGATTTTCAACCTCCAAAATTAGCCATTGAGGCTTTCAATCTTGCAATGCAACAGGGTAAAAATAAGTACACTACTACTGCTGGGTTACCACAATTAAGAGAAAAAATAGCCGACGAATGGACTCATTTATCTCCAAATTTAGATCAATCAAACGTATGCATAACAATGAGTGGGACAAATGCCCTTTTAGATGTATTCTTAGCTATAGTAAACCCAGGTGATAATGTCTTAATTCCTGAGCCATATTTTCCACTATATCCTCAACATGCAGTAATTTGTGGTGGTGAGCCAAATTTCTATCCTTGTAATTTTGATAATGGTTTTGTACCAACAATTGCCGATTTAGAGTCAAGAGTAAATGAAAAAACAGTTGCAATATTAGTTAATTTTCCTAGCAATCCGACAGGTGCAACAGTTTCTAAAAATCAACGTGATGATATTGTTGAGTTTGCCAAAAAGAATGATTTATGGATAATTACAGATGAAGTTTATGATCGAATAATATACAACGAAGAACATGTTTCCTTTTTAGGTGCTGGCCATGATAAATTATTTTTAATCAATTCCTTTTCAAAAACATTTGCAATGACAGGTTGGAGAATTGGATATGTACTTTCTCCTGATTCTGATGCTATGGTGGAGATAAATAAAATGCAATATTATGTTACTGCTTGTAGCAATGATGCAATGCAATATGCAGTATTAGAAGCCATGAATAACGCTTCTGATTATCCATCATTAATGTGTGCAGAATTCAAGTCAAGAAGAGATCTAATTTGTAATAGGCTTAATTCAATGAAAGACGTTTCATGTCACGTTCCAGATGGAGCTTTCTATGTTTTTCCTAAGGTCCAAGTTGATGGATATAACAGTGAGCAGTTAGCCATAGCTATTTTAGAAAAGGGAGGAGTACTTTGTTCTCCGGGAACTGCATTTGGAGAAGCAGGTGAAGGCCACTTGAGATTTGCTTACACGCTCGACAAGGAAGGAATATCTAAAGGAATGGACCGTCTTGAAGAAGTACTTTCTGAATTAAGAGGAGAGTAACTTGTTACACTTTATTCTTAATATTCTATACTTTTCAATAGGATTTTTTATCCCATTATCTTTACGTTTTATTAGTTACTTCAATAGTATTGACAAAGAAAATCTCTTCTTATCATTCTTAATTTTGATTTCTGGATTATTTTTGTTCTTATATGGTCCAAATATAGTTGCCTTTGGATTATTTCTAGGTTCAGGTTGGAAATTATTAAATTTCACTTTAGATTATTTTTTGTAACTAATCATTATTAAAAAAACCAAATGGATCATCACTACTATCTTCTTTTTCGTTATTTAATTCCAGAGAACTTATATTTATATTCTTTAATTTCTCTTCTTGACCTAACATCCATTCTGGCATCTCTTTCATTCCACTGAGTACTGAGAAAGTAGTAAATGTGGCCATAGGTAGAACTGAAATCGCTACAATTGAGTCAAGTAAAGCCTTTTCAGGAATTACGGCTTCATCCACTACAGTTTTTATTACAATTTTTTCCAACTGCATCTCATGCCATTGCTCATAATCAATGCCCAACCAACCTAATGACAATGCTAGGAAAAATCTTGCAAATATCCAATAAAGGATTAATGGCATTGTCCATGATATCCTCCCGAATCTTCCTAAAATATTTCTTAACAAGTATGCCAAACCAATTAATCTAGAAGAAATTAATGGATGTATCCTAATTGCTGCCCATAATGCAATAAGATAGCCTATTATTCCTAATTGAAATGCAGAGTCAGACCTAATCAGATCTTTTGGCATACCTTCCATTATTATTAGAGGAACAGCAATGAGAATTACTTGCAAAGGTATCGCTAATAATTGTAAACCTCCGTGTACTGTCATTATATCGAAATTCTCTTTTTTTATTTTATTATACACTAACCTACTCATTGTACCATGTGGAGTATTATATGCATTCAATCTCGCTCTATCGATTAATTCGGGATCATTAATCCTCTTACTTAATCTCATTACAGCAAGCCAACCTCCATTGTTTGAAACATAAAAAGGAGTATATCCACTCATTATTAAAGCAAGCCCAAGAGAAATAATTCCATAGGTTATTCCTGCTATGATAATCCAGCTGATCATTTCCGTCCTCAGTCCGATACTTGCATTTTCAAGATCTAAATCTATTAAATACGCAATTGAGAATAGAAAGGTTGGAACAATTGTAACTTGACATATTATGATTATCAATAAGTGAAACCGTTTTAGTAAATTCCCGCCTACACTCACACTCTCACGCCACATTCAACAGACATAAGGTCTTCATTTGATGTCCATCTAAGAGTTATCATTT
>Ga0315315_10006537_pt1 | contig 10771 bp, 7 predicted proteins | sample M140m3416metaG_FD_203699 | JGI IMG/M metagenome (GOLD analysis project Ga0315315, IMG submission 203699) | Ammonia-oxidizing marine archaeal communities from Monterey Bay, California, United States - M1 40m 3416 | ecosystem: Environmental > Aquatic > Marine > Intertidal zone | place: USA... | reverse complement strand
TGGACCCTATCTGGAGGCTTTCCAAAAACGCGGAATCGAAGTCATTTTCCTTACTGATAATATTGATGATTACATCATGGAGACACTTCGTGAGTTCAAGGGGAAGAAGTTAGTTAGTGCCGACCGTGCTGAGATTGATCTTGATGAATTACCTGATGAGGAAGCCAAACTAAGCGAGGAGGAAAGCAAAGAGCTCGTCGAGTGGCTTAGTAAGACTCTAGGCGATAAGGTTGAAAGTGTAGATATGGGTAAACGCCTCGTTTCACACCCCGTGGTGGCTCTGACTCCTCAGGATGCCCCAAGTGGGCAGATGCGTGCTATGATGGAAGCGATGGGGCAGGGAGCACCAGAGCCCAAGGCTCGACTCGAGTTCAATCCCAATCATGAACTAGTAGCCAAGCTCAATTCACTTCGGAAGGAAGACTCAGAGGTCGCCTCCCAGGTTGCTGGGCAGTTGGCCGATAACGCTCTGATGGCAGCGGGAATGGTTAAAGATCCCTCTTCCATAATTGCTGGAATGAATTCATTACTCGGTTCCCTGATGAAATAAAGTGGTGCGACATCATTAGTGGGATCCAGGTTTCTGCAGTTCGTTTAGCATTCGCTCCAATCGTGTCGCGGCGTCACCTGCTGGAAGGAAGGCGCTTAAGCGCTCGGCCCAAAGTGGAAATGCCATTGGGGTGAGGCGCCGAGTTTCGATGAGGTGGAAGGGGCGTTCTTGAATGGAAGAAAGAGTCGCTTGCAATCGCCCTAGCTCTAGTTGGTGTTCCAAGATTTCGCGGCGTGATTGCTCGAGAAGTAAGTTGTCGGGGTCGTAGCGTGTGAAAACTTCAAAGAGGAGATTTGCTGAGACTTGAAGATCACGAGTCGGTTTTCTTTTTCCAGGCATATCGGGAATGAGGAGGCCGGCGACTCTGGCGACATAACGAAATTGGCGTCGGGCCATTTCGGCTGTATTCATGCACTCTAGTAGATCTTCAAGGAGGTTTTCAGTTGTCAGTGCCTTCCTGAGGGAGGTTTCGTCAAGTGAGAGCCCCTTTAAGGATCCGAGGCAAAATCCGTAATCGTTTTGAGTCACGTTAATCGATTCGCCGGAAACTTTAGAGAGTCGAAAAGCAATCAAGGCACCCAAACCTTCGTTCACCAATCGACCTGCAAAAGCATAAATAAACAAGTGTTCACCCTCTCTGGTTCGAGTGAATTCGATGAGGAGCTCCCTGTCCGAAGGTAGTGCTGACCATGATTTCTGAATCTTAAGAATAGGCGCGACAGCTTTAAGTTCGGGGCTTTCAAGTGAACTGTGCAGGCTTCTTGCGACAGCGTGCGAAAGTTCGGAGGAAAGCGGCATTTTGCTGCCTCCCCAAATGGCGACCTCTCCTTTAGTTATTTTAGTGGCTGCTCTCACCGTAGCGGTGAGCTTATGGAAGCGGATAAGCTCGAGGCGACGACCGGCAAAGATAAATTGTTTTCCGGTTTTCAACTTGGAAGCGAAACCCTCCTCAACACTCCCGAGACTTCGACCACCTGCAAACTTAATGAGAACGGAAGTGTCGGAAGTGATGGTCCCGATATTCATTCGGTGAAGTTGGGCCGTCCTTTTGTTGGTGACGGTTAGAAGTCCATCGATAATTTCTGCTTTCTGGTATTGTGGGTAAGCCGAGAGGGGACCTCCATTAGTGAGAAACATGATGGCCCAGTTCCATTCGGCTTCGGTGAGACCAGTATAACTGAAAGTGGAAAAAATCTCTTTTTTGAGTTCTTCGGGTGACGTCGGTTCTCCAAGTACGATTGTTGTTAGATGTTGGGTGAGGACATCAAGTGGTTTTTTTAGTAGGGTCCGGGATTCAATCTCTTTGTTGTGCCACGCATCGCGAGCGGCGGAGAACTCGATGAGCTCAAGAGCATTCGTTGGGACGCAAATAATTTTAGAAACCACGCCAGGTGAGTGGCCAGCGCGGCCGGCCCGCTGGGTGAGCCGGGCGATACCCTTAGGAGATCCAATTTGAATCACTTGATCTACTGGCGAAAAATCGACCCCAAGATCGAGGGAAGATGTGCAAATAACGCACCGAAGAGAGCCATCTTTGAGGCTGAGTTCAACAAGTCCTCGCTCATCTCGACTCAATGAACCATGGTGGATTGCAATGTCCTCTGCCCAGTCAGGTTTTGCCTCTCGGATTTCCTGATACCAGATTTCGGCTTGAGATCGGGTATTCGTAAAGACAAGAGTTGTTTGAGCTTTCTCTAGTTGTTTCGCGACTCTTTTGACTGATTTTGTTCCCAAATGACCTGACCATGGAAATGATTCAATTTCATCTGGAATGAGGGTCGTGATTTCGATCTTTTTGTCTTGGTTCGCTGCAATCAATTTGTGCGGACGATGATCGATGAGCGGCTTGGCCGCTTCGTCGAGATTTCCCAGAGTCGCAGAGAGGCCCCAAATCCTCAACTTCGGCAACCAAGTTCGAAGTCGAGTGATGCAAAGTTCGGTTTGGATCCCGCGCTTGGTTCCGAGGAGTTCATGCCATTCATCAATAATGATACATTTCAGATGAGAAAGTTTCTGTCTGGTGTCGGAATAAGTGAGAAGGAGCGAAAGTGACTCGGGCGTCGTTACGAGGCAGTAGGGGAATCTTTCTCGTAATTTAGATTTTCGATAGGATGAGGTATCCCCGGTTCTCGCTTCGATAGACCAATCTAGTCCCATTTCCTTGATCGGTTCCCTCAAGGATTGGAGGGTGTCATTAGCAAGAGCTCGTAGAGGAGTGATCCAGAGGACCTCGCAATGTTGGGGGGTTTTTCCTTTTTCTATAGCTTCAGAAACCGGACCTAACCAAACAGAGAGGGTCTTCCCGAATCCAGTAGGAGCGTGAAGTAAACCCGACTTTCCCTCCAGATAGTGTCGCCATGTCTCAGTCTGAAAAGAAAAAGGCTTCCAGTTTTTGGCTTCAAACCATTTTGAAATTTTGGGGTGTAGCTCTTTCAATATGTCCGAGATTGAAATCAAAGTATCCCGGATTTCAGGAAGAGCCAGTGAGCACTTGACCGGAAGTCTTTCTTTGTTAGGTTCCGCCCGCTGGAGCAGATCAAGGAGGGTTGGCTGAGCTCGGTTTAAGGCGCTCGATTCGAAATCGAGTGATGCAGTGATGTATCCGTGGGTTCGAATCCCACACCCTCCGCCATTTCATTGGCGTTCGGCGTGTGTGGTGATATGATTTTCGTCACTTAAAGATTTATTAGAATCCTTTAAAGGTAGTATTCAATAAGTTAGCCTCCCTCAGATTAATATGACGGATTTGCCTTATCACCATGACGGGGAGCTGATTCCCTTCGGGCAACTAGTCTCGCGTATCTCCGGTCGTCTCGACACTGGAGAAACGCTGCGTCGGCTCTATGCCACCGATGCCTCGGAATATCAGGAGTTACCCGCCGGTGTTGTGTTCCCGGAGAGCGAGGAGGATCTGCGGGAAGTTATCCGCTTCGCTCGCCGTAATCGACTTGGCCTAATTCCTCGTGCTGCCGGCACCTCTCTTGCTGGTCAATGTGTTGGCGACGGTCTTGTTGTCGATATCTCGAAGCACTTCACCCGTATCCTCTCGGTGGATGAGAAGACCCGCCGCGTCCGTGTCCAGCCGGGCGTGGTTCGCGATGAACTGAATCGATTCCTCGCGCCCCGCGAAATGCTCTTTGGCCCAGAAACCTCCACCGCTAATCGCGCCATGATGGGGGGGATGGTGGGCAATAATTCGTGTGGCTCAAACTCGATTGTCTATGGCAGCACTCGCGATCACCTTGTTTCTCTCAAGGGCTTCCTGAGTGATGGAAGCAAGGTCACGATTGAGGCAATCAGCAGCGAGGAGTTCTTGGCAAAATGTGATGGGCCCGAAAGTCTGGAAACGCAAATTTACCAAGGAGTAAGAACGATGTTAAGTAATCCGGATAACCGTCGCGCAATTACTAAAAATTTCCCGCTCGCCTCTATTCCGCGTCGCAATACTGGTTATGCCCTTGACCTTTTGATGGATGCCGAAGTTTTTGATCCGGCATCCGACAAACCGTTCAATCTTTGCAAGCTCATTGCCGGTTCGGAAGGAACGCTGTTTTTTGCGACCGAGATTGAACTCGCGTGTTCACCTCTCCCTCCACCACATGCCGCCCTCCTTTGTGGTCATTTTGAAAGTGTGAACGAATCGCTGCAGGCCAACCTGCTCGCTTTGCCTTACACGCCAAGTGCTTGTGAGCTAATCGATCGACACATCCTCGATTGCACCAAATCGAACCTTGCCCAGCAACGAAACCGGGATTTTGTGGTGGATGATCCTGGCGCGATCCTTGTCGTTGAGATTCGCCGGGACAGCCGGGAAGAAACCGAGGCCGCAGTTCGGGAACTCGTAGCAAACTGGCAAGACGCCGGGCAGGGATACGCCTATCCCGTGCTCTGGGGTGAAGAGGGTCATAAAGTCTGGGAACTTCGCAAAGCGGGCCAGGGGTTGATGAGCAATGTTGTTGGCGACACCAAACCTCGCGAGAATGTTGAGGATACGGCGGTCGATGTGAAAGATCTTCCCAACTACATTGCCGAATTTGACGAGTTGCTCTCGAGTAAATACAGCATTGATTGCGTCTACTATGCTCATGCGGGCTCAGGTGAACTTCACACCCGACCACTCTTCAATCTCAAGACGCCGGAGGGACAAAAAATGTTTCGTGATGTCGCCACCGATATCGCACATCTCGTGAAAAAATACCGAGGGTCCCTGAGCGGAGAACATGGTGACGGACGGCTGCGCGGTGAGTTCATTCCGCTGATGGTCGGAGATCTTTGCTACCAGCTGATGCGCGAGGTGAAGGGGTTATTTGATCCCGAAAATATCTTTAACCCGGGAAAGATCGTGGACACCCCGCCGATGGATACCTCGTTGCGTCACAGCCCGGGGCAGGGGACGCCGGATTACGAAACGGTCTTTGATTTTAGCGACACCATGGGTGTGCTTCGCGCTTCCGAGAAATGCAACGGATCGGGCGACTGCCGCAAAGGACCGCAGGCCGGCGGCACGATGTGCCCGAGCTACATGGCCACTCGTGAGGAAAAGCACACCACCCGTGCCCGCGCAAATATCCTGCGCCAAATTCTCACTGAGCCGGCGGATGCCGAACACCCCTTCAATAGCGAGGAGGTTAAGGAGGTCATGGATCTTTGTCTGTCCTGTAAAGCCTGCAAGTCCGAGTGTCCGTCGAGCGTGGATATGACCAAACTTAAGGCCGAGTTCCAGCAGCACTATCATGAGGCGAATGGCGTGCCGCTGCGCTCACGGATGGTTGCGCATTTTGCCGACAGTGCGCGCCTCGCCTCGTTTGCACCTCGGCTCTACAACGCATTTTTTCAGACTCCCATTCTGCGCCGTATCGCCAACCCACTTATCGGATTTCACTCTGAGCGCAGCATTCCGAAGCTTAACCGCATCACGCTGCGTCGCTGGTTTGCCGGCCGCACTCCACTTGTCCCCGCGCGTGATAAGCGCCTCGGTCGAGTCCACCTCTTCTGCGACGAGTTCACCAATTATAATGACCTGGATGCCGGCATCGCAACTGTCGAGCTGCTGGAGCTTTTGGGCTACGAGGTCAACTTGCCCGATCACGTCGAAAGCGGACGGGCTTCGCTTTCCAAGGGGCTTGTCCGGCGAGCCCAGGGCTTCGCCAATGAGAACGTCCGTCGGCTGTCCTCGATTGTTTCAGGGGAAGAGCCGCTCCTGGGTATCGAGCCGTCCGCGCTCCTCGGTTTCCGCGATGAATACCCTGCGCTGGTCGATCCTGCGCTGCGCGAAACTTCCCGAGAGCTCGCATCCCATTGTCTACTGCTCGACGAGTTCATTGTCCGCGAGGCCGATGCTGGCCGAATCGACAGTGCGTGTTTTACCGATGAGGTCCGCACCATTCAGGTTCATGGCCACTGCCACCAGAAAGCCCTCGCTTCAACCGATCCTACCTTGAAAATGCTTTCATTACCCGGGAATTATTCGGTGAGCGAAATTCCTTCCGGGTGTTGTGGTATGGCTGGGTCTTTCGGATACGAGAAAGAGCATTATGAAGTCTCGATGGAAATAGGTTCGTTGGTTCTTTTTCCTCATCTGAAGGAACTTGATCCATCGATTCTTGTCGCTGCCGCTGGAACCAGTTGCCGCCACCAGATTGCCGATGGTGTTGATCGAGCCGCTTTGCATCCGGCCAAGATTCTCCGTGACGCATTCGCCTGAGTTTATCAGCTGCTGAATTTTTTTGGGATCCCCTCGGAAAATCTCTCGCGCCATGTTCGCCTAGAATTTCCCCGCAAAAGATTGAGGAAGAACTTGCCGAAACTAGAAGTATAAAGGGAGGAAATCGAATCAAGCGAGCAAGAGTTATGAACAACGAAGAACAAAATTACGAGCAGTCCGGTTTGTCCCGACGGGGATTTTTGCATGGAATGGGTAGCGCCGGAGCCCTTTTGGGAATGACTGGGATGGCTGCGGCCGATGACACCCCGAAGGATGCTGACGGGAAAGTGATTCCGGGCTTTGAGAAGAACAAGAACGACCCGAATGCTGCGAAAGGCTGGCAGTCGGTTTCGGATCGTAAGGTCCGTGTCGGCATTGCAGGATATGGGCTCTGCAAATTTGGGGCGGCATTCTTTTATCAAAACCATCCCAATGTCGAAGTGGTGGCCGCGACCGATCTCGACCCCGGTCGCTGTGCCGCTTTGGCCAAAGCGGTCGGTGCGAAGAAGACCTATCCGTCCTGCGAAGAGATGATTAAGGACAAGAGCATTGAAGCGGTTTATATCGCGACCGATGCGCCGAGTCATGCGCGTCTTGCTATCATGGCTTTGGAGCATGGTAAACACGCCTGTTCCGCGGTTCCGGCTGTTTTTGGGTTTGAGGCAGAAGACGAGGCGGAGAAATTATTCAATGCCGTCAAGAAGAGCGGCATGAAGTATATGCTTAATGAGACTTCGACTTTCCATGCGGCGCTTTATGAAAAACGGATGCAGTATCAGGCCGGAGCGCTTGGAAAGATCCTCTATTCAGAAGGAGAGTATTATCACGATGGCGTCGGTGTGCTCGGAAGTTATAATCCGAAGAATGGCAAGATCGATAAGTATGGTTGGCGCCGTTCCGTTCCGCCGATGTGGTATCCCACGCATGCGACGGCCTATTATATTTCGGTGACGGGCGGGCGGCTGACCGAGGTGTCCGGCTTGGGAACGAACAGTCTTTATCCGGTCTACAAGGAAGGCGATAACCAGCACAAGAATCCGTTTGGTTCCGAGGTTGCCATGTTCAAAACCAGCGAAGGGGGGGTGTCCAGAATGGCGGTGAGTTGGGATATGAAAAACGCCCACGGAGAGCAAGGTCGGGTCTACGGACAAAAGCCCCATGATAAGAAGATCAACGGGAGCCGTCCGCCCTTACCGCCTGGCGTGAGTGGAGGCGGTCATGGTGGTTCGCACGGACAACTGACGAATAACTTTATCGAGTCGATTCTGCTCGATAAGAAGCCCATCGTTGATGTCGGCGATGCCCTAAACATGACCTTGGCCGGCGTTATTGCTCATCAGTCGGCTCTCAAAGGTGGCGAGTGGATGAAGGTCCCGCAGTATGATTTGTAAGAAACGGAAATAAATTCTACTTAACTCTTGTTGGCTTGATTTCTTCATCAGCTTCCTCTACCGGCTCGGGATCAATCAAAAGAATTGAGGCTCTTGTTTCAAGGCCTTGATCCGGACGAGTCTGCTCTATTCCTCCTACTAAAAAACCTACGTATTTATAGCCTCTGAGTTAAGCGATGGTGGCCTTGATTTGTCGCTAAAAAAGATACACGCTCCCCCGCGAGATGGTGAATATGAATCAGTAGCAGGAAGTGAAGTTGTCGAATGAGCAGTGGTAGACACGACGGATGCTGATTCTGCGGGCACGCGATTTCAGTGACCATGAAGCGAGACTTCCTCCTTCGCATCAACCGGAGAACGCTCATGGATGTCAATATTCCCTACACTAAAGACGACTGTATGGACACTGAACCCATCGAAATCGGGAGCAAATCGAGTCTCATTTACGCAAAAGGCTCCAAACAAGGGAGTGAGTATCAAATATTTTAAGTTGAAGCCGATGGAGTAGGAGGGGCCGCCCCTATCGTTCCTCCCACGATGAACTTCGCTTTTGTAAGGGTTTGTCTCTTATCTTCTTTTCCATGCGCTACGTTGTCGATCCAGCGCACGATGCGTCTCACGACCGGGCGGGCGTCCCAGTGGATGTGGGCTACTGATGGTTCACACCATGCAAAGCTTGGCGCGGAGTCCATACAAACAAGCGAAACGTCCTTTGGAATTCTTATTCCTCGAGTGGCTAAAAAATAGACGGCAGCGTGGAATTGAAACGCCTCATCTAAGATGATTGCAGTGGGTGGGGTATGCTCGAATAACGATTCGAGCAGTGCTACAAATCCCTCTTTGCTTTCTTCCCAATCTGGAAGATTGAATGTTCCGCTTGAGATGCCGGCGGTTTTGATTTCTTTCAAGAATGCTTCGGCGGATCCTCCCGGTTTCGGAGAGCGATGCTGCTTTTGCACGATCATTGTGATTCGTTGGTGGCCGAGTGCTATTAGGTGGCGCGTAGCGGTTATGCAGACTGGTGGCTTGTCTGGACCGGCGCTGGCGATCGGGATTCCTTTTCGTCGACCAAATAGGGCAAATGAAGGGGTCGAGTATTTAGAAAACCATTCTAATACGGGGTGTGAACCGGCAATTATAATCCAAGCATCGACCTCGGTATGGGTTACGAAATCCGCGATGCGTCCGACATCCATGCCAAGTTCCTTGAGCGACTTTTCTGAAAAGAAGGTTGTGTGTCCAGCTTCCTCGAGTAGGTGGCGAAGCTCCAAGATATAGCTCATATCACCAATCTCGTAGGGAAGGGCGCTATCCTTTAGGAAGGCGATTCGGAGACCTTGGCGGGCTACGTTTTCTGGGGCCTCCACAATGAGTCGTTTGCGACCTTTTCCCTGCCCTAAAATAAGTCCCTCTGTTTCGAGGTTGCAGAGAGCGCGTTCGATTGTTTTATGGCTGACTCGGAGCTCCAAAGCTAAGCGTGTTCTACCCGGCATCGTCTTTTGCCAGCGGCCGTTATGGATCCCCAAACGCAGGAGGTCAGTGACCTGTTCAGTGATCGACGAAAAGCGGGATAAAGACACCTTGAAAAGGTGCCTAAAAGGGTGCAGGTAAGCAACTGATTTTATTAGGGAAACTTGAAAAGAATCCTGTGCATTTCGAGGTAACTAAGGCTCAGTAGGGAGCACTAAGTAACTTGCTCCAGATTCACTTTTATGACTGACAAAACAGACGATATTCAAGCGGTAGAAAATCTCGGCGAAGCCCGTGATGCGATCATCACCGAACTGCGTAAGACGATCGTTGGAATGGACGATGTAATCGATGAGATGATGATCTCTATTTTCGCGGAGGGTCACTGCCTGTTGGTCGGGGTTCCCGGTTTGGCAAAAACCCTTCTTGTCAGCTCCGTTGCCAAGACTCTGTCACTTTCTTTTAAGCGGATTCAGTTTACTCCCGATCTCATGCCTTCCGACATTACCGGCACCGAGTTGCTTCAGGAAGATCCCGAGACCCACGCGCGTCAATTCAAGTTCATGGAGGGTCCGGTGTTTACCAACCTTCTTCTTGCCGATGAGATTAACCGGACCCCACCCAAGACCCAGGCGGCCCTCCTTGAGGCAATGCAGGAGAAGCGAGTGTCCTCCGGTGGTGTGGACTATAAACTCGACAAACCTTTCTTCGTGTTGGCGACCCAGAACCCGATCGAACAAGAGGGAACCTATCCCTTGCCCGAGGCTCAGTTGGACCGATTTCTCTTCAACGTGATCGTGAAGTACCCGAATCGCTCTGAGGAAATCGACATTATGCGTAGTGTCACCAGTGACGAGAAACCGGAAATCAAGGAAGTGCTCGATGGAGCAACCATCATGGAGTTCCAGCACCTCGTTCGTCGGATTCCGGTTGCTGATCACATCTTCGAATATTCGGCTTCCCTGATCCGGGCAACGCGGCCCGACGAGGAAGAAGCTCCCGAGTTCGTGAAAAAGTTTATGGCCTGGGGTGCGGGACCACGGGCTTCGCTAAACTTGATTCTGGCCGGCAAGGCGCGCGCGGCGCTCCGCGGTCGCTGCCATGTCGCCATCGAGGACATTCAGGCGGTGGCCCTTCCCGTGCTGAGGCATCGGATCATCCCGAACTTCGCAGCTCGCTCGGAGGGAATGACTTCGGATAGCCTTGTCGAGATGCTGCTCAAGGAGATTCCGGCCAATGAAAGTGCCTCGTCGAGCAAAGCAGGGTAGCGACACTTCGTTGCGGCTCCTGATTTTAATCTGCTGATTTTCGTCATCCAAGAATGTCCCAGCACCTACCTAATCTCAACTATCTGGACCCTGAGCTTTTGCAAAAGCTCGGGGACTTGGAGTTGATCGCGCGTGAAGTTGTCGAAGGCTTGCGCGCGGGCTCCCATCGGAGTCCGCTCAAAGGATTCAGCACCGAGTTTGCCCACCACCGGCAATACGCGCCGGGGGATGCCATCCGTGATTTGGACTGGCGGGTTTACGGTCGGACCGAGCGTTATTATACCAAACTCTACGAGGCCGAGACCAATTTCGATTGTCATCTCCTCATGGATGCGAGTTCGTCGATGACCTATGGCTCGGGGAAGGTCAGCAAGCTGGAGTATTCCAA
>Ga0315315_10006535_pt1 | contig 10772 bp, 5 predicted proteins | sample M140m3416metaG_FD_203699 | JGI IMG/M metagenome (GOLD analysis project Ga0315315, IMG submission 203699) | Ammonia-oxidizing marine archaeal communities from Monterey Bay, California, United States - M1 40m 3416 | ecosystem: Environmental > Aquatic > Marine > Intertidal zone | place: USA... | reverse complement strand
TAGCAGACTCTTCAAAAATAGTGTATAATAGTAATAGTAATTTCATAGCTGATAACACAAAGCCACAGTCAAATTATATGAACATAAAAGGAATAAAATAATGATGCCACCCACCAGAATAGAGCAACTAAATAACTTTCAGGATGCAGTACAAAGTCCTGATGGATTAAATAGACTACGAGCTTTACAGGCTGTTGAACAAGCTTTACCTTCGTCACAAGGACTTATGGGTATGCCACAAGTACAAGCTCCTATGCCTATGGTTCCTAGACAATATGGTGGTGAAGTAGGAACTGGTGGTTTGTTAGAAGTATTAGATGATGGTACACAAGTATTTGATAAGACAGAAGAAGGTATATTAAATAGATCTTTACATGGTGGTATGTTACAAGGTCAAACACAAACAGCATCAGCACCTAGTAGTTCTAGTTTTAGTGGTGGAACAGATGCACCAGGTACATTAGCTAGTGGTACAACAGCTCCTTCAGGTTTTAATATATTAACAGAAGCAGGTTCTCCTGGTCAAGATAAATATGGAAATACTATTGGTGATTTTACAGGTATGCAAGATTATTATGATTTAAATTTTGCAGCTAGAGATGCAGGTCAAGATACTTTTATGTATGGTGATAAATTAATGCAAGTTGATCCTGGTTATTTAAGAGGTGGTGGTATTAATCCTTTTATAAGTAATAGATTACCTGCAGGTTTACAACAAGAATTAATAGATAGACCAGATCTTTTTAAAAATAGTTATAATTTAAATACAATAACAAAAATACAAGGAGATCCATCTGATCCTTCATTTTATTCAGAAGCACCTTATCTACCAACAGAAGATTTTAGTAGAGATATATCTGGACAGTATAATAGTTATTATGAAGCTAATCAAGCAGCTAAAGAAGCAGGTTCTCCAACATTTATGTATGGTTCTAAATTAGCAAAAACAGATCCAGGATTGCTACCTGATTATATAGGAGGTCCAAAACCTTTTATAAGTAATGCAATACCAGAAAAATATATAAGTGCAGGTGTAAATTTACCTCCAGGATGGAGAAATATGTCAGCTAATCAACTAGCTAAATACCAAAAACAGTCATATGTTGGAGCTACTGGAGGTATGTATAGTTCTAAAGAACATGGTGGACAAATTATAAAAAGAGAAGGTGGTGGTTATGTTTTAAATAGACAAACAGGTGGTCCAGCTATAAAAATGATAGATAATGAAAATCAAATTGAAGTAGATAATATAAAAAATATAATAAATAAATTAAGAGAAGAAGGTAGATATGATGAAGCAAGAGAATTAGAAAATAATTTTAATAAAAAATTAGAAGCAACTTTTGAAAAAAACTTAACTTTAACATTAGATCCTAACCAAATAAAAGAAAATAGAAAATATACTCATGATGAGTATGGTCAACCTATTATAAATAAAGAAGGTGGTGGACAAGTAAATCTTTCACAAGCAGCAGAAGGTCTAGCAAGTTTTGGTAGATATGGAGATAACATATTAGTCCATATGAATCCTGAAGAGTTAGAAGGACTATCATCATTAGGAAAAATAACATATAATCCAGTAACAGGATTACCTGAAGCTTTTAATTTAGGAAAAATGTTAAGAAAAATTGCACCTATTGCATTAGCGATAGCTGCACCTTATGCCTTTGGAGCAACAACAGCTTTAGGAATAGGAGCGTCAACAGCTTTTGGTTCTTTTGCAGGTAACTTAATAGCAGGTGCTAAACCTAAAGATGCATTAAAAGCTGGTTTATTCTCAGGATTAACTGCAGGTGTTGGATCATACTTAGGTGGAGCTGCTTCTGGAATAGGTGGTGCTGCAGGTCAAACAGGTGGTATTGCAGGAACAACAGGAGCTGCAGGTTATGGTGCAACAACAGGTGCTGGTTTTGGAGGAGCTTCTACTGCAACTTCTGCAGGAACAAGTGCTTTAAAAGCAGGATTAGGTACACCAGCTTCTATGGGTGCAAAAGGATTTGGACAAACTATAGGTGCAGGAGCATCAGCACCTTCTGCAGCTTCACAATTTACTACAGGATTAGCAGGAAGAGCTATTACACCTCCTTCAGTAAGAACTCCTATACAATTAGCTCAAGCACCAGTTAATGTAGGTAATATAAGTCCTAATATAGGTAGTCCTGTAGATATGACAGCTAGAATTGCAGAAACTGCTGCACAAAATGTAGTGCCTACTCAACAAGCAGTTAATCAATTTGCTGCAAAGCCAGATTTATATAGTCCTGAAGCACTTTCTAAAATGAATGCTATAGATCCTCCTGGAAAATCTATTAGTATATTTAAACCAGATGGGCTGACTAAAGAAAATTTAAATTTAATGCGTGGAGAAATATATGATAAGTATGCTAATCCAAAAGGTATAGCTAAACTTGTAGGTATGGATGTAATGACACCTGATTATGATATTATGTATGCTAATGAAGCTAGAGAAAAAGAACAACAGTTAAGAGATGCAGGATATACAGTTGAAACTGATTTTAATAAACAAACAGTTATAAGAGATTCACAAGGTGTTATACAACCAAGAAACTTAACAGCATCTATGATATTAGATAGAGCATTAGGAAGAACACCACGTACTAGATTAGTAAATCGTTATGGTTATGGAGCTAAAGATTCTAAAGAAGGTGGTTTAATAAGTTTAAAACATGGTGGTGAATTTAGTGGTATGGTTCCAGGTGATGGACATGGTATGGAAGATAATGTTTATATGCCTATTACAGAAGGTAAAAAACAAGTAGGAACATTAGCTGTATCACCTTCAGAATATGTAGTAGATAGTTATACAATGGCAGCACTTGGTAATGGTAATGCAGATGCAGGTGCTAAAGTAATGGATAGTGTTGTTAAGAGTGTACGTAAGAAAGCTTATGGAGATACAGAACAACCAAATGAAATAAGTGGGTTACAAGCTTTAAAACCCATGATGGAAAGGGTATAAAGAGATGGGATTTTTATCATCATTGTTTCAAACAGGAGCACCTGTACAACAAGTAGCAGGTCCTACAATAGCAACACAGAAGTTACCTGAAGAGTTAGCTCCATATTATAAAGATATATTAGGTAAAGCTCAAGCACTTTATAATGAAAGAACTGGCGAAGGTTTTCAACCTTATCAAGGTCCTACTGTTGCAGATTTTACTCCTGAACAAAGGCAAGCCTTTACAGGTATATCAGGACTTGTAGGTTCACAAGCTCCAGTATTTCAAGAAGGAATGGATTTAACAAGAGCTGCTGCAGCACCTATGACATCAGAACAGATGACACAATACATGTCTCCTTATCAACAAGCAGTAACTGATATAGAAAAAAGAGAAGCTACTAAACAATATGAATCACAAGTACAACCAGCACTAGCTGCTAAAGCTGCAACTACAGGTGGATTTGGTGGTAGTAGACAAGCTATATTAGAAGGTATGGCTGCAGATACACAACAAAGATTATTAAGTGATATACAAGCTAAAGGTTCTCAACAAGCTTATCAAGATGCTGTACAAAGATTTCAAGCAGATCGTCAAGCTGCAGGTCAAGCAGGTGCACAACTTGCTACTATGGCTCCTCAACAATTTAAAGCACAACTAGGTGAACTAGGTGCAATACAAACTGTAGGTGAACAACAACAAAGACAACAACAAACAGCATTAGATGAAGCCTTTAGACAATATCAATTAGAAAGAAATTATCCTTATGATACTATGTCTAGGTATCAATCTGTTGTTACTGGTGCTCCTATGGGTACAACAACATTTGCACAACCTGCACCACCTGCACCATCTACAGCACAAACTTTACTTGGTGGATTAGGTACATTAGTAGGAACTTATGGAGCCTTTGGTGGTAAACTACCTAATGTATTTGGAGCTAAACAAGGTGGTGGTATAGCAGATAATCTTCCTGTTGTTTATAGAAAAAGAGAAGGTAGACTTACTACAAAAGAAATAAGAGATCGTATGAGATACCCTGGTTTAGTACAAGCTGAATATGATGCAAATGTAGTTGGTACTCCTTATCAAGGATCAGCAAATATTTATGATAGAGATTATAATTTAAATTATAAAAGTCCAGAAGAAAAATTAAGAGAAGCAGCAGAAGCTGAAGGAGTATCTGTTGGTCCTGATGGAACTATAATGGAAGGTGGAGAAGTTATAACACCTCGCATGGCAGGATTATATAGAAACAATATAGGATTACTTGGAAGTAGATTAACTAATCAAGAAGGTTTTAATTTACAACGTATACCATCTGCTAGAGGAAGAGGAGATGATCCAAATATAATAGAAGAAGGTGATGTAGAATCTTTCCTAGATGAAAGAGATAAAGTATTATCAAATTATACTGAACGTAAAAATTATAATAGACCAGAAGAGATAGCTTCTTATAGTGACAATACAGATACTATTACTAATGCACAACCTATTATTAAACCACCTGTACCTGAAGGTCTTGCTTCTTTACAACCACCTTCACTTAATAAAATTAATCAAATACCTGATCAAATACAAGGACCTACAAGAAGAGATAAGTTTAATATAGATCAAGGTAGAATACAAGCAGAAGAAAATTCATTAATGAAGTTAATGAAAGAAAGAACTGAAGGTAGAAAAAAACAACTTGGTGAATCTAAAGAAGCACAGAATCGTGCTAACTGGTTAAATGTAGCACAACTATTTTCAAGAATGGGTTCAGCCACACCTAGACAAGAAGGTATAATGGGTGTTATAGGTGCTGGTTTAGAAGCAGCAGATCAAACACTACCTCAATTTGCAGCAACAAATGCTAAGTTTAGAGATGAACGTAGAGCAATTCAAAATGATATTGAAGATGATAAAATAAATCAAGCTCAAGTAAAATTAGCTGCTCTTGAAAAACGTGCTGATAAAGAACATAAAATGTATGTAGAAGAAAGAGATGAAGCACGTTATGATGAAGCTCGTTTTTATGACAGATATGATAAAGATAGAACATATCAATTAGCTGTAGATGATTTAGAAGCAACTTTAGCAGCAACAGGTTTAGAAGATCCTAATACTACTGCAAAAATTATGGAAAATTTTGAAGAATTTGTTTTAGGTTCTACTGTAAGTGGTGATGGAGTTAGAACTTTCTTTGATGGTTCTGCTGTTGATGATGTATCTTTAGAAAAACGAAATGATATATTAGAACTATATACAGCAGATGTTTTAAATCCTAAAATTAGTACAACACAAGCTATGGCAAATGCTAGATTACGTTGGAAAACATATAAACCTGCAAAATTTAATCAAGCTGGAGCATTAGCTGCATTAAAACAAGATCCTACTTTAGACAATAAAAAAGCTTTTGCAGATGCAGCAGGTATTAAATTGGATGAAGTTGAAGCATTATTAAATTCACCTATGTAAGGAATATTAAATGGGATCTACTATTGATTTTTCACAATTTAAAAATCAACCTAAACAAACAAAAAGTACTATTGATTTTTCACAGTTTAAAACTGACTCTAGTCAACAAAAAATAGAAGATAAAAAATTAACTACTCAAGATCTTCTTACTGATTCAGCTTGGATTAGAGCTTCTAAACAAATATATAAAAATCAAACAGGTAAAGAATGGGTTGGTCCTGATTCTAAAGTTGCTGAATGGGGTATAGGTAATACAGCAGATTTTGAATATGATATTACAAAGACTATAGGTGTTGCATCTAAATCTAAAGATTTTGATTTACCTACTGCAGAAGCTTGGAATACAGTTCTTGATAAATATGAACAACTTCCTGTATCATTAGGTGGTACTGGTAGAGCTTTACAGTATATGGTAGGTGATCCTACATTCCTTCCTAGTTTATTTGCAGGTTTTGGTTTAGGTAAACTTGCTGGATTAGCAGGACAAAAAGGAGCTAAAGTTGCTGCTAAGTTTGCTATAAAAGAAGCTGTTAAAAAAGCTAGAACAGAAGCTTTAAAAAAAGCAACTGATCAAAAACTTAAAGGTGTAGCAAAAAAAGAATTTGTATCTAATGCTATTACTCAAGCTAAAAAAAATGTAGCTAGAAATGTAGGTATGGCTGTAGGTACAGAAGCAGGTATTTATGGTGGTGTTGGTGATTATGCATATCAAGCAGCTAGTACTAATTTAGGTAGACAAGAAGATGTTAATGTAGGTCAATCTATTCTTATGGGTGGTTTAACTGCAGGAGCAGGTGGATTACTAGGTTGGGGTATTCCTACTTTAACAAGAACTATAAATAAAAATAAATTACTTACTGAAGAAAAACCTTTTGATGAAATATTTAATGCTAGAGAAGAAGCTCGTATTGCTAAGATACAATCAAAAGTTAAAGAACCTGTTTCTGGTGCTACTAAAGTAGCTACTAAAGTTGCTAGAGAAGTAGTTAAAAGAAATCCTGGTGCACGTGTGCTATCTTATGGTGCAGGACAAGTAGATGAAAAAACAGGTACAATAAAAGAAGTTGTAGAATTACAAAAATCTGGTGCTAAAGTAGATGCTTATGATTTAGAACCTAACATGGTAGATCGTAAAACTAAATCATATAAATCTCAATATAATCCTAATGCATTATATGAAAAGTATGATGTTATCAATGCTTCTAATATTTTTAAAAATATAGGTAGAAAAAATCCAGTTAATACAGCTCGTAGAATTGTAGATCAAATTGCTAATTCATTAGATGATAATGGTGTTGCTGTTTTAAATCCAGTAGCTAAAGGAAAAATTAATAAAAAAACATTACAAGATATTTTAGATGAAAAATTTGAAGTAGTTATTCCTGAAGGAAATACATTTAAAGTTTCTAAACCTTTTGAAAAAGTAACTACTGATTTAACAGAAGAAGGTGTTAAAAAAACTGGAAAGAATAAAGCATTACTATTTTTTAAAAAGAATTTTTATTCAGATGCAGGTGCTGGTGAAACTATAGCTCAAGGTAGACGTATACAAAAAGGTATAGAAAAAGTTACAGCACAAAAGATTCAAAATAATTTAAAGATATTAGAAAAAACTTTAGTTAAAAGTGGATATGGAAAGTTATCTCAAATTAGTCCACGTTTAATGTCTCAATTAAAAGCAGGTCTTGAAGGAAGAACTTGGCAACTAGATGGAGTAGATACTAAAGTAGTAGACTCTATAAGTATTTTAAGAAATTCTTTAGATGATGCTCAACAAGAATTAATTAATGCAGGTGTTGTAAAAGATAAAACTAAACTTAAAAATACAATAGAATTTTCTAAAGGAAGTGCTGATCAACCTACTCAACTACAAGCATATGTTAATACATCTTATCGTTTATTTGATGATCCTAATTATAAAGTATCTCCTGAAGCTAGAGAAGCAGGAAGAGAATACTTTAAAGATCTCTTTGTAAATTCTAAAGGAAAAGAAAATAAAGCTTATCAAAGTGCAAAACTTGCAGAAAAAAATAATAAATTAAATGCAGCACAAACAAAAGTAATAGAAGATTATGAAGGTCAAGATGGAATTATTGAAGGATTAATTAATCAACTAACATTAAAAGAGGGTGATGAATTTGTAAGTCAATTATCTCAAGTATTAAAAAATACACGAGGAAGAGTAGGTCAAAATGCTATTAAAATATTACAAAAAAAATCTAATCTTGATGCACCTATTAGAGGATTACTAGGTGAGGTAACAGATGTTGGTGCTTTATATGCAAATACTTTAACAAAATTAAATAAAATTAGAGCTAACTATGAATATGGTAAAGCTCTTAGAGAAGCTGCAACTTCAAAAGATCCACAAGTTAGATCAGAGCTTGTTAGACAACAAAGAAGTCCTAGAGGTTTATATGCTAAACCAGTTAGTGAATTAATAAGTGATCCAAATATAGAAGGATTAGATAGACCTTTACAAGATTTATGGACAACAGCAGAATTTGCAGATATTATAGAACAAAGTACAGAACTTGCTACATCTGTTCAAGGCTTATATAAAAACTTTTTATTTGCTAAAGCAGCTACACAAATTGCAAAGACTGCTTATAGTGTTGCATCTATTGCACGTAACTTTGCAGGAGCAGGTATGCAAGCTTTAGGTAATGGTTATATGAATCCTAGATTATTAGCAGAAGCAACAACTGCTTTTAGAGCTTTACAAACTATGCCACCAGAAGCAGCAAGAGCAGAAATAGAAAGACTATCTCTTCTTGGTGTTCTTGATAGTGATGTTAGAGCACAAGCTATGATTGAATTATCTAAAGATATTGATTCTAGTTTTTTTATAAAAGGATTAAAAAAGTATGCTCCTAAATTAGGAGAAGTTAATAGAAAAGTTTTAGATGTTTATCAATCTGCAGATAATTATTGGAAGTGGTTTGCTTATCTAAATGAAAAAGGAAGATATAGAAAAGTTCTTATAGATCAAGGTAAAAATCCTGATGAAATTGTACGTTCTTATTCTACTGCAGGAGTAAAACAAAATATAACAAGACTTGATGAATATGCTGCAAAGATGGTTAGAGAAAATATGCACAATTATGGTGAGACATCAAGAGCAGTTAAGTTTGCTAGACGAGCACCTCTTGCAGACTTTATAGCATTTAAAACAGAAATGTTAAGAACGTCAAAAAATATTGTAAAGAATGCTATTAAAGATTTAAGAGAAGGTGGTACTCAAATGAGAAGAGGTGAAAAAAATCCAGATGGTTCTCTTAAAGGAGCTGCTCAATTTAAAGCTGGTATGATAAGAATGGGTGGTGCTACAGGAGCTATGGTAGGTACAGGTGCAGCATCAGCAGCTACAGCAGATTACTTTGGATTAAATGAAATAGTAGAAGGAACTCCTTTTACAAAAAAAGAAGCATTAGAAGAATTTGATCCTACATATAATAAAGGTTCACAATGGTTATATCTAAGTAATATGGAAGATGGTAAAGGTATACGTATTAATATGAGTTATACTGATCCTTGGGCTATATTTAAAAATCCAATTCTAGCTGCTACACGTGCTTTTCAAATAGGAGATAATCCAGATATAGCTTTTGATAATGCTTTTAATCAAGTTGTAACAGACTTTAAAGATACTGTAGGTCCTTCTATTTTAACAAGTGCTTTACTTGATATTGTTTATAATACAGATAAATTTGGTAGACCTTTAACAAAAGATCAAGGCATGACACAAGATAATATAGATAGAGTTGCAAGATTTTGGGAAGCTTTTGAACCTGGAACATTACGATCAATAAGAAAAATTGTTGAATCAGGTACAAAAGGAGGAATGACATCTAGTGGTTTTGAAAGAGATATGGCAAAAGAAATAGCTTCTCTTACTGGTGTAACTGTAGAAAAATATGATATAAATAAATCTTTACCTTTTAAAATAATGGAATCATCAAGGACTTTAAACTCTGCTGATAGTCAATATAAAAAAGCTTTTAAAGATTATAGAGGAACAGATCCTAATAGATTTATAACTTTATATAAAGAAGCTCAAGATAAAAAATTTAAAGCAGCTCAAGACATATGGAAAACTATACAAGCTGCTAAAGCTACAGGCATGAGTAATGCTGATATAATTATGTCTATAACTAAAGGTGGTATGTTTCCTAAAAATGTTAGTAAACAATTTATTACAGCTCTAGTAAAAGATGGTAGCTTTATACCAGATAAACCTGAAAATGAAACATTAAGAAAATGGACAGCTTTAATTAAAAGAGATAATAAAGAAGCTGTTACAGGTATAGGTTCTGTAAGAAAAAATATATATGATTTATATAAAGGATATATGGGTAAAAAATTAACAACATATGAAGATGCTACTATTGATTTTTCAAAGTTTATAAGATAAGGATAACGACAATGCAAGATATAATGTTATGGAATGCTGTACTTACGCTTGCTGTGGGTGCATTTCTATGGTGGATACGTGGTACTAATAATGATATAAATAAACTACGTGAAGATTTAAAAGATCATGCATTGTCTGATGCAAAGACTAGAGAGTTTATGGCTACTAATTATTCTACACGTAAAGAAGTGTTTAATGAAATGAATAAACTATTAGCAAGATTTGATAAGTTAGAAGAAAAACTAGATCGTTGGATGGAGAAACAATAATGGCAGAAAGACTTTCTAATTTATATCCTCAAGCATCTAAAATAATTCGTAAATATGAATCAGTAAATCAATCAGGACAACCACATATTATACCTTACTATGACAAGTTAGGTAAAAAATGGACTGTAGGTTTTGGTAGAACATTAGGTGATAAACAAACAGAAGGTTTAACTGATGATCAAATTAAAGAAAGATATGCTATGCCTATGGAAGAAGCAGAAGCTGATATAGATAGGCAAATAGAGACTTCATTACAAGGTGTAAATCAATTATCATCTATGCTTCCTGAAGGTGTAGAATTTAGTAAAGGAGAAATAGAAGCACTTATTCCTTTAATACAAAATGTAGGTATAACTAAAATAAAAAGTCAAGGTGTGAAAGCTATGGAAGCTTTACGTAAAGGAAATAAAAAAGAATTTAAAAAACAACTCTATGATCCTGATGAAGGTTTTGTAAAAGCAGGTGGAGAAAAACAAAGAGGTTTACAAGCTAGAAGATTAGAAGAAGGAAGCATTGCAAAAATTTATGAAGGTGGAGAGTTTGCTAGAAAACATGGTGGTATGGTTATGCGTAACTATTACGACTATGAACCAAGGAGTATTTAATATGTCAGAATGTAAATGTAATAATCCAGATTGTACTGGAGAGATTTGTTTATGTATTGAACTT
>Ga0315315_10006534_pt1 | contig 10773 bp, 6 predicted proteins | sample M140m3416metaG_FD_203699 | JGI IMG/M metagenome (GOLD analysis project Ga0315315, IMG submission 203699) | Ammonia-oxidizing marine archaeal communities from Monterey Bay, California, United States - M1 40m 3416 | ecosystem: Environmental > Aquatic > Marine > Intertidal zone | place: USA... | reverse complement strand
AAAAGCTGGGGGTGTAAAATTAGTCAAAAGTATTGAAGAATTAGAAAAAGAAGCAAAAATAATGATGGGTAAAATATTAATTACTCATCAAACAGGACCAGCAGGGAAAGAAGTTAAGAGACTTTATGTTGAGGAAGCATCAGACATAGCTAAAGAATTTTATTTATCTTGTTTAGTAGATAGAGAAAGCTCAAAAATTGCGTTTATCAGTAGCACAGAAGGTGGAATGGACATAGAAAAAGTAGCATCTGAATCTCCAGAAAAAATAGTTACTGTTAAAGTTGAACTTAAAGAAGAAATTCAAAAAGATGATATAGAAAAAATAATTTCTCCTTTTCAATTTGATGATAACCAAAAAAAAGAAGCATTAAAATTAATTAATGCATTATATAAAATTTTGATTCAAAAAGATGCAAGTTTGATTGAAATAAATCCTTTAATCATAACAAAAAATGGGAATGTATTATGTTTAGATGCTAAAATGAATTTTGATGATAATGCAATATTTAGAAGGCCTGAAATTTTAAAATTGAGAGATCTAAACGAAGAAGACCCAGCTGAAATTGAAGCTAGTAAGTATGATCTTGCATATATTAAGCTAAATGGGTCAATTGGTTGCATGGTTAATGGCGCTGGCTTAGCAATGGCCACCATGGACATCATTAAGCTTTATGGAAAAGAACCTGCAAATTTTCTAGATGTAGGAGGAGGTGCTTCAAAAGAAAAAGTTTCTGCTGCATTTAAACTAATTTTATCAGATAAAAATGTGAAAGGTATCTTAATAAATATATTTGGTGGCATTATGAGATGCGATGTGCTTGCACAAGGAGTTGTAGATGCAGCTAAAGAAATTAATTTGTCTGTTCCTCTTGTAGTGAGGTTAGCAGGGACAAATTTTCAAGAAGGTAAAGAAATATTAGATAAGTCTAATTTAAAAATATTATCCGCTTCAGACTTGAATGATGCAGCTAAAAAAATTGTAGAGGCAATAAAATAAATGGCAGTTTTAATTAATAAAAATACGAAAGTTATTTGCCAAGGTTTTACTGGCACTCATGGAACATTTCACTCAGAGCAAGCAATAAAGTATGGGACTCAATTAGTTGGAGGTGTGACCCCTAAAAAAGGAGGACAAAAACATTTAAATCTTCCTGTTTTTAATACTGTTAAAGAAGCAAAAGATATTACTGGAGCAGACGCTACTATGATATATGTTCCTCCAAAATTTGCTGCTGCAGCTATTATAGAGGCAGTAAATGCTAAAATAGATCTGATAGTATGTATTACCGAAGGCATACCAGTAATGGACATGTTAGAAGTAAAAAAAGAACTAAAAAAAAGTCAATCAAGATTGATTGGACCTAACTGTCCAGGCATAATCACCCCAGGAGAATGTAAGATTGGAATAATGCCAGGCAATATTCATAAAAAGGGAACAGTTGGTATTGTTTCTAGGTCAGGCACTTTAACTTATGAGGCCGTAGCGCAAACCTCAGCAAATGGTATAGGCCAATCAACATGTATTGGAATAGGTGGTGACCCAATTAATGGAACTAATTTTATAGATTGTTTAGAGCTCTTTTTAAAAGATGAAAAAACCGAGTCCATAGTTATTATTGGGGAAATTGGAGGTACAGCTGAGGAAGAAGCAGCTGATTTTTTAAAAAAAGAAAAAATAAAAAAACCAATGGTGGGTTTTATAGCTGGTTTGACAGCCCCGCCGGGCAGAAGAATGGGGCATGCAGGTGCCATTATATCTGGCGGCAAAGGAGGGGCGGAGGACAAAATAGAGATGATGAAATCTGCAGGAATTACCATTTCAAAGTCTCCAGCTGATATTGGCAAGACGCTTTTGCAAAAACTTAATGATTAAATGTTGAAAATTTATGTTAAGGTAAGTTAGCAAATGTCATCATCAAAAAATAATACTACTTACAAAAAAACTTCTTTTTTAGTTGGTAACAATTCTGAGTTTATAAATCAGTTTTATGCCGACTATCTTTCAGATCCAAAATCATTACCAGAAAGTTGGAGAAAATTTTTTGAGGGCTTAAGTGATGAGCAAAAATTAATTTATGATGATTTAAAAGGACCTAGCTGGTCACCAGAAAGAAAAAATAAAAAGATTATTTTTAAGCCTAAAGAAAGAGAAGAAGAAGAAGTTATATCTAAGATAGATCAAGATTTAGCACGTCAAGCCACAAAAGATTCTGTGAGAGCTATTATGTTAATAAGAGCTTACAGAATAAGAGGGCATCTAATAGCAAGTTTAGATCCTTTATCTTTATTAAAAAAAGAAGAACATCCAGAGTTAAAACCTGAGACATACGGGTTTACAAAGCAAGATTATAAAAGAAAGATTTTTTTGGATGGAGTGCTTGGTATTCAGCATGGAAGTTTAAGCGAGATATTAAATATACTCAAAAAAACTTATTGTTCAAATATTGGTTATGAATTTATGCATATGGGAGATCCAGATGAAAAAACTTGGATACGAAATAGAGTTGAAGGACCCGAAAAAGATATAAAATTTACCACTAATGGAAAAAAAGCAATTTTAAACAAGATAGTTGAAGCTGAAGGTTTTGAGAAATATCTTCATATAAAATTTGTTGGGACTAAAAGATTTGGATTGGATGGAGGCGAGTCATTAATACCTGCTTTAGAACAAATTATAAAACGAGGTGGTAACTTAGGAGCGAAAGAGATTAAAATTGGAATGCCACACAGAGGAAGACTAAATGTTTTAGCTAATGTAATGGGCAAACCATATAAATCTATTTTTAGCGAGTTTTTTGGAAAAAGCGTTAATCAAAAAGATTTTGAGGGAGATGTTAAATATCATTTAGGAGCTTCATCTAATAGGGAATTTGATGGTAATTCAGTACATATAAGTTTAACAGATAATCCATCTCATTTAGAAGCAGTTAATCCTGTTGTATTAGGTCAAGTAAGAGCAAAACAATTTTTTCATAATGATGTAAATAGAAAAAAAGTAATTCCAGTTTTAATGCATGGTGACGCAGCATTTGCTGGCCAAGGAATAGTTGCTGAATGTTTTGCAATGTCTGGATTACCAGGACATAACATTGGAGGAACTATTCATATCATAGTCAATAATCAAATAGGTTTTACCACAGCACCAAGATTTGCTAGATCTTCCCCATACCCATCTGATGTAGCAAAAATTGCTCAAGCTCCTATATTTCATGTTAATGGAGATGATCCAGAAGCAGTAGTACATTGTGCAAAAATAGCTACAGAGTACAGACAAAAATTTAACAGAGATGTGGTAATAGATATGGTTTGTTATAGACGTTTTGGTCACAATGAAGGTGATGAACCTTCTTTCACTCAACCATTAATGTACAAAAAGATAAAAAGTCATCCATCAACCCTAAAGATCTACGGTGATAGATTGGCAAAAGAAGGTTTAACAACCTCAAAATTAATAGAAACACAAAAAAATGATTATAAAAAATTTTTAGAAAAAGAATATGAGTCATCTAAAACGTACAAATCTGAATTAAAGTGGTTCGAAGGCGCTTGGTCGAGATTTAAACCCGGTCTAGGTAAAGACAAAAGAGGTGTTAGTGGAGTAGATAGAAAAAAAATAATAGAAATAGGGAAAAAAATATCAACCATTCCTACCGAACTAAATGTACATAAAACATTAAAAAAGATATTTAATTTGAGATATCAAATTTTTGAAGGAGACAAACTTGTTGACTGGTCCACTGCTGAAAGTCTTGCATTCGGCAGTTTATTGACTGAAGGATTTTCAGTTAGATTATCTGGACAGGACTCTGGAAGAGGTACATTTAGTCAACGTCATGCAGTTTTAAGAAATCAAGACAATCATGACAGGTACATTCCGTTAAACAATATAAGTAATAAACAAAAAAAATTTGAAATAATTGATAGTTTATTATCTGAATTTGCAGTCTTAGGTTTTGAATTTGGTTACTCTATATCAGAACCAGAAACATTAGTTTTATGGGAAGCACAATTTGGCGATTTTGCAAATGGAGCTCAAGTTATTATAGATCAGTTTATAACCTCCGGGGAGTCGAAATGGGGTAGAGCAAGTGGACTGGTGTTATTATTACCGCACGGATATGAGGGACAAGGACCCGAGCACTCATCTGCAAGACTTGAAAGATTTTTACAACTATGCGCGGGCGAAAATATTCAAGTAGTTAATTGCACTACTCCTTCAAACTACTTTCATGCATTAAGACGACAAATGCACAGAGATTTTAGAAAACCACTAGTAATAATGACGCCTAAATCATTACTCAGACATAAAAAATGTCTTTCACAATTAGGAGAATTTACAACAAAAAGTACTTTTCATAGAGTTTTAGAAGATGATGCGTATAAAAAAAATAATAGTGGACTTATTAAATTAAAAGAAAATGAAGAAATAAAAAAAGTTGTTATGTGCTCAGGTAAAATTTATTATGATTTAATTGAAGCTAGAGAGCAAATTAAAAATGACAAAGTAGTTTTTATAAGAATTGAACAATTGTATCCTTTCCCAGTTAAAACTTTAGCAAATTTATTAAAAAGGTATGAAAAGGCAAAATTTATTTGGTGCCAAGAAGAGCCTAAAAATATGGGAGCTTGGAACACTGTAAGAAATTATATAGATAGAACGCTTGAAATAATATACTTTACAAAGGATAAGGTAAAATATGTGGGAAGAAATGCCTCATCATCAACTGCGACTGGAAATCTAAATAAACATCTTGCACAACAAAAAGAAATATTAGAAAAGATACTTATAAAATAAATGTCAGATAAAATTATAGTACCTACCTTAGGAGAGTCAGTAACAGAGGCCACAGTTTCGAAATGGCTAAAAAATCAAGGTGAAAAAGTATCAGCGGACGAACCTATTGTAGAATTAGAAACCGATAAAGTAAATGTTGAAGTTCCTGCACCATCTAATGGAACTTTAGAACTTATATCTGTTAAAGAAGGTGAAACGGTGAATGTTGGTGCCTTACTTGGTATGGTTAATGGATCTTCCAAACAAGAATCAGGAAATATCAAGGTCAAAGAAGTAAAAAATTATTCACCACCAAAGAAAAAATCTCAAACTATAGAAAAACCAAAAAAAGAAATTAAACCATTAAAATTAGAAGAAGAAGAACCATTAATATTAAATAATTTTCATCAAGCAGAAGAAACGAAGGAGAATCAACAGGTAAAAGAAAAACAGCCATCCATTTCTCCTGCAGCAAGAAAGATGGCAAAAGAGGGCAAAGTAGATTTAACTAAAATTCAAGGGTCAGGAAAACATGGTGTTATCTTAAAAGAAGACATAATGAGTTTAATGGGATTTAAACCATCTCCTTCAGAAAGAAAAATTAAACATGGTCCTGAAGAAAGAATTAAAATGACAAGGTTGCGATTAACAATCGCAAAAAGACTTAAAGAAGCACAAGAAAATGCTGCAATGTTAACCACTTTCAATGAAGTTGATATGAGCGAAGTTATATCAATGAGAAATCAATACAAAGAGGAATTTCAAAATAATTATTCTGTAAAACTTGGTTTTATGTCATTTTTTGTCAAAGCTTGCGTCATAGGGTTAAAAAATTTTCCAGTTATAAACTCTGAAATCCAAGGAGATGAAATAGTTTACAAAAATTACTATAATATAAGTATAGCCGTTGGAACCGATAGAGGTTTAGTTGTTCCAGTTCTCAGAGAAACGGATGAAATGTCATTCGCAGATATTGAAAAAAATATTAGCAGATTGGGAGAAAAAGCTCGTGATGGCAAAATCACTATAGACGATTTACAAGGAGGAACTTTTACAATTACTAATGGAGGTATATATGGCTCTATGCTTTCAACACCAATTTTAAATCCTCCGCAATCAGCAGTTTTAGGAATGCACAACATAATTAATAGACCTGTTGTTGTTGAAGGAAACGTTGAGGTAAGACCAATTATGTATGTAGCGTTATCGTACGATCACAGAATAGTTGATGGAAAAGAAGCAGTTTCTTTTTTAAAGATTGTTAAAGAGTCTCTCGAACAACCAAAAAGACTTTTTTTAAATATTTAATCATGGATAATTTTGACTTAGTAGTAATTGGTGGAGGTCCAGGAGGTTATGTTTGCGCAATACGAGCAGCTCAACTTGGTTTAAAAACAGCCTGTGTAGAGTCTAGAGGAGCTTTAGGAGGCACCTGCTTGAATGTTGGCTGCATTCCTTCAAAAAGTTTACTAAATTTATCTGAAAATTTTCATAAGGCTAAAAAAGATTTTAACCAACAAGGAATTGAAATTGAAGGTATCAAGCTTAATATTGAAAAAATGATGTCAAATAAGAATAAATCAGTTCAGGTGCTTACCAAAGGAGTAGAATTTTTATTTAAAAAAAACAAAGTAACTTACATAAAAGGAAAAGGGGTGCTATTTTCTAAAAATGATATTGTAGTTTATGAAAATAATAAAAAAAATAACTACAAGACAAAAAATATAGTAATCGCAACAGGTTCAGAGGTATCTTCTTTGCCAGGAATAGAGATAGATGAGAAAAATATAATATCTTCAACAGGGGCTCTATCACTGAAAAAAGTGCCAAAAAAATTAGCTGTAATAGGCGGAGGTTATATAGGTTTAGAAATGGGTTCAGTATGGTCCAGACTGGGTTCAGAAGTTACAGTAATAGAATATCTCGATTTTATTACTCCTGGAATGGACAGAGAAATTTCTAATGAATTTAAAAAGATTTTAACAAAACAGGGTATTAAATTTAAGATGGGATCAAAAGTTAAATCAGTAAAAAATGCCGGCACAAAAGTATTGATTAATTATCAAGATATTAAGAATTCAAAAGATGAAACCCTAGAAGTAGACAAGGTTTTAGTTTCTGTAGGAAGAAAACCATACACTGAAGGACTTAATTTAACAAAAGTAGGGGTAAAAAAAGATAATAAAGGAAGAATTGAAGTTAATGAAAAACTACAAACATCAATTCAAAATATTTATGCCATAGGAGATGTTATAAAAGGTCCGATGTTAGCACATAAAGCTGAGGAAGAAGGTGTAGCAGTAGCTGAAATTTTAGCTGGGCAAGCAGGGCATGTTAATTATGACGTTATACCAGGAGTAATTTACACTTCACCCGAAGTAGCTACTGTTGGTAAAACCGAGGAACAGCTTAAAGAGGAAAATAAAGATTATAAAGTAGGAAAATTTCCATTCTTAGCTAACTCAAGAGCAAAAGTTAATAATGAAACAGAAGGTTTTGTAAAGATTTTAGCTGATAGCAAATCTGATAAAGTTTTAGGTGTACATATTATTGGCCCACATTGTGGAGATATGATTGCTGAGATGGCTTTAGCAATGGAATTTGGTGCTAGCGCTGAAGATATAGCAAGAACTTGCCATGCGCACCCCACACACACAGAAGCCATAAAAGAAGCCGCTTTAGCTGTTGATAAAAGACCAATTCATTTTTAATTAAAAAAAATTCTAATACAATTATTTTATGAAAGCACAAGTTTTGTTGCCAAAAGTTTTTAGTTTTCCTTTTACATACAACTCTAAGATTAAAAGTAAAATTGGAAATTTAGTAGAAGTTCCATTTGGTTCAAAAAAGGAAATAGGTGTCGTTTGGAAAAACAATTATTCTGAACCAAAAAATATAAAGATAAGAGATATTAGCAAAAAAACGAAATACTCAATTGATAAAAAATTAATTGATTATATAGAATGGTTTTCATCATACAATATGGTTCCCGTTGGTCTTGTTTTAAAGATGGTAATAGGAAGCTCTGATAAATTCATAAGAATAAAAGATAATTCAATAGAAGTAAAAAAAACCAAAATTAAAAATTTCAATTTGAATAAAGAACAATTATTAGCACTTAAATTTCTTGAAAAAGTAAATAATAAATTTGATGTTTCAGTTTTGCAAGGAACAACTGGCTCAGGTAAAACTCTAGTTTATTTTCAACGAATTAAAAAAATCATAGAAAAAAATAATCAAGCTCTAGTTTTACTACCAGAGATATTTTTGACCAATGATTTTAAATCTAGGTTTGAGGATTTCTTTGGTTTTGAACCTTCAATTTGGCACTCAAAAATATTACCCAAACAAAAAAGATTAATTTGGAAAGGAATAATAAATAATAAAATTAAAATACTTGTAGGTGCTAGATCCGCTCTTCTTTTGCCGTTTAAAAAACTTGGAATTATAATTGTAGATGAAGAGCATGATGCTTCTTATAAACAGGACGAAGGTGTAATTTACAATGCTAGAGACATGGCTATTTCAAGAGCAAAGTTTGAGAAAATTCCTATACATCTTGTTACTTCTGTTCCTTCAATTGAAACATATAATAATATTCAAAATAAAAGATATAGACATATAAAAATTTTTAATCGATTTAATAACTATCCTTTACCTAAAGCAAAAATAATTAATTTAAATTTAAATAAAATAAGAAATAAATTTATTGCTGATGATACAATAAATTTAGTAAAAAAATATTTAGACAAGGGGGACCAAACCCTTTTTTTTATTAATAGACGAGGTTTTGCCCCTTATTTAATTTGTAAAAAATGTGGTTTTAAACATATTTGCTCTAATTGCTCACTATATTTAACGTTTCATAAAATTAAAGATAAAGCGATATGTCATCACTGTTCTTTTGAAAAGGAAATCAAAACAATTTGTAAATCAAAAGGAAATTGTGAATTCATCATGTACGGCCCTGGTGTCGAAAAAATATTTGAGGAAATAAAAGAAATATTTCCTAATAAAAAAGTTAATATATTCTCAAGCGATTATTTAAAGAATAAAAATGAAACAAAAAATTTATTTAGAAAAATAGACGAAAATAAAATAGATATTTTAATTGGAACTCAAATGATTTCAAAAGGTTTTAATTTTCCAAAATTAAACTGCATTGTAGTTATAGATGCAGACTTTTCTGGAAGAGGTTATGACCTAAGAACTACTGAAAAAAATATTCAATTATATCATCAGTTAAGCGGAAGAGCTGGAAGATTTAGTTCTGAGTCATTAATAATTTATCAAACATTAAATCCTTACGATGTGACCCTTAATGAGTTGATTAAAAATAAATCAGAAAAACTTCTTGAAAATGAGCTTTTATTGAGAGAAAAAAATAAACTACCTCCATTCAAACGATTAATTGCTATAATTATATCCTCTCAAGATAGAAATTTAAGTCTACAGGGAGCTAAAGAAATTAAAATTAAATTAAATCAAATAAGCGATCTTGAGGTCTTGGGACCAGTTGACTCGCCTTTGTTAAAGATTAAAAAAAATTTTCGTTCTAGATTATTGATAAAGTTTGATAATCAAATTTTCATGCAAAAAAAAATAATGAAAGTACTAAATAGGCTCAAAATCTCACCAAAAATTAAACTTACGGTTGATGTAGATCCAATCAACTTCGCTTAAATTCAAAATTGGTAACTTGATCAAGTTATACTCTTATGGTACGACCTCTGCATTATTTCAATATAAAATCTAACAACTAAAAATGAGTACAAATAAATCTTTCTCATCCGAAACTTCAGAGAGATACTCTCGTGCTTTATTTGGGGTTGCTAGCGATTCTAATGAAATAGACAAAATAGAAAATGATGTTAAAAACTTTCAATCACTTTTTAATTCTAGCCCAGAGATTAAAAATTTTATACAAAATCCCACTCAGAGTAAAAATACACAAAATAGTGTAATTAATCTATTAGCAGAGAAATTAGGTTTTTCTAAAAACTTAAAAAATTTCTTTTTATTATTAATTGAAAAAAGAAGAATATTATTTGTAAAAAAAATTTTAGAAAGCTTTTTAAAGTTGTGTTCCAAGAAAAGAGGAGAAATAAAAGCTTCATTAATTTCTTCGAAGGAATTGTCTCCAAATGAAATTGAAGAAATAAGTAAAGATTTATCTAAATCTATGGGATCAACAATAAAATTTGACTATAAATTTGATAAAGAATTAATTGGAGGTTTAAAACTTCAACTAGGTAGTTTTATGATTGATACTTCGATAAAAAATAAATTAAAAAAATATGAACAAGAAATGATAGAAAATTAAAATGACAATTAATCCATCAGAAGTTACTAAACTATTAAAAGATCAAATTAAAAATTTTGGTGAAAAAGCTGAAGTTTCAGAAATTGGAAAAGTTTTATCTGTTGGAGACGGTATTGCACGTGTTTATGGTTTAGACAATGTTCAAGCAGGTGAAATGGTTGAGTTTGAAGATAGATCTAAAGGAATGGCTCTAAACTTGGAAAGCGATAATGTTGGTGTTGTTATCTTTGGAGATGATAGAAAAATTAAAGAAGGCGACACAGTCAAAAGAACAAATGCAATTGTAGATGTTCCAGTAGGCAAAGAACTTTTGGGGAGAGTAGTTGATGGATTAGGAAACCCTATAGATGGAAAAGGCAGTCTTGCAGCTAAAAATAGAAAAAGAGTTGAAGTAAAAGCCCCAGGTATTATTCCAAGACAATCAGTCAGTGAACCAATGCAAACAGGTTTAAAATCGATAGATTCTCTTATACCAATTGGAAGAGGACAGCGTGAATTGATCATTGGTGACAGACAAACTGGAAAAACCGCAGTAGCAATTGACGCAATAATAAATCAAAAAAAAATAAATGAGTCTTCAGATGAAAAGAAAAAATTATATTGTGTATATGTCGCTATTGGTCAAAAGCGTTCTACTGTAGCTCAAATAACAAAAACTTTAGAAGAATCAGGTGCT
>Ga0315315_10006533_pt1 | contig 10773 bp, 6 predicted proteins | sample M140m3416metaG_FD_203699 | JGI IMG/M metagenome (GOLD analysis project Ga0315315, IMG submission 203699) | Ammonia-oxidizing marine archaeal communities from Monterey Bay, California, United States - M1 40m 3416 | ecosystem: Environmental > Aquatic > Marine > Intertidal zone | place: USA... | reverse complement strand
CTCGTCGCCGTTCCAGTAGTAGAGCTTGGTGCTGTAATCGTAGTCGTAATTGTCGTAGTCGTACACGTAGTCGTACGGGTACTCGTTGCTGCGCAGCCGTCCAAACGTTCCGTACGAAAAGTCGGCTTCCGTGAGCGGCGACTCCCAAAGGTCGGCGTACGACTCGGGGTCTCGGGCGTGGTGGCTCTCGCGCGTCGCCCACGCGTCGTGCCACCACCCTTTGGCCTCGGGGGACGGCGACGGGGCCGTCTTTTTAGTGCGCCACGCGTCCACGCACGCGGGCGCAAAGTTGCACAGCACGCTCCAAAAATACTCCTGTACGCTGGGCGTGAGGCGCGCGCTGGGGCTAGGCACCGGGCTGGGTCCGGCGTCGACAAACTCCAACACGGCGGCGTCGCCCCATGCCGCCGGGTCGGCGGCAAACCCGAGCGCGCCGAGCGCGACGAGGAGCGCGCCGCTCGCCATTGGTGTCGTTCCCGTGCCTATCTGTCTCTACTGCGCGACCCAACGGCTTAATCACATGTGTGCTAGCGCGTACTCCCTACCAACGGCGCAGACGGCGGCCGACACGACGGCTAACACATGCCACACGCCGTGGCTGTGCGCGACGCAGCCCCGCGAGTCGGCGCACACCATGCAGCGCGCCTCGCCGTTTGCGAGCGCCTTGTTCGGCCACTTGAGCACGCGGTCGAGCAAAAACCCAAACGCGAGGAGTCCAAACCCGGCGCCCTGCAGCCCAATGGCCACACCCGCCACTTCCGGCCCGAGCGTCGCCATGGCCGCCGGAACGAGCACAAAGTAAGCGCCCGACAGGATGAAACTACAGCCCTGGCGCAGCGGCGAGTGGTGCTGGTCGCCGTGGTACATGCCAAAGAGACCCATGCCGATGGTGCAGTTGAGCGGCTTCTCGGCGCTCAGATCGATCCCGATCCCGTCGACGTTCGCCTCCCACGTGTCGTGCTTCGACACGCGCAGCCGTCGCCACAGGAAGAAGGCCGACGCGAGCGTGCCGGCGGCGGGGACGTCGAGCACGGCCTGCAGTGGCACGCCGTCAAAGTGGCGTGTGGCGATGGCCAAATCGGCGATCGCGGTGAACACGATGGCAAGGTAGATGGCCGTGTAGTCGAGCACGCGCGTCATGGTCGTGAGCTCGCGGTCCGGAGCTGTGGCGTGGTAGGTGGCCGAAGAGAGGTAGGTCACGGCCGTCACCGCGGCCACGGCCGTTGCGAGCGCGCCGGAGGTGCTGTGGCCGTCCGCCACAAAGCTGCGCACCGCGGCGTAGACGGCAAACACCACGGCGCCCGCAAGGTGCGACTGCACCGAGAAGCGCTCCAGGTGACCAAAGGGGCCGAGGAGCGGCGACCAGCGCACCTTGCCGTCGTTGCGCGGGAGCGCGAGCGCGAGCTCCTCGGGCTCGTGGTGGCACGTGGTGGCGTAGACCACGTCCCAGCATCGCGCACAGCCCTCCTCGCGGCCCTTTTCGCACGGCACGGTGTACTGGTCCATGTAGCGCGGCTTGTCGCCGCCGCAGTCGCTGTTTTTGTACCTCGCGGGTGCGCACGGCGGCGGCGGAAGCGGCAGCGGCGGAAGCGGCAGCGGAGGAAGCGGCAGCGCTGGCGGCACCGGCGGTGGCACCGGTGGCGGCGGCGCCAGCCCCGCAAAGGGAAAGGGCGGCAGCGCCGTGGGCATCGGTGTCAGCGCCGTCGGGGGCGGTCCAAAGGGCATCCGCTGCGGGGGCGGCATCGGAACGGGGGCGGGCATCGCCATCGGTAGGAGCTGCACCGGCGGGATGGGGATCGGGCTGGGCGTGGACGCGCGCGAGTGCCCACGGAGTGGCGGCTTGGCAAACGTGAGGACGTCCCGCGGCCGCGGCGACGCCGACGGCTGCGCGCGCAGGCGCTCGGCGTCGGCGTCCGAGAGCGCAAAGCTCAGCGACGGCGCCGGCATGGTGCACTCTTTTCTTGTTTACTCTACAGGGCACGCCCACCAAATTTCGCCGAGCCGGCTGCTGCGCACATGTGTTTTGGTCTCTGATGTGTGACGCAAGGAGCGCCCCGCGCGCGCGTCCGCTAGCGGAGCTCATGGACGACAAGGCGCGCCAAAAGTGCGAATCCAAGCTGTCCGTGACGTCCAGCGTTTCCGAGCGGACGCGGTGCGAGATGGAACAGCGTGCCGAGGAGCGCCGCCGACGTGCGTGCGAGGCCGAGTCGATTGCCGCGACCAACCACGTGCTCCGCTGCAACGCGCAGTGCTGCGAGCTCGAGCAGGCGGTGCTTCACGGCTTACAGCACACGTGGCTCGGAAGCGAGTTGCTGAGCGTCATGCAGCTATCGCACGCGCGGCGGCGCACGTGCGGTGGCTACAACACTCCCCTCAACGACTGCTTGCGTGCGCGGCGCAACTTTGTCATGGAACTCAATACTGCTCTGCTTCAGATGGCCGTCTCCTATGCGGCCACACACCCGGAGAAACCGGAGACCGTTGGCGCCATGCCGTTTCGACTACCGCACCCGCTTCCGCCGTACATTATGATCTTTCACACGCCTGGGATGCGCGGCAAGGACCGCAGCTTTGGCGTGGGCTGGGCATCGTCGTCGTGCGTGATCAAAAACCTGTGCCGCGCCGTGGCGCCTCAGAATGGCGAACGCGTCGACATGCTCAACCGCAACTTGGCGCAGTTTGAAGACTTTGTGGCCAAACGCACTCAGGACAGCACCGACCACTCGACGTCGCGGTCGGTGCTGTTTGTGTTTTCGATGCACGCGCTTCGGAGCATCGAAACCGCGCATTGGAGCATGCACAGCCTCGAGATCAACAGCACCATTTTTGCGCAGCACGTCTCCGCTGGGGTCGAGCAGCGGGAGCTCAGCGCCGCGCCCAGGCGCTCCAACGGCGGCACCGCGGGCAAGGGCAAGCAGCGCGACAAGAGTCGACTGGCAATGGCCGGGCTGGAGAAGCGAATCGTCGACGACTCGGCCCTGTTCTGGAGCACAGACGACAACTGCGTGATCAAGGGTGCGCCGACGCTCACACCGAGCGCCAAGACCAGCCCGGAGTGCGTCGCAGTCACGACGGCCGACGGTCACCGCAACGTGTACGAGCTGCCGTCGGAAAAGGAGCTGGCCGTCTTCCGCGACGCGACGCGCGCCGTTGCCCTCGACCCCGCTTCGGACGCGGAGTCGCAAGAAGAGCCGGACGCGACGGCAGGTCAGGGTGCGGGCACAGGCGAAGGCGACCGCAGCGGCAGTGCAGCCGCGGACAGCGACAAGGAGGTGCGCATGCGCAGGTTGGTGCACGAACTCCAGCGCTTGAAGCGCGAGGCCGAGGACAAGCTCGCGACGGAAAAGGAGCGCACCGAGGCCGAGCGCAAGCGGCTCGTCGCCGAGCACATGCGCGACCTCAGCGAACTGAAGAAGCAGCTTCAGGAGGCACGCGGCACCGCGCTCGAGCACGCTCGAACCGCCAAAGGGCTCGTCGATGAGGCAAAGAGGGCCGAAATGGACGCCCAGTCCGCGCTGCGGGACGCCGAGGGGCAGCTGAAGCAAGAAAAGGCGCGGACGTTGCAGCTGGACCGCGACCACGAAGACGTCCGCGCCAAGCTGCACACGGCTCGCGGCGACCGGGAAGTGGCGCGCGGCAAGTGCAAGGAGCTGCAGCGCCAGCAGACGCGGAACGCGGAGACGTTCAACACCGCCACGACGACACTGAAACAGCAGATTGCCGCACTGTCCAAGGATCTCGAGGAGCAGAAGCGCGGACGAAAGGCCGAATTGCTGCAGCACGCGACCGCGCTGGAAGTGTGCCAGGCAAAGCAGGACGAGGCGGCCGAGTGGCGCCGGCAGGCGCAGCAGGAGACGGACGGGGCGATCGCCACGCTCACCGAACGGCTGGACGAGGCCCAGAAGGCGCGCGAGGGCGCAGAAGGAGACCGCGCGGCGACGCTCAAGCTCGTGGAACGGCTGGAGAACGAAGCTCGGGTCGTCCCGCAGAAGGTGCACGCCGACACCCAGACGCCGGCGCCGCCACCGGCGGCGCCCGCCTTCAGCGTGCAGGTGGTCGAGCTGGAGAAGCGCTTCTCGCACCTATACGAAGCGTACGTGAAGGACGTCGGCCGGAACCCGCCGGAGCTTCCCGCGTCGTCAGCTGGCAGTGACCACGCACCACCGTGCACGACGGCGGCGGGCGACGACGATGGGACCACCGCGACCGGAGAGGGCGTCGGCAACGACGCGCCGCCCGCTCCCGCGCCCGCGCCTGCACCCGTTCCCGTCTCCGCACCCGCGCCGTCTGCGGTGTCTGCGGTGTCTGTGCACGCGACGGAGCGGCCGCTTCCGGTGCAGCTGATGCCGCCGCTCGTCCAGCCGCTTTCGCAATCGATGCCAGCGCTGCCCACGACGCCGTCGACGCTGTTTGAGGTGGTGTGCGCCGCGCAGCAGTCGATGATGGCGCTCGTCAACGTCTGCCACTCGATGGCGTCGCAGCGTCCAGACTACGGACTCGGGGCCGTGGCGGCAACGCAAACCCCGGCGCAGCGCGCCGCACAGTCAGTCCTGCGCCCGTCCACGCCGCCGCAGTTGCACCACGCGCCGCCGCAGCAGTCGGCCGCCTACGCCACAATGCCGCAGCACGCGGCGCACCACCAGCCGCGCGGCGGGCGCGGCCACAAGCCGTTCAAGCCCGAACGCTGGACGGAAAACGGGCAGTACCACTGATCGCGAACACGGTCGCACAGCGGCGCCTTTGCGCGCGCGTGCGGTGAAACGTTTTGGGGAGAGGGGGGGGGGGAATGGTAATACACAAGCACACACGCGGTAGTGGTGGTGGTGGTGGTGGTGGTCGTAAGGGATAGGCGGTCGCACTGAGCGTTAGACATTGCCGCCTTCAAAGTAGCGTTGCATCCGCTCTGCGTGAGTAGCGGCACGCGCAAACAGCGCGTGAGCGTGCTCGACAGCAGGCCCAGACGGCATTTCGTCGAGCGACGCGACCGCGCGGTGCAACGAACAGAGCCCGCGGTGTGACGAGGATTGCAGCTGGCGCGCGCCGTGCTTTGCATTCTGTGACCGCAGCTGGGGAAGCAGTGCGGCCACGCTCGGCAGCACCGGAATGATGAGCGCGCCGTTGCTCATCCTCGTGCCCCGTTTCATACCGTAAAGCACGCCGGCCGCAAACGGTCGAAAGCTGTCGTTGCCGCGTTTCAGGCCGTCCGTTCGCATGTACGTTGTGGCGCTGAGCGCTTCCCACAGTGCAACGATCAGGTCGGCGCAGTGACGTTTGGCGATGCCGCTGAGACCCTGTGCTGTGATGGACGTGCTTGTGGCCGCCTGCAGCACGCGCGAGTTGCGCTCTGCGGCATCGCGTCGCTGCGCGCGCACAAACTCGTGCGCTTTGACGCAAACGTCGTGCACGGTCGACTGATTGAACGGGCGCTTTCCCTCGGCCGCTTCCTGCACGAGCTTCTTGAACGCCCGTCTCAGCACGTACTCGATGCTCTGAAGGCGCACGTCCGGGGCGCTTGCGGCGGGCTGCGCGGGCTGTGCGGGCTGCGCGTGCTGCGTGCTCAGGAGCGAGTCGACGACGCTCGAGGCCTCTGCGCGCAGCTTGTCGCGGGCTTGGGCCGTGGTGCACGGTGCGTCGCACCCCCCGAGGCGGTCGTCCGGCGCCCGCGGCGCGTCGACGCTGGCCTCCACGTCTCGAACGTCCACACATTGGGCCCCGCGCTTTGTCGCGGCGCGCGCAGACGCACGGGGCTGAGGCGCCGGCGGCGCCAGGGCGTTGACCTCCGCGTCGTCGATGTTCTGTGCGAGAATGTGCGCCTCCACGGACAGCTGCCACTGGTTGGCCTTGCGTCGCCATCCGCCGCGCGGGGCACCGGATGCGTCGTCGGGGTTTGCGGACGCCACCGACCGCCCCGTCCACCCGGGGTTGGCCTCTTGCCGCGGCTGCACGCCAAGATGGTGGCCGGTGAGCTCGCAGACCCACATGTGTGAGCCCTTGTCCAGGACCGCGTGCGCGCAGTTCAAACCAAAACAGACGTGAATGTCGCCGTCGGGAAGCTTTGTCACGGTGGTGCTTTTGGAGTCGAGGCGTGCGTCGGCGTCGAGCGACGCGCTCGCTCGTCCCGTCGCGTCCAGAAAGCGACTTCCGTCGGGCGCGTCAGTGCCCTCCTCCGACTGCCGCACGAGGAGCGCCAGCTCTTGCTCGCGCCACAGCGCGTCCATGTCGACCTCCGCGTCGGCCATTGTGTCCGTCGGGAGGAGCCTCACAACGGCCCAAAGTGTACGTGCGTGTGTGTGTAACGAATTGTTACAAAAACCGTTAGCGCACCCCGCGTCTCGCAACGCGTTCCGACGCACAGCCACGCGCCTTTACTTCCCCTCCCTCACCAAACAAAGACGCGCGCGTCGGGCACACGCGTCGGTCATACGGTCCGCGCGTCAGACCGTCGAGCGACGTCCAACGGTGGACGCTCCGCTCGTGTGCGTGCGTGCACACGTGTGCGTTTACTGCACCTTGAGCAGCGCGGCAATGTCGCCCGACGCGTCCTGCGCGCCCAGGAAGGCGTGCTGGGTGCCCGACGCCATGAGCTTGCCGTGACCAGAGCCGCGCGACGCAATCATGGCCGCCAGCGGGTCGCCGTCGAACGGGTTTGCGCTCCGGCCGCGCGACGCGTTGGCGGTGACCGCGGTCATGCTGCCCTCCGCAGCGGGCTGCTTGCCCTGCGCCTTGTCCGAGAGCGCGCCCGCGTCGTCCATCTTGGCGTCGCCGTCGGTATCCTTAGCCGCACCCTCCTCACGCGCCGTCAGCTTCGAAAAGTTGTACTTCTCGGCGATCAAGCCGTGCTTGGCCAGCTCGGCCTGCAGCTTCTCCGCCTGCTGCTGCCTCTCGGTCGCGAGCGACTCGAGCTCCACAATGCGCTGCGCCTTGTTCGAGATGTCCGCCTTGAGCTCCTCGTTCTCCTTCATGGTCTTGCCGAGCGTCTCCTTGGCCTCTCCGTGGACGGAGGCCTCCTCGCGCAGTCTCTTAAACTTGGCGCTCGCGACGTGGCACGCCTGCGCCAGGTGGAGCTGCGGCGCAATCTCCTTCTTCTGCGCCATCTCGTCAGCCCACGTGCCGAGGGGCGCCATGTTCGCCACAACCTCGGCGTCCTGACCCTCGGGCAAAAACTCCTTGAAGAACCACTTGGCCGAATCCTCGAAGCTCTTGACCTTGACGCGCTCGCGGTCCTCGTAGACGGAGCGCGCGCCCTCGCTCTGCGCCAGCTTGGCCTCCAGCTCCTTGGTGCGCGCGAGCGCGGCCTCGTAGCTCTCGCGCGTCACCTCTGATTCGGTAGCCATGGGGGTGGTGGTGGTGGATGCGGCGGGCTCGGTGTCGGTCATCGGTGATGAGATGTGCTCAGCGGGCCGTGCACGCGGTCGGCGTGAGCAGGACGGTTAGCGGGCGGAGTGGCCTGTTTGCTCAGTGGAGGCGGCGGGGCGGGTTATGTGGCCCCGGGTGCGTGGGCGCGCGGGCGCGTACCTGGTCGTCGATTGCTCGCGCACGCCGACACCTGCACGATCTTGCTGTCCACGGTGTCGATCCACGTGTGCGGTCGCTTGCCCTCCTCGCACACCGACAGCTCGGCCTGCCGTTTAAAGACCACGTCGCCCTCGCCGGTCTGCACGAGGTCGGTGCCGAGGCTGAGCCCCCGCAGCTGGCCCGATCGAATCTGCCGCTGCGTTGCCGGGTCGTCGACCTTGGCGGCGATGCGCAGCTCACCGTTGCGCCCCTCCCACGACGCGAGGCACGTGCCGACGCGCGTGCCGTGCTCGTGCTCGTAAAGGAGGGGCCGGCCGCCAATGTCCGTCGTCGCAATCTCGGCGCGGCTCAGGTCCGACGGGTCGGCGCGTCGGCCGTTTCTGGGAGGCGGCGGGTGCGCGACGCCGCGAATCTCCATTGCCCCGTCGCCGCGGGGGAGTGTTACAGTAGTGAGGGATGCGGAGCGGGCATTATGAAATCGCATTTTGAGTTTGTTAGCGCGCGCCGATGCCACGCAGACACGCGTAAAACACCACGCTCAACCTACCGCCAAAACGACGCGAGTTCAGTCGACGCGCAGCCCAAACCAGCGCTCGCGCGCAACGCGGCTGGCCGTCTGCGTGCGAATCTCGTGGCCTTGTTTGTACTTGGCAGCGTCGCCCGGCGGCCCAAAGTCGCGAAAGGTCAGGGAAAAAACCAAGTCCTCTTGGCGCATGGTTTTGAGGCTGGAGTGGCGCCACGCGTCGTAGGCGGCGTCGGTGAAAATCGTGCAACTTCCGTCGGGCGTCGTGACCTGAAACTTCTTGCCCGTCATCGGCTGGTCGAATTGAAACGTGCGCTTGGCGCCCTTGGATCCGAGGTCCGGGTAGGTGATGTCCTTGGTCTGCCGCTGCGTCTTTCCGTGCGTAAAGGTGACCTTGGTGTAGGGCTGGCGCGGGCGCGCGACCGTGATCATGAAGACGAATCCGCCGCCGGGACGGTGCGCGTCGTCAAAGTGCGCCCCGACTCCGCCGTTTGGGCGGTGCAGGTGCGCTGCGCAAGTGTTGGCCTCGAAGACCCGAAGCTTCGCGTCGAGCTCCGGCGTGAGGCCGAGCGCTTCGGCCTTGGCGGGGTCGGAGGCGCGCAGCGCGAGAAGTTTGGCTTTGGCGCCGTCGACGAGGTTGATCATCCACTGCGGCATCGCGACGGCGGCCCTGCCGTCGAATTTGATCTGCCGAAACCCGGCCGGGTTGGTGTCGACGGCCTCGGCCGGGGTGTCGAAGACCTGCGCATCGTCGCAGCGCGGGCCGCGGCGCTTGTAGTGCAGGAAGTTGTGATTGGCAGAGTTCGGGTACTGCGCGCCAAAGCGCATGACGCAATCGCGTTCGAATGCGTCGATTGCGTCGCGCGCATCTTGCGTCTCAGCGCGATCGAGAAGGGCCGGTGCGTGGATCAAGCCCGGCGGGCGCTCGATGTCCCACTCGGATTCGGGACGGCAGCGCGGGAAGTCGTCCACCATGTGCGTCGTGCCGGCGGCTTCGGCGTTGGCGACAATCTCCTCGCGGGTGAGCTTGATCTTTTTGGCCGCTTTGGGTTTCGCGCCCGCGGCCTCGGCCTTGCGCTTCTGCGCCGCCGCGCGGTTTTGCTGTGCGAGGTGGTACATGTGCGTTGGTGCGCGATTGGCGTGGTGAGTGTGCGCGTTGGCAGCGCGCAGTGCCAAAGGCTACGCCGAACGCGACGCACAGAGGCGCGCAGCGCACACAAGTGCGCGCACCGCTCCACCGTCCGTCGCGACCCGATGGGCACCGGGTGTGCATATTACCTCGCGCGTTTGGCATCGTAGTAGAAGCAGCAGAAGTGAGCAAGCGGCCCGCTTGCGCCCCGATGGCCGCAGCGGCGGTGGCGGAGGCGCCGCTCCTGGCGCCCGAACTCGACGCGCCGTCGCGCAGGCACCAGGTGCTCTCGGAAGGCAACACCGTCGCGGCGGCGAGCGTGCTCATCTACGCCGTCGTGCTCGACGCGCTCACCTGCGTGCCGACCGCCGCGTCCATCGACGTGCCGGCCACCTTCCGCGCCACGGCGCTCGTGCTAGTCGCGTTCGTCGCCGCGCCGCCCGTGCATGCCACCGACCTCTTTGAACAGCGCGCCATGGCCGCGCTCCTGCTGCTCGCACCGGCCTTTGCGGGGCTGCACCAGGCGGAAGTGAGCGCACGCCTCGCCGACGGCCTGTTCTCGGCCTTTTCAGGGTACGCGCTACTCAGTTTCTACGCCTTCTCGGGCTTGAAGCCTGGGCACCGACTCTACGATCGCCACGGCAAACGCGAAAACGTCGTCGCGCTCGTGGGCGCGCTGCTACTCTACGTCGGGCTGCGCATCGTGCGCTCCGGATTTGCGCACGGCACCGAGGCCGTCGGGTTTCGCTTTGCGCACGAGGAATTTGACGTGCCGGGACTGGCGCTCGCCGACGACGTGGTGGCCATCACGGCCGCATTCGGCGGCGCGCTCACCGTCTGTGCTGGGGCCTTGATACTTCTCAACCACGATAGCATCTACGTCTTCGGATCGGAGCCCGTCGGACCCCCCGCGGCCATGCTTGCCGTCTTTGTCTTTGTGAGCGCATTCGTGCTGCTGGTTGCGGCGGTGGGCGCCATGGACGAACTCGGTGCCATCTTCGGAACGCAGTCCTGCGCCGGTGACGCGACCGTGTGTGCGGCCGCCTACCGCGCGCGCCGCTTCCACTTTGCGAATGCATTGGGCCCCACGGGACCGCTCACGGCTTCCGCCGTCGCGCTTACGCTCCTGGCTTACACGCGCGAGCGACGGTGCGATTCGCGCGCCTCCTACTTTGGCAAGCAGCGCGAGGAGGGCAAAGTGCTGCCCGGCGACGTGGCCGAGTTTGAGGCGGAGCTCGCCGAACTGGTCAGCTCGGCGAGCGAAGGGTCCGCGGTCGTCGCGTCCATCGGCGTCGGCGTGGCCTTTGCGGCCATCTGGTTGCTGGCCGACGGGTTTCAAGACGACTGGCTCGCCGGCTTGGAGACGCTGCTGCTCTTTGTCAGCATCGCGGTGGCGTGGTGGGGATCGTCGGCACTGGCGTGCGTGTTACACGCAGTTGGGCTGACACTCTACTCGACGCGCCGGCTCGAATCGCCCTTCGGGTTCGACGTCAGCTACTTTACGCACGCCTCCAATGCGGTCAGTCTCGTGCTCTTCTACCTTTTGGCCGCGACAACGAGCATCGCGACGCTGCTCTATTCGTCGTTTCTATCGCGAAAGCGATGG
>Ga0315315_10006530_pt1 | contig 10775 bp, 12 predicted proteins | sample M140m3416metaG_FD_203699 | JGI IMG/M metagenome (GOLD analysis project Ga0315315, IMG submission 203699) | Ammonia-oxidizing marine archaeal communities from Monterey Bay, California, United States - M1 40m 3416 | ecosystem: Environmental > Aquatic > Marine > Intertidal zone | place: USA... | reverse complement strand
AAGCCTAGAGAGCCGTCAGCAATACATCTACCAACGCCTATAGTCTCTAACCCCTCGGTATCACGATAAACATGAGTCATAACACCCTCATGCTGCCTAAGCATTTTAATTAAATTATCCATGCCTTCCCCTTACTTTGACTGTGACCCGCTGAACCAAAATGCCGCCATCGTGCCTAGAATTCCTGATAGCTGGCCTAATACGAGTGAGATGATAGTTTCGTCATTCTGATCGTGAGGCATTATGGTCACCGTTAAAACGTAAGCTCCATAAAGAAGTAGAGCCAACACTCCAAAAACTTTAGGCGTCCAATCATCTTTAAAAGTTTCTCTGGCGTGTTGACGGTCTTGAACCTCAGTCTTAAAAGACTCCAGATCAATCTCCATCTCTCTAATTTTGTTTTTAAAGTCTTTATCGGCCTCTTTAATCATTACCGCTTTTTCTGGTTCGCGCTCAACAAGGTCTTCTATTTCGTTGGCCGTTGCTGTTTCTGGTAAACCTAATTTCTTGGCTACCATCTTGACGGCCATTCCCGCCATAGGGCCACCCGCAGCGCTAGCTATTGTTGGGGCTAAAGACTTGAGTAATCCACCTAGTTTCATGCTTCCTCCGACGTTTCATGTGAAACCTATCCGCAAAGGTAAATACAGGCTATCTGACCTGTATCTGAGGCGTTGTCAAAGCTTATATCTTCTCTTGCTTTAGCAACGGTGTAACTTCTGATTATATCATCCGATTGCTTCATCCCCTTTCCAGAGGTACTTGAGGTAACTATTAAATCTCCGGCAGATATGTTTCCAGACTCACCAGTGACATTAATTAAACCCTCGCCAACCGCATTGATATAAACAATTTTGTGATCTTCCATTAATGATTCATGTTCACTTTTCAGGGCATATTCTTTTCTGCTTACCCCTGAAACCTCATCCTCAACTGTACTTTCATCTGATAAAGTTGGTGATACATACTCAGAGGGCGCATCTTCCGCATAAACGCCAAGCACAGTCTTTTGATTCGCGGAGCTAGAGGCTTCCACTTTCGTAACTACATCTGATAATCCTTTCTTATCAACCACAGAGGCATCAACCACTATGTCCCCTAATTCTATGGTTTCAGAGTTGGCTAATACAGATTCGTGAGCGCCAGTGAAGGGAAGGTATGATCCGGCTGTATAAATATTTCCCGTAGCATTTACTGAGTAAGTGCTATCCGCTAAATAAACATCCCTAGACCCTCCGTGATTAAAATATCCTCCAGCAGTACCGACTCCTAGCGTCCCTGTAGCATTTTGTTGTGTATAATTACCTCCGCTATACCCAAGTCCTCCATATGCAACAACGGCATAATCACCGTTACCCTGCCCTGTGTTTCCAGCCGCCAACCCTATAGGTGATGCTCTTGAAGTAAATATTCCTCCAGTTTTACTTGATGAAGAGCTTTCGCCAACGACAGCAGCTTGAATGCTATTAATCGTAGCTCCACCACCTAATCCAAAAAGCAACCCTGTAGCAATAGATCCACTACTGGATGCTAGCTTGTCTACAGTAATCACATTAGCCGCTATAGCAGATGCGCCAACTGCTCCGGCTGATATCTTTCCGGCAGTTATGGCGCTAGATGCTATATTCCCCGCTGATACAGCAAGCGCATCTATTTTTCCGGCTGTTACTGATCCGGCTGCAAGTTGTGTAGCCGTTATTGTTCCGGTTGCAATTTCTGACGCGGTTATTGTCCCTGCCGTTATTTTAGCGGCGGTCACAGCGCCAGCCGCTAGCTTGGCGGTTTCTATAGCGCCGTCTGATATTTTGGTAGCAGTGATAGCATTGGTGGCAATCTTGGCAGCCGTACCAGCCGCATCAGCAAGTTTTCCTGTAGTAATCGCTAGGTTGGCTATCTGTGCTGTGCTAGCGGTTCCTGATAATTGTGAGAAGTTAGAGACTCCACCCAAAGCCACATAGGATGACCCATTCCACTGGTAAAGTTGGTTATCACCAGTGTTATAGATGCTTTGAGTACCCAGAGACGAAGGGACGGAGCTAACAATAGTCACAGGCTCAATGGAAGAAGCAAACTTGGCTGCGGTAAGTGTTGCATCTGCTATATCCGCTGCGGCTGTTTGCGTAAAGCTTCCAGATACCTCAGAGGAGGCAGATGACTCTGTTGTGTAGCTGTTCTCTGCCTTGAGCTTGAAGTAGTAAGTAGTCCCGTAAGCTAGGCCGCTTGAGATGCCTACAGCGTGTTTCCTGACAGAACTCTTAGTTACCCCTACGGATGTTAATAAATTGCCAGAGGCGGGCGTGAAGCCGCTAGAAGTGCTGTAATAGATGTTTACCTTGATTACACTATCTACTGCGGGGGCTGTGAATCCAATTTCAATGAATCCGGCCCTTCCTGTTGATGCAGAAACAGATGTGGGTGCGCTGATAGTGTCTGGTTCAGCAATAGTGATATTTGCAGGGCTTGTATAAGCGCTGTAAACATTATCAAAAGCAAAATGCCGAACCCTGACATAGTATTGTTTTCCTACAACGCCACCTTCATAGGTTACACTGGTTTCTCCTTTTCCCGCAATCCCCGCCGTTTTGTAGTCATTCGCTCCATCTGTGCTTAACCTATATGATATTTCTGTGCCTTGTATTGCGTCATTAGCATTGTTTGTCCAAGCAATCTTGACTGATATTTTTGCTGTCGTTCCTTCTTGATTGGTAATCTGCGTAAGAGCTAGGCTGGTTGGAGCGCTGATAGCTAGGCTTCCTCCGCTAACATTGCCACCCTCTGCAACAACATCCACATAGCTTCCTGCAGAGTAGTCATATATCGTTGTATCTATTTCCTGTAACGTCAGTCTGGTTGCTGCAAACACGTTGCCATCTTGCTCTGCGAACTGAAGTTCTGTGGATTGCACTTCAAACGTCTTAGCGTTATAGGACATTCTTGTATTCGTTACATTAACCCAATCGCTAGGTTGTAACTTTAAATACTCAATCGTAGTGAGTAACGAAATTGTTGATGTCTGCCTCTGTCTATCCAAGACTATTGCCGAAAGCCTTTGAGCCATAGTCTGTGTAGATGTGAAGGGAAACTGAAGCTCTAGTAATTTTTTATAGTTAGCTGATGACTCTCCAGACGGGGTATCCGCTGCCAGATAAGTAGCGTTCTCATAGACGGGCGCTTCCATTGCTTCATACTTTGCGCTGGCATCTACGAATATTGATTTAACGGTATTGTACATTTCGCCATTGCCAGCTTTAGTGGAGATGCTTATATCCCCAAGAACATCCTCGTCCGTGATGGTTAAACTGGTTGATTGGTCACCGCCCACAAAGAGGTTAAATTGGCCGTTAGTGTAAGAGATAGCACCCGCACAAGAGGTTAAAAAACCCTCCAGAATCCCCTCTCCTGACGCAGAGGCGTTAGTAAACCCATTAGCCGTATATCTGGTTTCTGATGATCCAGAAGGCGTAGCAGCGCTTCCTCCCATGCCAGAGTGGTTTGCGCAGTAGTAATAAAGAGCCGGAGCGCTTGTTGCGACAGTGATCTGAACATAAGCCCCGCTACTTCCGGCAGTGCCGCTAGTCGTGAACCCTGTCGTGTACTGTGATCCGCCCCCATGAGTTCCGTCTGATGTGGCCGAGAATCTTAGCGGGTGGTTACTGTTGGTGTTATTAGATTGGTCAAACTTATAAGTGTTTCCCTCTGTGAGTGTTAGTGATGCCTGAGAAGTTCCATCTATTACAAACTTACCCCCAGCAACAGTAACCGTATGGGTTGTCAGATTTGCATTAGGCACAGAGGTTGATTCATCACAAATATCAGCAGCCTTATGAAAGCTTCCGACTGTGCTTCCACTACCATCATTTATCTCGCTTGCAACCGCTTTTAACCCATAGGTTGTATCTGTTAGATAGTCTCTAATTATGAGTGCTGGGTTAGCCGACCAAGCCGTTGAGTCATCTCTTGGATCAAAAACCTTCTTTCCTTTAACCTCAAACCATAAGGCGGGGAGTTGCCCGTTCTTTTCTGGGTCGTATATTAGCTCCATATAGACGTAAGCCATTCCCTGAAACTTGGCTGTTGCAGGGTAATCGCTTGAAAGTGAGGCCGCAGCCAAACCATCAACCGCAGTCTGACTACCGTCATGGAAGGTAAACCTTATTAAACGACCACTACCAAATGAGTTATCGTTGTCAGTATTAGTAAAATCAGAGTTGGTTACAGTAAAGACTGTTTCCCCGCTTGTAGTTGCGGAGCTTGTTGTCAGCAGAATATCGTTTAAATAAACCGCTTCTAGGCTTTGTATCTCATGCCCCGCTAGAACTATAGCCATATGCAGCTTATTGTTCTCTGTGCCGCTTGTGTTCATCTTTACGATAGTTCCGGCTACACGACACTTACCATAAACTATTTGTCTGGGAGCTTGCGCTGCGCGGCCTGTCAGCTTAGTTCCAAAATTACCTTTTGTTGCACTGACACCTTTACTTGTAAGCATTCCAACGCCAGCAGATACCAGAGTTCCAACCGCTGTAACAACGGCATACTGCAAAGCGACATGAAACCCACCTAATACTGTGCCTTTTGCAAATATAAGTGGTGCAGTCATACCAAATGTGCCGAGAGTAAACACGGTTACGGCTGTGACTGCTGCCGCGATAAGCGCTGTTTTTATTGCTTTCACTTTATTCTAAAGCTCTCTGTAATATAAAATTTATCCACTGCCGCTGTTCCTTTGTCTGATGGCGCTCGTACAACAAACCCATCATATATACCCACAGCAAAATCCTTTTTCTTGTAGATTGTTAAATCTCCTAGCTGCGGCTTTTCTATGGGTTCAAGCCCAGCCCTTAAAGCTATCACTTTTACCAGAGCAGAAAAGTTATTCCCGTTCTTCCTGATTACTTCTATGGCTGTTTTCTTGTCGCTCCATCTTAGCTCTTTTGGAACTAGATGTTCTCCCGTCATGGCTAGAACCGCCGCATTAGTAAATCTACAACAATCCCAAGTACCCCACGCAAAGCCGTAATCTTTATGTTGAGCCAAAAAGAGATGAAGGTTTATTTTCCAATCTTCAAGCTTTTTTATCTGTCACCACCTCTCTTTTCAAAGGTTTCCATAGCATCAAAATCAGTGTTGCCAAAATTAGGAGGAGCAGAACCACCGCCGCCAACACCTTTTCTTCCCCAATATATTTGCATCTGGTTTACTTTTGCCACCTGATCTAATGAGGTATCCCCGTCATACAGGTATTGTTGGGATTCTTTTGTATACCGAATATTTGAAGGTCTAGTTAAATCAATTAGCCTGTTTTCTGTTTGCAGCGTAATCGTTGCTCCGCTTGTACTATCAGTTATATCTGCCTGAACCATTCTGCCCTTGTAGAGAGTTAGGTAGCCATCAACAATATTAGTGCCTCCAGAGGTGAAGGCCATGAACAAGGTAACTGGTCTGTTTTGGTAGTTCTCTGTTAGAGCATACCCTAAAACGTCTGCATCCATGCCGGATAGCTGAAAGGTAACGCCAGAGCTTTTTAATTCTTTGGTATCCTCTACATCTGAGATGGATAAAAGTGTACCCGCACCTTCATATGTCTCGCTGTTTATGATTAAGTTATCCAAGCCAGAATGTATTCTTACGGTGTCCGTATCAAATTCTGCCTTAATCGCAAACTTAATTTCTTGATGATCTTGCGCCAGACGCAGCGCTGTTTTGGTGTCAATCCCTGCCCTGCTAGCCATTAGATTACCTCGGTAAAAGCTAAACTAATTCCGTACAGGCTTACTTGATTGGCGCTCCATGTAACCGCATTTTCAGCCAATCTAAACCTTGATTGGTTGTAAGTGCTGCTAAAACCAACGTAATGAGTGTTTGCTAGATCAGATCGTAGCTTTGGTTGTATGGATACAGAGTAATGATTCGGTGAACCGCTTTGGCTTGTTTCTGTAGCGTCAGAGGTTGCCATAACAAGCTGCACTCTAGGGGATAGTGCGGCTGCTCCTGAATATATGGCTAAGAAATCGCCCTTTTTAATTGTGCCTGTGTTTGAGTTTCCAGAGGCCGCAAGAGATAAAGCTTCAGAGCCTTTAATGTTCTGCTTTACAGAGCATCCTGATGTACTGTTTTCTGTTGTTAGAGTGCTATTTACAACGATTACAGAGTCAGATGTTTTGGTTGTTATCTTGTGAGTGCCATTGTTGGGTACGTTATTAGCTCCCGCAATAGTTATGTAATCCCCTACTATTAGACCATCAAATATATCTGAGCTTGATGTTATTTGACTGCCGCTTGAGGCAAAACTCAAGGTTGCGCTAGAGACATTAGTCCCACTATCAACTCGTATTTCCCCCGCCAGATAACCTCCGTTGTATGTTCCTACTGGGTCTTTAGCATCAGGGTCTATAAAATTAAAAAAGTTTGTTGATCCTATACATTCTAACAAAAACGCTTGCCATTCAACGGCTTGCGTCCTGTTCATTGGCGGAAGATTGGCTGTTCCTTCCCAGCCTACAAAGTCAAACTCTTGAGTTCTTTGCTTGCCTGAAAAGGGTGATGATGTTGCGCCTACAGCCCTGTTTAACGTAAAGGTTGAATCTATAAACCACGGACTTGTTGGCATTGATATGAGTTTGGTCATGTGCCTAGCAATCCTTTCCTGTATGCCCCGCCCCGTCTAGTTGCTTCTAACACGCCCAGCTTGGTCACGTTTGCTATCTCAGGGAGCATTCGTTGTACTTCTGTTCTGACTGTACCAACAACGCCAGCGGATAAGTTAATTGTTTGATTTACCACTATAGGCGAACCTTCTGAACCTGTAGAGTTTGATACTGTTCCGGCAGTATGAGGAGTAAATAACTCTGGGCCTCTTTCTCCGACTAGGTAAGGTCTTCCGCTTGTTACTGAGCCGCCTGTCATTCTAGGAGGAATCGGTGAGCGCATAATACCAATAGCCGCACTGGGTTGAGGTGTTACTGTAGCTCCTCCGCCTACGCTACCTCCACCACCGCCCAATAAAGAGCCTAAATTGTTTATAGCTGGCAAGGGAGCCATACCAAAACGACCAAAGATCGCATTTAAAATATTGTTTACAACTAACAAGTTTAAAAATGTTGAGATTATTTGAGAAACGAGACTCTTAGTAAAATTCTTAAAGCCTTCCAGAGCGTTCTGTCCTTCCATTAATCCTGTGACAAAAGTGTTAGTCATCTGTTGAGTTGAGTTAATGATGGACTCATTCATCGCCTCAATTTCTTCTTTCACTAATGCAGCATTATCACCTATCTCATCTGCTGCCCCTGCTGTAGACCCCACCACTTCTTCTAGTTGAGCATTTAACTCTTCAAAGTCTGCTTTTTGATCCTCGCCTCCAAAAAATTCATCAAAAAGACTTAGCGATCCTTTTAATTGTTCGTATAAGTCTCCAAGAAGGGGAACCCTAGTAATTATTGCGTCTAAACCTTCTACCTGTTCTTTTATGCCTTCATTCAGGCTTTCCATGTTTCCTGATAGGGCAGCTACAGCAATAGCAATACCGCCGAACAAAAGCATGGGATTTCTTCTTGCTATACCTATGATTGACTTTGACATTACAATCATATTCACAACAACAGCTTTAAGCGCCCCAGATATTGCCGCGATATTGTTAAAAACCGCCTGACCAAACAAAACGCCGAAGGCCGTAGCCGCAATATAAGCATTTTTCTGTATGACATCTAAACTTGCTGCCATTGCTTTGAAAGTAGCGTTTATGCCAGCACCTAAAGCAGAAGCCAACGGGGTCAAGGAATTAACAAGGCTTATTAGTCCTCTAGCAACATTGGTAAGGGCTTCATTGAGGCCGGATTCTCCGATTGTATTAAACAAGATTGACGTAGCATCAGCTAAGTTTGAGAACGATCCAGAAACAGTATTCGCTCTTTCTTCTAGTGCTGTTGGGAATTTTTCAGAGCCTATCTTCCGTATAAAGTCAATAATAGACTGCGAGTCTCGCTCTATAGTCGTTGTAGTATTGTCAAAAGTTACAGCTAGCTTATCTCCCTCTACTTTGGCAATAATTCCAAACTGCTTCAGCATCTCCATCTCGCCAGTTGTGGCGTTAAATGCTGCTTGCGATATTTGGGTTATATCTTTGCCAAAAGCTGCCGCAACATTACCAAAATCAGTAAGAACATCTGTAGTTGGTGTAATTCCGGCATTGAGAAGCGTTGTAAAGGCGCTAGTGACGTTTTCTAACTGGAAGGTAGTGTTAGCGGTAAAAGCTGTAATTAGCTCCATAGAGGCCGCTGCACCCTCTGAGCTTCCAGTAATTGCTCTTAGGGTTGCGTTTAAATCCTCAAAAGTACGAGAGGTATTTATTACCTGACGGCCTATTGTGACAAGCCCTAGTGCCGCAAAAACACCCGCCAATCGCTTAAAGGTAAATATGGATTGATTTGTGCTTTTATCCAGACTGCCGAGCTGTTTCTTTACGCCATTTAAACCATTGCGTAAGTCTTTAGTATCAGCCCGTATCTGGACAATGAGTTCATCAACTGTAGTAGCCATTAGTCAGGGTTTAACTCCATTAGCTTTTCTAGCTCACCTTTAGTCATAGGATCAGCACCCTTGCCTCCATGAAACTCCTTGAAGCCGGATATGGCTAAAGCAATCTCAACTGGAGTCATATCCCAGAATTGTTGTGGCGGTATCCCTATCATCCCAACGCATACTTCAAAAAGCCTTGCCCAATCTATCTCATCATTCTGATGCATCGGCTCTTGGCTGCTGACGCATAAGAGCAGCGGTCAACAATTCCGCAACCGCTTGACAAGAAGGAACTAAACCAACCTTATCTACAATGACCTTAACCGCTTTTTCGGTAACATCATTGCCCCCGCCCCTAAGGGCGTGATAAAGGATTACGCATAAATGCTGAACCCTAATGTCTGCCTCTGCCAGCCTTTGAGTGATTCCGAGTATACCTCTATCTAACTGCTCTTCTATTTTTATAATAGAATCAATAGTTAAACGAGTTTTATACTCCTCCTCCCCCAGCTTTATCGTCATCTCGCCCTTCAACGGGTTTGTCATCTGACTTACTCCTTTGCTTTTTAGCGTCTGCTTTAACCGTTATATAGACAACAGAATCTCTGTCATCTACTCGGACTGATTCAACTTGCGCGGGTTTGCCATCAACCTCTATAGTTGGTTCTGCGTCCTCAACCATAATGGGGACAAATATTTCATTGCCCCTCATTTTGCCATCGTACTCAGCGCCTTCTATTTTTACTTTGACATCTTCCCAAGACATAGAATCACCTTATGCTGCCGCGAATGATATTGTTCCGCTGCCTTCAAAAGTCATACTGTAGGTCGCTTCACCGTTGTACTCTCCCGCATATTCCAGAGATGTACACAAGAAGCTACCAGTGTATGTGCCTAAGTCTGGAATGACAAAAGACATAGCTTGAAGGGCCGCACCGCCAAAATTAGTTCTGGCTTGAACTTCAGCCGTGGAGTCAGTAAATACTCCGCTTCCTGAGACGGTGATGCTTTGAACTCCGGCTGCTGGAAGCAACGTACGGAGGTTAGAACTATCTTTGTTTGTGATGTCTACCATTTCCTCGTTGAGAGTGATAGAAGTTGATCGCAAGCCACCGATTGTAGTTTGTGATCCGCTTACAGCCACTTTGACGAGAACGGCAGAACCTTTTTGAGCCGCCATAACCTTACCTCTGTGTTAATTAGTTCCCAACATTACTGCACGAAATCGCATGACCCCGTGTCTTGTTATACCATCTGGATCGCGTAAAACGTCCGCAAACTCAAAGCGCCCGTTTATATAATTATATCCTGTCACGGATAGAGATACATCATGCAATAAAGTATGTATTCTGTCCATTATCTGTTTTGTTTCCATACTTCCATGCCCTCTGCTCCAGACATGAATGCTAATAGTTGTCTCGCTTCCATCTACATCCTTTGTAGAATAATCCCTTGTTGTATCATCGCCAATCTGCACAAACGGGTAAGCGCTGCCTTGTGGCACATCATCATACACCCCCGCGCCAAGCGTTGAGGTTAGGTTGCTATCACTGTTTAACTTAGAAAACAGCGCTGTTTGTAGAGGAAACTGCCCGACTGTCAATTTATTATTCCTTCTCTCATAAATATATTGCGTATCTTCTTGCTACTCTCATGTAATGCTGGCCTGAGAAATGGTCTAGCACCCATCTTATTAGTGCCAAACTCAAGATGAATTGCGTATTCGGTTGAAGCTATAACGCGACCTATAAAGCTGTTTCCTTCTTTTATAACATCGTGAGCAATACTATTAGCCAAACGTCCTGTATCTGAAGCTGGAGCTTCCCCTTCCGCTGATACTTGATGCTGCCTTGTTGGGTTATACCGAGTAACCATTTCACCAGTTTTTACGCCCCTAAGAATGCTATCAATTGCCTCATTGCGAACAAGCATTCCTGACTTAGCCATAGCCCGTCTTATGTTCTGCTCCGGCCTATGAGCCATCTTAGTTTCTAAGCTTTTGATAAACTGGGCTTTATTCTTAATCATGCCGCGACATTTTCCTCTGCGGTTATCACATAATACTTATTTCTTTCGTTGTAATTTACAACGCTTCTAATCTGAAAGACCCTAGTACCCCATAGTATGCGGTTTGCAGCAGTTATATTCTTGTCTGACCTGTACCGTATAACAAATTCAAATTGCTTTCTGTCCTGTAGTTGTCCTTGCTTTACTTGCTCCCTGCCGATCTTAGTTTTAACTGAAGCAAAGGTTGTAAAGTT
>Ga0315315_10006528_pt1 | contig 10776 bp, 8 predicted proteins | sample M140m3416metaG_FD_203699 | JGI IMG/M metagenome (GOLD analysis project Ga0315315, IMG submission 203699) | Ammonia-oxidizing marine archaeal communities from Monterey Bay, California, United States - M1 40m 3416 | ecosystem: Environmental > Aquatic > Marine > Intertidal zone | place: USA... | reverse complement strand
AGACAAAAGAAGAATTATAACTATTGGCATAAAAATATATTTTTTCATTATTAAAACCTAAAGTAAATAAACGGATCCACAGAAGAGGAAAGAACTATAAAAATAGACAAAATAAATAAAGGGATAGTGAATAGAATGTTATTTCTAAATTTATATTTTATTTTTATATTTAATAAAGAAAGAGCGCAAATAATACTTACAATCAAAAACTTAAAATTTATGTATTGAAAAAGTATTGGTAAAAAGGTATCACTCGAAGTATCTAAAACAAATAATGAAGACAGTATATTGATAGTATCTCCAAAATTAAGAGAAAAAAATGGTACCCATGTTAAGGAAATAAGCATGAAGGTAACTAATTTATTTGAAAAGAGTTTATTAAAATTTATTAATTTTTCAAAAGTCAGAAAGAAACCATGTAGTATTCCCCAAAGAATAAAATTAAATGTTGCACCATGCCAAAGTGCAGTCAATAAAAACGTAATCCATAGATTTCTGTAGTGCTTAATTCTTGAAACTCGATTTCCTCCAAGTGGAATATATATAAAATTTTTAAAAAAGTTTGAGAGTGTTATATGCCATCTTCTCCAAAATTCTTGAAAGGAACTGGATAAGTATGGTTTATTAAAATTTTCTGGTAATTTAAATCCAAATAGTAATGCAATACCAATAGCTATATCACAGTATGCTGAAAAATCGAAATATATTTGAAACGTATAACTAAGTATTAATATTGCTGATGATAAATAAGAAAAATTAAACCCAAAAAGACTTTCAGTATAAATCAGTGTGACTTGGGATAGTGTATCTGCTACAAAGAATTTTTTAAGAAGGCCGATAGAGATTCTATATGTTCCCTCTAGGAAAAAATCATAACTTGTACTTGTATTAGAAACACCCTTCCTATAGGTAGCTATATCAACAATTGGTCCTGCTAATAGCTGGGGAAAAAAAGTCAAAAATGTAAATATTTCAAAAGAATCCTCTTCACCACGCAATCTTTCTTTATCAAAATAATAAGCAATGGCTTGAAATGTAAAAAATGAAAGACCTATAGGAAAATTATTTTGAATATACACCGGAACATCTATTTGAAATAATTTAAAAAATACAAAAGAATACTTAAAAACAAAAAGAGGAGATAAAAGTAAAGAGATAAAGATAAAATTATTAATACTATGATTTTGTATTTGATACCTCATCAGGATGGATAAAAATATTAAAATTACTAACAGATATCCGTTATCTATAAAATAAAAATAACCACTCACGACCCCAAGAAATATTGTTTTAATTTTTCTATCAATATTAAAAAAATTAATCATTAATGAAAATGGGAGGAATAAAAAAAGAAAAGAATTAGAGGTTAATAACATATTTTCTAATACTAGTTAGAGGTCTCTTTTTTGATTCCTTTATTTTTTAAATAATTATTAATAGCAATTAAAACTACTATTAAAGGAGCATAAAGGCTAATAAATATTTCTTCAAAAACGACATTGTCAACTTTAATAAATCTTAATAGTGTCAATTGTGGAATTATTGAGACCAAAAATATTAATAGAGCTTCATTGTGGCTTTGTTTATAAAAATAAAAACATAAAAATATAGATATTTCAATTAAATGATATGTTCTAAAGTATGGATTTAATATTAAATATATTAAAAAAGAGTCGAGTATTATTCGCTCTTCATTTCTTGGATATTTTAAAAAGTTTTTTAAGATTGAAAAAATAAAAAATATTAATAGTGAAGAGAAAAAAACAAAGATTAATAAATTTAGTTCAAGTAAGTAATGTAGAAGATTTGGGACTGAGGGTGTGTCATAGTAGTTTCCAAATATATCATCAAATACGCTAAAAGAATTAATATTTTCTGAATTAGAAAATACATTAAAATACTGAATCCATGTATTGAATAGCTCCCTTTCTGTAACAAATGTAATTGCGACTATAAATAAAAGAATTAAGGCACTATAGGTAACAAATTCTTTAATTTTTTTATTTTTGATTCCAAAAATTAACAGTATCAACATTGGAAGTAATGTTAATTTTATATAAATTAACATCGCAAATAATACAGATGCTAATTTATAGTGTTTTTTAAATATTTGTATAAAAAACAAAATTAACAGCAGTTGTGAAACTATTGAGATATTACCACTTCTTAGGGCTTGGTAGAATCCATTAAATCCAGTAAGCAATAATATAAAATTTGCTAGTTTAAATCTTTTATTCCAAAATATTATTAACAATAAAGGTATGCAACTTAAAAAATATTTATAGTTTTCAACCCAATCTACATATGGATGACAAAAAATTTTGAAACTTTTAACAACTAAAGGAAGATAATTAGTTCCTATTTTATTTGAGCTAACTATAAAATCATCAGGAATTACTTTTTCTATATTTTCCTCAAGGTATGGATTTAGATTATTAAATATCATCATATTCGTGATCTCACAATGTATCAAAGCATCATTTTTTGTTATAGACCGAGGTTGATTAAGAATTATTAAAACAAACAAGAATATTGAAGTGAGTGTAAGAATATATTTTAATTTTTTCATAATTTTTATAATAAAATACTTTATTAAAAATAAATGTTAAATTTACTATAAATAAAGATTAAAAGGATTTACGTGGTACAAGATTCAATTGACGATTTTGGAATGCAGTTCAACAGACATTCAAACATTGAAGGCGTTTGGGGTTCAGAATTACTCCTAAAGCAATCTACACATCCTTTTGATTTAGAAAAAATACAGAACAAAAAAATATGTGAAGTTGGAAGTGGTTCTGGTAGGTATCTTAAAAACTTTTTAAAATTTAATCCCAATAAGGTCACCGCTATAGACCCTGCAGAATCTATACATGTAGCTCAAAAAAATGTTCAAGATGAACGAGTCGAATTTTTAAAAATAGATTCCACCAAAATGGAAATTAATGACCAGTTTGATTATGTTTTCTCTTTAGGGGTTATTCATCATATACCGAAAGCTGATGCTGCTGTTGAAAATATATACAGAAGCTTAAAAGTAAACGGTCAATTTGTAATGTGGGTGTATGGATATGAAAATAATGAGCTCTATATATTTATATTCAATAATCTTCGTAAACTTCTGTCCAAGATTCCAGACTTTTTAGTAGATGTAATATCGTATTTCCTAGCTTTGATGACCTACCCGTATGGTTATTTGTGTAAATTCTTTAATTTTCCTTTAAAACAATATTTTTTAAATGTATTTTCACTATTTAGTTTTACACATAGAGTTTATGTAATTTTTGATCAACTTAATCCTAAGTACTCTAAATATTATAAAAAAGAAGAGACAATTGAACTACTTGAAAATGCAGGATTTAAAATAGATGAAATTTACCATAGAGACAAATATAGCTGGACTACAATCGCAACTAAGTTACCTAATTAATAGATATTTTGTTATTCTCAACCCACTTTAGAAATGAATAGTATCGCCATATGTAACGTGATTTAAGATAATTATTATCGTTAGAATTTTGTAGGTACTTAAGTAAGTTATCTATATGTTTCATGCCATTCCAGTTTTTCTTTAAATAGGGAATAGCTATGTCGTCAGACCAACTACCAAAGTCATGAGAAAATCCTTGTTTTTTCCTTATTTCATAATTTTGGAATTCCAAAAGAAGTTGAGTTTTTAGAAACTTCTTTTCATTAAACAAATCTACATTATCGTTAAACTTTAAAGTCTTTGAAAAGTTGTAAATTCTATTGTCTAAAAATACAGGTCTTACTTCTAATGAGTTTAACATCGAAGCAAGGTCACTTTTTTTTAATATATTTGTATAAAGATAGTTTTTAATATCAACTTGATTCATTAATTCAGCATTATTTAAATCAGTAAAACCTTGTTTACTTAAAAAATTTTCATAAAAAATTTTTCTTTCCTTAAACGAAAGATGAGGTAGGTAATTTTGCCAAAACATTAGCTTCACCAAAGCACTGCTATTTCCTGAAGAAGTCACAATTTTTAACTTTTCATTTAATGATATGTAGCTGTTGTTCGAGTTTAAAAAAATATTAAGAATCTTTTTCAAACCCAATAAAGCATTATTTGGTATCAATTCTGTCAATTTTCCAGCTCTATACCATTGATATCCACCGAACAACTCATCTGCTCCGTCACCGGATAACACAACCTTTGTATGCTCTGAAACTTTTTTATTTAAGTAGTAGGTTGGAATAATACTTGGATCAGCAATCGGCTCTGGTAGGATTTCCAAAATTTCTTCAATAATATTTGCATTATCTTTTGAGGGGTACATAAACTTTCTTAACTGAATATTTAATTGTTCACTAATGTTTTCAGCTTTACTTTGCTCATTATATTTCTCATTTTCAAAGCCAAGAGAGTATGCTGTTACTGATTTGTTTGAGTATTTTGAAACAAATGTTGAAATTAATGTAGAGTCTATACCTCCACTTAAAAGAACATTCACGGGCACTTCTGCAGTTAACTGGTCCTCTAAAGTTGTTTTAAAAATTTCAGAAAAAGACTGACCATTATCTTTACCACCATCGACAATGTGTTTACTGTATTCCTTTATTTCAACTGTTTTATCTTTATATTCAATAACACTTCCCGGGGGAACTGTCTTTAAGTTGTCAATTATATTTGATCCCTGGTCCAGAGCTCCGAGTAAAATAAAATTATTAAATGCATCTTCAGATATCGAATTTCCTAAAATCCCATTTTTCGTTAAAGGCTTTATTTCAGAAGAGAAAAATAAATCAAAATCATCAGAATGACCATAGAATAATGGTTTGATTCCAAACCTATCTCTTGCCAAATAAATTTTTTCATTTAATTTATCAAAATAACAAAATGCAAACATTCCATTCAAATCAGTAAGGTATTTCGTTTTATAATTTTTTAAAAATTTAAATAAATGAAGTGTGTCACTCTTACTCTTAATATTGAGTGAAAATTGCTCTCTTAGTTTTGTAAGGTCATATATTTCACCATTATATATGAGTGCGTTTTGATGCTCATCCACCATCGGCATATCGCCATCAATTAGACCTGTAATACTAAGCCTTGCACTTCCAAGATGTAAGTATTTATCATTAAATTCAATGATTCTGTATGAGACCCTGTCTGGACCCCTGTGTTTAAGTGAATTAGCTAGGCTACTTATTAATTCTTCATTTTTATGATTAGATACAAATCCAACAATTCCGCACATGTACAAATATTAATTCAAAATAGCAATTTATAGTCTACAATTTAAATATATGAGCCAAATCAATCTTTCGATTATTATTCCATGTTTTAACGAAGAGGGATCAATTAACTCCCTATTAAATGAGCTATATGAAAACTTTAGGGACATTCAAAACTATGAGGTGATTCTTGTAGATGATGGAAGTCACGTAAGTCTTGAAGAAGCAATAGAGCAACCACTCAAAGAAGAGCACTTAATTATTTTAAGAAATGATTTTAATAAAGGACAAACACTATCAATCAAAACAGGTTTAAACCAGAGTAGAGGAAAAGCCATAGGTTTATTAGATGGAGATGGACAGAATCCTCCCAGTGAACTCAGAAAACTTTATGATAAATTTTTAATAGATGGAAAATATGATGCAGTTATTTCTTTTCGTGAAAAAAGAAGAGATACTTTCAATAAAAGAATTACTTCAAGGCTTGCTAATTTTATATTAAAGTTTTTGACAAAATCTAATTTTAAAGATTTGGGATCAAGTTTAAAGATTATTAAAAAAGAAGCTATAGATTCAATCAAGCTTGATGGAGAGTTACATAGATTTATAGTCCCAATGTTAGAAAAAAGAAATTTCAATATTGTTGAAGTTGCAACAGACCACAAGAGTCGAATAAGTGGAAAGTCGAACTATGGGTTGAATAGAATTGTCCCTGTATTTGTTGACGGGATACAATTTTATCTTTCTCAAGGTTTTACAAAAACAAAAAGATATGCCTTGGGCAAGTTATCATTCTTTTTATTTTTTATATCTTTTATATTGAATGTTTACGTTATCTATCAAAAATTGATACATGATGTTTTTGTTCACAGAAATCCTTTATTTCTTTCAGGTCTATTTTCAGCTTTTTTAGGTGTATTCATCTTCTCTCAAGCTTTATTATTTGATGATAAAGAATAGGATATTTTAATTCATTAACAAAATTTTAAAAATTTTTAAAAAAATGATATTAAGCTAAAAGTAATATTTACAACTCATGAACATTAAAATTATTAATTTAGCAAAACAATTAAAATTTTTTATCTTTGTCTTGTTAATTTCAACCTGTGGTGGAGAGGAAAATATTGAAGTTGAAAATTTACCTTCTTCAACCACAACTACAAAAGTAGTGGTTGAAACAACTACAAGTACAACGATTCTTGATTATTTAGAAGTCGAAAATTGTGTTTCAGACGATAACACTAATTTAAATTTAGAAAAAAACATCGAAGCTCAAAAATTTTTAAATAGGTATGGTTTTAATGCTGGTGAGGAAGATGGATATTTTGGTAATCAAAGCATAGAGGCTTTACGAAAATTTCAAGCTTATGCTGGACTAAAACCTGATGGAGACCTGGGTCCAATCACAATACGTGTGATGAAGAGTTGGACTGGTTGCGAAGAGGAGGCAGGTAGTTATACTCCTCCACCAACAACGACAGCCAACTCATCAGAAGTCCAGGATACAAGTTCTACCACCCTACCAACTACCACAACGACAACAGTGATTCCGGTAAATAACTCCAACGAAGTTTATGGATACATTCCTGCAGTTGGTATAGATACCAACAATCCAATATCCATTTTTAAAGGCGTCAGCGACCCTTCATCTATTTGTGGAACACCTTATTACAACAATTTAACAAATAACGCCAAAGGCTATTTTTCTAATGGTATTATTTCAGAGTCTTCTATTCTTCCTTCAATTTATTCTCAGTCATCTAATACTGCAAGAATTTCTTCAAATACAAATGATCAGGTTGAAATTGAAATTATTGGCAATGGAGATGATGGGTTTAATTTCTACTTTATATCACCTTTTAGTAGTCAAACCACTCAAATTGTTCCAGAAAAAATTTCTGTATCTTCTGGAAAGACTGTTGCTACATTTAATAAGAATAATCTTAAGACAGGATACTGGTTCTTTTCTTTTGCTGAAAACTACAGTGGTCAGATAATTAAATCTTCATCGCCAAGAGAATTTAATAATGGAACTGTATCTTCTCAGACCTACTCCGGAAGTGTTGAAGTCGAGATTTTGAGCTTTACTAAAAATAATAAAAATGTGGGTAGTGGTGAAGCCTTATCAACAAGTGATGAAATTGCCATATCTTATATTACTAAAGGGTCTTATGATGCCAAACCGGCAACCACTAATGATATACAAGTTGATGACAATGTAATATCTCTTATTAATGATGACCAAGCTGAAGTTGGTGATTTGTTAATAATTAATAATGAAGTTATGAAAGTATTATCTAAAGAGAGTAATAACTATACAGTTCAAAGGGGTTTCAATAATACTGAGCCCAAAAAACACCTATCTAATGCAAGCGTAAAGAAAATAAAAAATCCTGAAAATTTTAGAGTTAATAGTAATTACGCTTACTTAATTCTCAGAACAGAGACTGGTAAGAGATTTCAATTGAGATTAAATAATGAAGTTCAAAGTCATGAATTTACTTTAGATGGCTGTCCTAATGACAGATATTTATTTGAGGAAATAAAAACTTTCTCATGGAGGGAACAGGGAAAATCAATTGTTGCTTCAAACTCAATTAAAAATTCAACAGGCGTAATTTTCAACAAGTCTTTTGTTGTCAATCAAGCAGACAATATCTATATTTCTCCGAAGTTAAATAGCATTAATGTTGAAACAGGAAGTTTTGCAAACACTGGTCCAAAAAACATTAATATTTCTTCTGGTTCTCAGGTAATCTTCAGTTTTTCTGGATTAGAAAAAGGATCATCAAATTTAAAGTTTATAGAAATTAAGTTTCAAATGTTACCAACTTCAGGAAGTTCTAAATCGTCTACAAATAGAAGTGTCTTTTTCCCAATAAATGATAGTAAAGAATTTATCATCAATATTAATTCAGTTACTTCCAGTACAGCTTATAGGTTTACAGACTGGGAGTCTGGATATAGATATATTCTTACGGAACTAAGCGTGTTTGATGAAGTATCGAAAATGACATTTAAAAACAATGGACAAATAATATATGATGATTCTAATATCACTGGTTCACATGATGTATATTACCTAGACCAATTTTCATTTAATATTCCGTAGCATATTTTCTAATAAGCTCAATTTAAATGTGGGCGCTACAGGATTTGAACCTGTGACTTCTTCCTTGTAAGGGAAGCGCTCTGCCGGACTGAGCTAAGCGCCCTTTGCTTAAATGAGTATAATTGAATAATTAGGATATGAAAAAAATAAATATATATCTGCTTGCTGCAATTTTATATGGTATTTTTTTATCATTATATTTTCCAGAAAGTATTGAATTTAAAAATGATGAACAGCTTGCAGTTAAGTATCTATCTGAACCAGAGAGTTTCAAAGATGCTTTAACACTTAAAACACCAAACGAAGGTAGAGGTGTAAACCACTCAATGTTACCTACAAGATTTGTTGGTATGTTAACTTATTTGCTATTTGATAATGATTTTTCTCCAGTGTCTTTAAGATTTCTATATACAGCAATTCCAATCTCAATTATTTTTCTTTTTAGTCCAAGAATTTTGAATTCAAAAAACAAACTTTTTATTTTGTTTACATTAGCTTTAGGAATTACAAATCCTTATTCATTATTAATCATCAGAAAGCTTTGGACTCATGGAGGTCCAATAACTATGGCAGGCTATTTAATAATATTTTTATTGTTGTTTGAAAGGAAAACAAAAACAGATAATTTTTTATTGGGGTGTTTTGTGTGGATATTAGTAACCTTACACACTACAGCTATTTTGTACTCACTATCAATCTCATTATTAGTTTTTCTTTATTTCAAAAAAAACAAAGGTGAAATAAAATACTTTTTTTATGGCAGCTTGACTGGAATTGCTGTTTCCTCTCAATGGATTTATAAAGTAATAACGCAGCTTGGACAGTCAAATAATTTGCTTTCCTCTCAAGGTGAATCAGCCTACTGGGTGCTTATATTTCAGTATTTAAAATTAGAAAATATCAAGTTTGATATTGGGGTTGAATTTTTTTCCAATTCATTAATGAGTAATATAAGCCTCACAGCCGGTTTACTTGTAGGCGCCTTAGTTGTTTTGAATGTTGCATTAATTCTTTCCTATCAATTTAGGGATATTATCCTCTTTTCCCCATTTATTATTACAGGAATTTTATTCATTATTTCCGATCTATATCTTTACCCAAGGTATGTTGTATCGTTTTGGCCTTTGATTTATATCCCCTTAACTGTCACTATGTTGCCAAAATATCAAAATATTAAGATTAGAAATATTATAAAATCACTTTTAATCCTTTTATTAGCTTTAAACATGATTCAATCATCAATCATTTTTAATGAAATTAATTCAAACCCAGAAAATATTGATGGAAATATTGGTAAAGTTTATTTTATTTGTGGAAATAAAGTTGACGATGCAAAAGTCTGTAGGTAACGTTTTACCATTCAACAGTAAGGTTTAGGTTTGATTTAATAATTGCGGAACACGGTAAAACTTCATTTTTTCCAATATACGCTACGGGTTCATAGGTATATTCAACTTCACCTTCAGTCATGATAGTCCTACATGTCCCACAGTGTGCTTCCTGACATTCATATTCAATTTCGTAGCCATTTTTTTCCAGAACACGAAGTAGGTTTTCATTTTTGTTACAAACTATTTCAGTAGAGCCATTAACTGTTACAGTTACTTTTTGATTCATCAGACTTTATACAGTTTAAAGCTCGAAGTCTCCCAAGTCTTCAACGTTAACTTCACTATCTACTTGTCCAACTAAATATGAACTAATCTCTACTTCTTGAGGTGCTACTTGGACTGTATCACTTGCTAACCAAGTCTTCATCCACGGAATGGGATTCTTAGTTACATTAAAGATTGGATCAATGCCAATTGCTTTTACTCTTACATCAGTTATGTACTCTACATATTGACATAAGATTTCTTTGTTTAGACCAAGCATGGAGCCATCTTTAAACAAGTATTCCGCCCATTCTTTTTCTTGCTCAGCACCCTCTTTAAACATATCAGCTGCATCTTGTTTACACTCTTCTGCAATCTCAGCCATTTCTGGATCGTCTTGACCAGTTCTTATAAGGTTAATCATATGTTGTGTGCTTGATAAATGTAACTGTTCATCACGAGCAATTAACTTTATGATTTTCGCATTACCTTCCATTAGCCCTCTTTCTGCAAAAGCAAAACTACATGCGAAACTAACATAAAATCTTATTGCCTCAAGTACATTAACTGACATTAAACACATGTATAACTTTCTTTTGAGATCACGCATATTAATATCAAGCTCACCCACATCTGTTTTATGTACCCCCTCGCCATGAAGGTTGTATGCTTGTTGATAGTTAATCAAGTCGTCATAGTAGCGAGATGTATATTCTGCTCTCTCAACAATATCCTTATTCCCAACAATGTCATCAAAAATTAGTGATGGGTCATTAGTAATATTCCTAATGATGTGTGTATAGCTTCGGCTATGAATTGTCTCACTAAAAGCCCATGTTTCTATCCATGTCTCAAGCTCAGGGAGTG
>Ga0315315_10006526_pt1 | contig 10777 bp, 6 predicted proteins | sample M140m3416metaG_FD_203699 | JGI IMG/M metagenome (GOLD analysis project Ga0315315, IMG submission 203699) | Ammonia-oxidizing marine archaeal communities from Monterey Bay, California, United States - M1 40m 3416 | ecosystem: Environmental > Aquatic > Marine > Intertidal zone | place: USA... | reverse complement strand
GCAAGCCCTGAGTCAGCTTCCGCAGGGTGATCCGATGTGGGCTCAGGCCGCAGAGGCTCTGGCGGATGCCAGACTCAGCCGAGGTGATGTGGATGGAGCCAAGCGTCTGTGGGCAGAACTGCTTGAACTCGGCAAGGAAATGGGGGCCGGATCAGTTCATGCGCGCTCAATGGTTGGCCTCGGCTTGATTGCCTTGGTTCAGGGTCGGCTCGCTCAGGGTCGTGACAGCCTTGAGAATGCGGCCTTTAGGATGCGTGATCAGTCAAGTCCGCGCGCGCTGCCCTCAGCGCTGCTTCGGCTGGCAGAGCTTGCGCACGCTGAGGGGCGACTTGAGGTGGCGAGAACACTCGCGCTTGAGGCGGAGACTGTCGCTCGAGATCTCCCGCAGCTTCCGCAGTGTGTTGCGGCCCTCGGAATGACGGCCCAGTGTTTGCTGGACATCGGCGTTCCCCATGAGTCGCGAATGATTGCGAAGGATGCAGCTACACTCGCGAGAACACTCGGCCCTGTAGAGACAGACATGGCCATCAGCTGTGTGCTTCCTGCTGTGCGTGTCTTGGTTGCCCATGGTGCGCTCGAAGAGGCCAGCGCCATCTTGCCATCCACACCTCCATCCAGCGAGCAAGGAATAGGGATTGCAGATCCTGTAGGCGGCTTGCTGGCCATCAAGAGTCGAATCGTCTTTGAGCGCAACCCCATTGTTGCGGTTGCCTTGGCTGGACAAGTCGTCGAGCGTGCACCTGCAGCGCTCGTGTGGGCTCAAGCTCGTCACCTCTTGGATGCAGCCCACACCCTGTCTCTGGCCGGCGAAGATACCGCTCGCGGAACGATTCAGCGCGTGCTGGATTTGATAGAGGGTAAAGACTTCAAGCTGCTGGAGATGGAAGCGGGCTTGCTCGCGGGTCGACAAGGAATGGATCCAGTTTTTGCTGCTCGCGCAAACCAGACGTTCAACGTACTGGAACACCAACTCGGCTCTCCAGAAGGGTTCCGATCTCGCTGGTTCGATTGAGGATGCTGTAAAACGGCTGAGATTTGCTGTGACAACAGCAGAATGACCGTTAGAAACGCGCCGTGAGTGACAGCAACGAGAATGGCGCGGACGCGCTTCCAATTGAGATCTCGATGGGAGGTTTGACCCTCTCACCGGGTGACACCATTGGGCCGTATAAGTATGAGCGTCCGCTCGGGCGTGGCGGCATGTCCCATGTCATCCTGGGTCGGGATCCCGGCGGCCTGGCTGTAGCGCTCAAGATTCTGAAGGCCAATCGCTTCCACACGGGCTTGGCTCGCTTTAGGCGTGAATTCAGAGCCCTCGCGCGATTGAAGCACCCAAATGTCATTCGGGTCGAGAGCTATGGCGACATCCATGGTCACCCCTACATTGCGATGGAGTGCGTGGAAGGCACGGATCTCTACCAAGAGATTCGCGGGCTGCCGAGGACGGACCTCTCAAAGCGCTGGGCGCGCGTCGAGGAGGTCCTGATCGATCTGTGTCGCGCCCTTGCGTACATCCATCAGCGCGGGTTGATTCATCGCGATCTGAAGCCGAGTAACGTGCTGATCAGCACCGACGGTGTGTGCAAGCTCACAGACTTTGGAATCGTCAAGGAGCTGGACCCAGAGTCAGATGTTCAGCTCTCGACAACACTGGTCGGCACTTGGGCGTATGCGAGCCCAGAGCAGATCTCGGGGCGAGCACTCGACCATCGCTCAGACTTGTACTCCCTGGGTGTGATTCTCTACACGATGCTGACGGGTCGTAGACCCTTTGTGGCAAAGGACATGTCCGGCTATCTCAAGCAGCATCAGGCCCATGAAGCCACCCCACCCATCAAGCTCGTACCCGCCACGCCTCCGCAGCTCAATTCCATCTGTATGCGTCTGCTCCAGAAGTCTCCACGCAGCCGTTTTCAGAGCGCTCAGGAGATCCTGTACCAGCTTGAGCAGATCGACATGGAGGCCGGCACTGTCGATGCAAATGAGGTCTGGGAGCCCGTCTTGGTGGGCCGCGACCAGGCCGTTGATCAGGTTCGCGACTCGGTCGGGCGACTCACTCGCTCCGAGGGCGGCGTGCTCTTGGTGGAGGGCGGTGAGGGCAGCGGCAAGACACGCATGATGAACTTGGCACTCCACCATGCGCGATTGATGGGAATTCCCGTCCACAAGACGCGGATGGCCTCGGGCGCTGGATCCTTCGAGTCTGTGGTGTCTATCGGAAGGCGACTGAGTGAGGCGCTCGATGAAGAAGTCTCGCCAGAGCTCATCGAAGGTCTGAGTGCCTTTGTGAAGGAAGAGGGTCAGATCGGTGTTGATGCTCGCTATCAGCTCTTTGACGGCATGCGTGATGCCCTCAAGCGACTGCTCACGGATGGGCCCTGGATTCTCGCGATTGATGACTTCCATCACGCGCCAGGACCGCTGGTTGAGCTCCTTGGCTACATTGTTCGAAGTCTCATTGCCCGTGACTCTCTGCCGCTCTTGATTGTACTGACTGCACGGACGGATCAGCAGTTTAGGGTCATGGAGGGCGTCCGGGACGGGACATCCCTGTCGGTACACCCAGAGGTTGTACCTCTTGTGCCACTCGATGCGGTACAGGTAGGCCAGGTCGTCAGCGCGCTCCTCGGGGACGGAAAGGCTGCAGAAGATCTATCCAAGACACTGTGTGCGGAGACCGAGGGCAACCCCTTCTTTGTCGCCGAGTTTCTTCGATCCTTGATTCAGCAGGGTGTGATCGCTGCAAAGGACGGCGGCGGTCATCGCCTCACAGTCAAAGCAGTCGACCTGGCTGGTGGTGAGCTCACGATTCCGCAGAGTGTCCGTGCGATGGTGCGAAACCGGCTCATTCCGCTGGGCGCTCACCAGCGAGAGGTTGTTGATACCCTCAGCGTGGCTGGCAGAGAGGCCGATCTGGATGTCCTCCTGGATGTGTTCAATCTGCATGAAGATCAAGCGCTCGATGCCCTCGATGCGCTGGTGGATGTTGGATTGATTACCGAGCGTCGACTCTCTGGTCAGGTCCTGGTGGACTTCTCCCATCGCAAGGTCGGGGATGTGGCCTACCGAGATCTGGAGCCAGATTGGCGTGCAGCACTGCATCGCAGGCTCGCAGTCGCTCTGGAGATGAGGTCTGCCGATAATCCCATCATCTCGGAGGCCATCGGTGAGCACTATCTGCGTGCTGGTGAGAGCGGTAAGGCCTACCGTTATCTGGCGAGCACAGCGATTCGCCTCTGGCAGCGGTCGCTGACCGCCGAGGCTTGGGACATGTCGGAGCGGGCGCTGCTCTTGGCAGAACCTGCATCAGCAGATCTCTCAGAGGCAGACTTTGATCGTTCACGCATGGATGTACTGAGGGTCCGCGCCTATGTCACCTACAATCGGGGTGAGTGGGAGCAGGCAGAGCATGTCCTGGCGTCGCTGCATGGCGTGGCCAGTAAGCTCGGCGAGAAGACGCTGGCATCCGAGGCAACACTGGATCGCGGCGTGGCGCTGAAGCGTCTGGGTCGAGGGGATGCAGGTCTACAGATGATTGAGGAAGTCGTGGAGGCTGCCCGCACCAAGGGGGAGCGCGGCATGGTCATGGAGGGCTTGCGTCGTCTGGCTCTGTATGCGTGGGAGAATGGAGACCTCGAGGCCTGTGAGCGGCTTGCAAGCCAAGGTTTGCTGTCTGGAGCAGGCGCGGAGCTTGAGAACAGTCGAGCCGGGCTCTTGATCGTCTTGACGGCTGTTCAGGCTGAGCGTGGTGAGCTTGCTGCTGCAGTCTCCGGTCTGCGTGAAGCAGAGGCGATCTTCCGACGCCTTAGAATCAAGAGATCTCACTGCATTGTGCTCTGCAACATGGCGGAGCTATTGCTTCTTCAAGGCGAGATTGGTGATGCGCTCACTGCGGTCGAAGAGTCCCTTACGCTGGGTACAGATATGGACTTTCATGTCGGTATCGCCGCGGGGCTACGGGTTCAGGCCATGGCCCAGCTCGACGTTGGTGCCATCGATGCGGCCGGCAATTCTCTGACCCGTGCGCTCAGCTATGCGGAGAGCGAGGCTGGCATCGACCAGGTAGCGACTCGCCTGCTGTGCGGCCGGCTTGCCCTTAGAATGGGAGATCCAGAGGGCAGCATCTATCACTTAGACAAGGGACTCACTGCTGCAGGCTCGGGAGATCCCGAGTCATACTCGCCGATGCTTATGGCCATGCGCGCTCGGGCGAATGTGATCTTGGGCGACGATAGTGCGGGTCGTGCAGAGCTGGAGTCCACAGAGGCCATGCTCGATGATCTGCCCATCCCACGGAAGAGTCAGGTCATGGTGATCTTGGCCCTGGGTTTTCAGATATTAGATGAGCCTCAGCACGCGCTTCGGTTGGCCAGAGAGGCTGCACGCATTGCGGGGTCTCGCGGCTTCAGGTTCTGGAATTTGACGGCGAGCGCCATTGTTTCAGTGGTCTCTGAAGATGATGCTGAGGCCCAGGCTTCCCGAGACCAAGCTCGAAATCTTGCCGAGTCACTGAGCCGTTCAGTACCGGATGATCTGCTTGAGTCATTCCTTGAGCTGCCGCGCATTCGTGCACTGCTTCAGCCGGTCCACTTTACCGACGAGATCCCAGCGGATGGTCGTTAATGATGCTTGATGATGACGGAGTACCTGAGCAGATCGGGAAGTGGCATCCACATCGTTTGATAGGCTCAGGAGCTGTTGCATCCGTCTACCTCTGTACGGATGATGAGGGCCAAGAAGCTGCTGTAAAGCTCCTCAATCATACCCATGGGCCTCTCGTTCAGCGCTTTCAGCGAGAGATTGAGAGTCTTCGTAGACTCGATCATCCTGGGGTCACCTCTTTCATAGATGCAGGGGACTCTAAAGGACGACCCTTTCTCGCGATGGAGCACGTCGCGGGAACGGATCTTCGACTGTATACAGCCAAGCTCCACAAGCGCCCGAGTGCTGAGCGCTATGCGCGATGTCGGGGCATTGCCCGCTCGCTTTGTGATGCGCTCAGTCACATTCACCAGATCGGTCTGGTTCATCGTGATGTAAAGCCGAGCAATGTTCTTGTGTCCGATGACGAACGTGTCGTGTTGGGCGACTTTGGCGTGGTGAAAGATCCCGACTCTATGGACAAGACCGCTGTTGGTGTGGTCGTGGGCACCCTCGCCTATGCGGCTCCAGAGCAGATTGAGGGGGAGTCTGTTGACTCGCGAACGGACCTCTTTGGTCTGGGTGCCACGCTCTATTTTGTCCTCACTCAGCGGCGACCATTTGAAGGTCTCGATCGTGATCTCAGCGCCCTGCCCGCTCCACCCAGTCGGGTTGATCCCGGTATTCCAGCAGATCTGGAGGGGATGGTGATGAGACTGCTGGCCGCTGATCCCAGTCACCGACCTCGAGATGCCAGCAGCGTCCGCTCGCTGCTGTCCACCGAGGATCCTGGCGGTGCAGTATTGGCGGGGACAAGGACGACCGTTGGTATTGTTGCTGCCTGCCTTGAGCGTGTTGGTGCAGGTGAAGCCCTCTTTGTTAGACCGACGGGTCCGGCCGGCACCCGAAAAGCGTGGGTGGGTGACCTGCTCAGACAGGGTGCGCAGCGTCGAGGAATTCCTGTGATCGAGGTTCTAGAGTGGGGTGCTTGGGCTGCGGTCCGTGAGCGCCTGGCTTCGGGTGAGTCGCTCCTTGTGGTCTCACCTTATGAACTCGATGTGCCTTCATCTGTGAGTCGTGTCGAGATTGAGCTGACGCCGCTGAGTCTCGCGGATGTTCGGCGCTCTTTAGTGAGCGTCGCGCCTAACGTCTCGGACCCAGCAGCCATCGCAGCGACGCTTCATGAGTGGACGGGAGGACTGCCCAGACTGCTGGCTGCCCTCTTAGAGGCTCACACTATCGACGGTGACTTTGTTCTTCCCGCCATCGATGACGACCATCCCTCAGTTCATCGCTTCTTGGACGGACTGGATATCGATGAATCAGAGGTGCTGGGTGTGGTTGCGCTCTCCGGTGTGCCCCTCGATGCTGGCACCATTGAGAACATCACGCAGGTACCGACCGATGAGGTGCTTCAAGCACTCATTTCCAAGGGGCTGGTCGTCGATATCGAGGGCAGGTTTCGGTTGATGGGAGAGATGTTTAGGCCAGCGATCAAGGCCATATTGATCGATCCAGTTGGGCTCAGCGAGCGTGTTGACGCAGCGGAGAGTCAGGGTATGCCGATGGCCGCCGCTCCCGACTGGCTGGTGAGTGAGGTCCGCCGAGGTGTTGCCAAGGCCGAAGATGCACTTCTGAGTGGCGGTCTCAGTCAAGGTCTTCAGGCCATCAGGAGGGCAGTGGACCTGTCGAGTGCTGTAGCAGATCGGGGTCTCAAGGCTGAGGCGACCATTGCCCTCGCCAATGTATTGATTCGTGTTGGCTTGTTGCGGGAGGCTGCCAGGCGACTCGCTGATGCTACTGCGCTCGCTCATGCAGAAGGTCGACATGATCTTCGTCGCCTCTGCCACGGTCTGCGGGCCTGGGTCACTCTTGATCAGCAGCCCCGATCGCGTGCTGCTGCTGCGAGCGCCATTGATCGTATCTTACCGATGTTGACGGGCGCTGAGGCTCGAGGCCATGAGCCAGAAGACACGCTACTGTTCGCCATACTGGCCCGAGCCTCAGCGGTACTTGGAGACTCGGTGTCTAATGTTCGTGCCGAACTGAATGCGCTCGCGTGGGCGAGTGAAGCACCGGAGCCGCTTGCGCTTGGTGTTCGATTGCAGTTGGGGCGAGGAGCACTGATCATGCGTGACAAAGAGCGGGTTCGCATCTTGATTCGCCCAGTGTTGAGTCGCCGCGAGGCCTATCCACTGCTCGGGTGGGAGGCCGGTAGACTGATGGCCCAGCTCGACGGCATCTTACCTCCAGCACCTGGAGGCCTCGCTGAGGGTCTCGATGCAAGCACAGCAGAGGCGCTCGAGTCTCGGCCGGTTTAGCGCGCGCTTCTGGAGCTTAGTCTTCGCGTCGACGCGCGATACCCAGCAGTCCAGCGAGTGCAGCCAGACCCAGCGCGGGCGCGCCAGAGGCACTCGAGCAGCCACCCTTGTCGTCTTCAGGGGTCAAGTCAGCGGGGACGTAGAAGTCAATGATTGAGCCTGGGCCATCATCAATCTCACCGTCATCCTCACCCGGAGGCTCGTCGGCATCGGCATCGGCATCGGCGTCTGCATCGGCATCCGCATCCGCATCGGCGTCGGCGTCGGTATCGGCGTCGGCGTCTGCATCCGCATCCGCGTCCGCGTCCGCGTCCGCGTCCGCATCGGAGTCGCTCGAGACCACATCAAAATCAACATAGTCTTCAATCCACGGCACATAAGCATCGACACGCATGGCACCGCTTCCGCCGCCTTCGCAGGTGTCACCACCGCTGCTGCTGGTGGCAAAGCCAAAGCTGTTGACGCCTACGAGCTCCCAGCCGCCGCCGGGAAGAGCCATGAGGGCTGCGCCGCCGGAGTCACCGCTGCAGATGTTCTGATCAGCCTCGTCCATGCCGTAGACAATCCGAGCATCGTAGTCCCAGATAGGAATATCGGCGTAGCGCTTTCGCCCGCTGTCATCACGACCTGTGCCTGTGATTCCGAAGCCGACATAGCGGATCTCATCGCCGAGCCAGCTGGTGTTCATGGCGTCGGTGTTCAGCGGCATCGGATCGCGATCGGTGATGTTGATGACCAGCTCTATCAAGGCAACATCGTGATTAATGCTGGTGCTGGAGGAGGAGTAGCCGGGATGAACAATCCAGTTGTTGATCCAAACCGTACGGTCGACGCCTGCGCTGGAGCTCATGTCGTGACCAAAGATCACCTGTACAGTCCACGAGTCATCCCAGTCAGACACGCAGTGTGCCGCCGTCAGAATCCACTTGGGCGCGATCAGCGTGCCGGAGCACACTCCACCCCAGCCGCTTGAGTTGTAGCCTGTGATGAAGGCAACAGATGGGAAGCCCTCTGTCGTGTATCCGTCGACAACCGGCGGTGGAGGCGGCTCTTCAGCAAATGAGGGCATGGAGAACAAAGTTGCGGCAGCGATGACGAGTGTAGGCAGCAAGGTTTGGCCCTCCAAGTTCATGATCATGGTAGCTTTAAAGACAGTGTAGTTTGTCTCGAAAAGGTGAATCCTCCAAGCCAAACGATCAACCGTGATCATTTGGTACTGGTTAGGGTTCAGTCGTCTGAGGAGGCGAGATGAGAGGAATGTTTTTTCTGCTGATGGGGCTCATGGCCTGCTCAGAGCCCCCCGCTCACAAGGGTGTTGTGACCGATCGCTGGGGGAAGCCAATCCCAGGTGTGATTGTCGGGTATACAGGATCTGCTGAGCAGCTGGTGAGCGGTCCTGATGGTCGCTTCAGTCTGCCTACTCAGACAGCGGACTTTAAGGTGCGTGCCGGCAAGCCTGGCTTCATCATGCAGAGTGTCACTGTGACTGGGCACAGTGAGGGTGCTGACCCCGTTCCAGTCCGCTTTGCCTTGTATCCAAATCCTGAGACATCAGGCTTCTATGCTGTTGGTTCAACGAGCTACACCGCTGTAGAGTCCAAGGCGGTCAAGACAGTCGGAACCGATATCCGCGCTTTTCATGGTCTCGGAGATATCGGTAAGGCGAGAGTGAAGACAACCAAGCCGGCGGAGTTTGTATTCAGCTCAGAGGCGCGCAGGAGCGAGCTCAAGCAGCTGGGTCTTCAGCTCCATCGACTTAAATTCTTGGAGCAGGACTCGCTCCCTGGTGTGCTCGGTGAGACAGATATTACGCTCAATCTCTGGGTCGCGATGGAGCCGGTTGCCTTTGATCTGGCCGCTCTCGAAACGGACAACGACTACACAATTCGGACACGTGCTCTGCTGGAGCCGGGCGTCTATGCCTTCCACACACAGGGCGTCCTGACCAGCAAGGATCCAAGTGCACTCGATAAGCTGCCAAGCGAGATGCGCGTGGCCTTCCCCTTCGAGGTGCGGTGAGAATCGATCAAAGTGGTTACTTCTCTCCTGTGAGGTGATCATGCGTTCTGGTGAAGTTGAATCTCTGCTGCAGCTTTCTCCGGCCGACCGGCTGGAACCCCTGACTGAGCTCGCGCGCGGCGTGCTCAGCGATGGTGAGGACCAGGCTGCGCGTGGAAAGGTCACAGGTGCTCTGGTGGCAGCCATAGAATCAGGTGCAGGCACTGTCCTTGCCCGTATGGAAGCCGCAGAGATGCTCGGTGCGCTCGGTGACACCCGACTCCGTACGCCAGACTCCAATGAGTATTGGGCGGAGTTTGATGTGGACGGGCATCGCATCGCAGTGGGACGGCACTTGGTCACGGTGACTGAGATTGCAGCCTTTTTTGCGGCAGATGGCTACACGAATGATGAGTATTGGACCGAGGCTGGAAAGCATTGGAGAGATACCCGGCGAACCTATTGGCCAGATCTTGCTGGTGAGCCCGACTCTGCACCGTTGGTGGTACCCAACCAACCCGCCATTGGAGTGACTTGGTTTGAGGCTTCTGCCTATGCCAAGGCTCACGGCGCCCGCTTGCTTCATCTTGATGAGCGCCTGTTTGTGATGCGCGGTGATGCAAATCGTCCCTACCCTTGGGGGCAGCCCTTCGGCTATGGCAACGCGAACACCTCTGAAGAGAGTCTCGGAAAACCCTCAGCGGTTGGCTTGTTTCAGGGTGACTGTACACCTGAAGGTGTCTACGATCTCGCGGGTAATGTTGCCGAGTGGACCATGGACGAGGCAGATGATGAAGTCATCATCCATCCAGGTTCTTGGAATCAGCCCTCGATGAGTGCTTGGGCCAAGGCCCGTGCGCTTGTTCCTCAGAAGACTCGCAGTGCTGATCTTGGCTTTAGGCTCGCCCGCGACCTTTAGTCAGCTTCCTACTGCAGCCAAATAGTCACCGAGAATCACGGCTGCTGCGGCTTGATCAATGCGTTCTTTGCGCTGTCGTCCGTCATATCCAGCAGCCCTGAGACGCTCCTCTGCGACGACTGTTGAGTAGCGCTCGTCTTGGAAGTGAATCTCCATACCTGTGGCTTCCTCAAGCGCTTGGCCGATCTGCCTGGCGAGCCTGGCTGACCGGCCTTCGGTGTCATCGAGCTCGAATGGAAGTCCGACGACGATGGTCTCGACATTCAGCTCGCGGATCAGGTGAACGAGCTTAGAGACGTCAGTCTTCACTCCCTTTCGCGAGAGTGTGCTGTGCGGTGTGGGGATTCCAGCTGCAGACATTGCTCTCGCAATACCGATAGTCTTTGTCCCAACGTCGAGCGCGATGATGCATCCCATTACTGGTGGAGATACCGGTTGAGAGAACAGAGGTCAAGGCATGTCTAAAAGAGTAGCGCTGATATCGACAGGTGAGGAGTTGCTCACCGGAGAGACTGTAGACACAAACAGTGCCTGGCTGGCTGCTTCACTGTGGGACCACGGACTCATTGCTCGACGGATGCTGACTGCCGGTGATGATCTGGAGGGACTGAATTGGGCCCTGTCTGCGGCTGGTGATGTTGCTGATCTTGTGATCTGTACGGGTGGCTTGGGTCCAACTGAAGATGATCGTACAGCTGAGGCTGTGGCGGCATGGGCGGGCCAGAGTCTCGTTGAGAATAGTGAAGCGCTGAGTCAGATCGAGGCTCGCTACCGTGCCCGCGGACGCGAGGTCTCAGCAGCCAATCGTAAGCAAGCCCTCTTGCCCGCTGAGGCAGTGGTCTTGGAGAATCGCTGGGGATCAGCGCCAGCCTTCGCCGTCCAGCGCGGCGGTACTCAA
>Ga0315315_10006524_pt1 | contig 10778 bp, 13 predicted proteins | sample M140m3416metaG_FD_203699 | JGI IMG/M metagenome (GOLD analysis project Ga0315315, IMG submission 203699) | Ammonia-oxidizing marine archaeal communities from Monterey Bay, California, United States - M1 40m 3416 | ecosystem: Environmental > Aquatic > Marine > Intertidal zone | place: USA... | reverse complement strand
AATCGAAAATAAACCAAAAGAAAATAGATTTAAAAAACGAAGAAGAAATTCCAGGAAATACTATCAAAGATCTAAAAAATAAGTTTGTTCCCAACTTTTTCCTGATTTATTTTCCAATTTATTACCCATTTGTAATTTGAATTCATAAGTTTGGTACCCCGTACCGGATTTGAACCGGTGATCTCCTGCGTGAAAGGCAGGCGTGTTAGGCCACTACACCAACGGGGCATATATTTATGGGTAAATCGGCAAAGCTCCTATACCCATTGTTTCTTCAAAACCTTGCATTAAGTTCATGTTTTGAATAGCAGCACCAGCAGAACCTTTTACAAGATTATCCAAAGCACTAATAACAACCAAAGTGTTTGTATCTTCCCTTACATAAGGATATAAGTATACAAAATTTGATCCCCAAGTATGCTTTGTTGCAGGTGGTGTATCTACTATTTTAATGAAAGGTTCGTTTTTGTAAAATTCTTTATATAGGTCAACAACGTCTTTTTCTTTGATTTCTTTTTTTAAAGTTGCGTAATTTGTGCCTAAAATACCTCTTGTCATTGATACTAAGTGAGGAGTAAATAATACTTTAATTTTATTATTAGATAAAAAGTTTAACTCTTGTGCCATTTCAGGTTGATGCCTATGGCCTTTAGTTCCATAAGCTGCGCAATTGTCATTTAATTCTGAAAATCCAAAAGCTTCTTTTGAAGTTCTTCCTGCTCCTGATATTCCTGTTTTTGAGTCAATAATTATCAATTCTTCTATTAAATCATTACTAACTGCAGGTGACATAGATAATATTCCTCCAGTTGGAAAGCAACCTGGGTTTGCTACTAATTTACTTGTTTTAATATCTTCTCTGTGTAATTCAGGAAGACCATATGTTGATTGTTCTATCAACTCAGGTCTTGGATGAGTGATATCATACCAATTTTCATAAGTAGACAAATCTTTTAATCTGAAATCTGCTGATATATCAATAGCAGGGATTCCGCTATCAACATATTGAGACAGTTTTTCAGCACTTGCTGCGTGTGGTAATGCTGAAAAAACAAAATCTATGTTATCTGATAATTCTTCTTTAATTTTTATATTAGTTTTTTCCAAATGAGGAAAAACTTCATTTAAATTTAGACCTGCTTTACTTCTTCCTGTTGCAGATGCAAGATGTAATTCTGGATGTGAGTAAACGAGCCTAGCAATCTCTGCTCCAGCATATCCAGTTATATTTATAATCCCAACGTTTAACATAGCAATAAATAATTTATAAAATTTAATTTTATCTTAAATTTTATAAATTTAGATGAATGGTTTTATTCAACTTGCATTTATTACTAGGCTTTGTTTACTTTGAATGGATTTTTTCTATTAGGAAAACAAGTCCTGCATATTTCACATATAGTTCCATCACATCCTCTAGCTGTACAATTGGACCTTCCGTAATAAATAAATTGCAAATGTAATTTATTCCAGCTTTCTTTTGGGAATATTTTTTTCAAATCTGATTCTGTTTCATTCACATTTTTTCCTTTGGTTAATCCCCATCTCTGAGAAAGTCGATGTATATGTGTGTCAACTGGAAACGCTGGGTATCCAAATCCTTGAGACATTACCACGCTGGCTGTTTTATGTCCTACTCCAGGTAAACTTTCTAAATCTTTGAAGTTTTCAGGCACAATAGAATTGAATTTATTTACAATTATTTTTGATAGATTAGAGATATTATAAGATTTTTGAGGAGCTAAACCACACGACTTAATTATCTTTTCTATTTTTGCTGGAGGTATTTTCATCATTTTGATAGGAGTATTAGCTAAATCAAACAACTTTGGAGTAACTTTGTTTACTCTTTCATCAGTACATTGAGCACTTAACAATACTGCAATTAGTAATTCAAAAATATTATGATGAGTTAAGGGAATTGGGGTTTCAGGATACATTTCATTGAGTTTTTTGAGAATGTAGTTTGCCCTTTCTTTTTTTAACAATTTACTCCCTTTTATTTTTCTCTTTTCATTGAGTAATAAGCTAAGTCTTCTAATGATTTTGTATAAATATTATTTTTGTCGATTGATTTTATGTTTCTAATTGATGATTCAATTAGCTTAGACGCTTTATTTTTTGATTCCTCAACATGACCAGCTATATTTATAGTATTTACTATTTCCTTCGCAGCTATTTCCTTGTCTTTTTTTGGTAACTTGAATAATTCTTCAATATCATCTTTAATCTTTTTGTCTTTTGTTCTAGCTATTATCGAAGGGTAAGTCATTACTCCATTTTTTAAATCACTTCCAACTGGTTTGCCTAACTGATTTTCTTTTCCCTCAAAATCAAGTACATCATCAAAAATCTGAAACCCTAGACCTAAATTTTTACCATATGAATATAAGTTTTGAATATCTTTTTCGTCGGCTCCTCCCAGTAAAGCTCCGCTCATCGAAGAAGTAGCAAATAAAGATGCTGTTTTTTTGAAAATCACATCTAAATAGTCTTCCAAATCAATATTTACATCATTGCTGTTTTCAATCTCTTTTAATTCTCCTTTAGCTAAATCTGAAATAGTAGAAGCAAATTGTTTGATTAACCTTATAGAACCTGTATCGCATACATACTCTGCACTGGTTGCAAAAAGAAAATCTCCGACTAAAACTGCAATGTGAGGGCCCCAAATATTCGAAGCAGTCTTTTCTCCTCTTCTAGTTTCGGCAAAATCAACCGTATCATCATGAACTAAAGTGGCTATATGCAATAATTCAACAGCAGTAGCCATTTTTATAACTTTGTCATTTACTTTTTCATTCCATATTTTTGAGGAAGTAATTGTTACTGAGGGCCTTAGCTGCTTCCCAGGAATACTTAGTACGTGATTTATAATATTTTCATTTAGATTAGATTCTGAACTATGTTGATCGGAAATATTATTTAGTTCTAGCATAACCATTAATAATTCATCGTTTACTAAACTAGATATTTCCTTTTTGTCATTCATTCAAAGAATTCCTGTTTTCAATTAGTACTATTTCTTCATCAAGCTTTGTAAATAATGGAATTGGCTTCTCAAAACTTTTTCCTGGTTCTGGTATAAGTAAATTCCATTCATTTATATGTTCTCCAAAAAGAATAAGCTGTAATTTTTGAGCTGAGTCTGGAAGGAATGGCTCTAACATTGAGCTAATTGCATGAATAATTATGATTGATTGCCCTAAAATTTCTCCAGCTTCTTCTTTATTTTCCTTCATTTTTTTCCAAGGCTCATTTTTATCTAGAAATTGGTTTCCAAATTTTGATAATGCCATTAATTTGTTTAGGCTTTCTCTAAATCTTCTTTTAGCTATAGAATTCCCAACTTCTGATATAGACTCATTACATTTACTAATAATTTCTTTTGAAATTTTTGAATTAGGATCAAATTCAGGTATTTTACCATCAAAATTTTTATGGGCCATTGTTAAAATCCTATGAATAAAATTTCCTAAATTGGCAACTAACTCATTATTATTTGAGCTCAAGTAACCTTCCCATGTAAAATCAGAATCAGATGTTTCTGGCATAATTGATGTAAGATAATATCTGAGTGAATCTGGAGAATATTTTTCTAAAAAATCTGGTAGCCAAACAGCCCAGTTTTTGCTTTTTGAAAATTCTTTTCCTGAAAAGTTTAAGTATTCGTTTGCAACAACTTCTGTAGGAAGATTTTTACCTTCTATACCAAGTAAAATTGCTGGCAATATAATTGAGTGAAAAGGAATATTGTCTTTTCCTTGAAAGTAATATGATTCTGAACTTTTATTTTCCCAAAATTCTTTCCATTGATCAGGATTGTTTGAATCCTTAAAAAGTTCGACAGTTGCTGAAATATATCCTATTACAGCTTCAAACCATACATATATTTTTTTTTCTTCCCAGCCATCAACTGGTATGTCTATTCCCCAAGATAAGTCTCTTGTTATTGCTCTGTCTTTTAGTCCTTCATTTATAAATGAAAGGCTTTGATTTTTAACATTTTGTCTCCAGTCATTTTTTGACTTTAACCAATTCTTTATTTCTTCTTCCATTTCACTTAATTTTAGAAAGAAATGAGAAGTGTTACGAAATTCTGGTATTGATCCATCTCTTTTTGATCTAATGTTTCCTAGATCAGAAGGGTCTAATGTTCTTCCACAAACATCACATTGATCTCCTCTAGCTTTATCATTATTTCCACAAGGACACTCTCCTTCTACTAGACGATCGCTTAAGAATATATTTTCAGTTATTGAATAAGGCATAAGCTGTTCTCTTATTTCAAGGAAGTTTTTTTCAAGTAACGTTTTAAAGATTTCTTGAACAATTATTTTATGATTTTCTGTATGCGTGTGTGTATAAAGATCATATTGAAAATTCATTTTATTTAGGCTCTTTGACCATATGTCATGATACTTTTGAGAAATTTCCTCAGGGGTAACTCCTAAATCATTTGCTAATAAAGTAACAGGAGTTCCGTGCATGTCTGAACCTGATACCATTGCTACATTATTTCCAATTAGTCTGTTATATCTTCCAAATATATCTGCAGGAATACTCATTCCAGCTATATGTCCTAAATGAGGAGGACCATTAACATAAGGCCATGCAACACAAACTAGTATATTTTTAGGATTTGTTTCCATTTTTTCTTTTTATTTCCAACCATCTTTCATATAGTAAACTTTTATTTGTTCCACTTAAATCTGAAATTAGGTTTAATAAATTTTTGCCTTTAATGCCTTTTTCGTAACCTTCAATTAAAATTTTATCGTATTTCTCAATTAAAGATTTAGAATATATAATTTTTTCGTGATTAAAAATAATTACAAATTCTCCTTTTTCTTTACTAAATTTATTAATAGCTTCATTTATTTCACCATAAAATGTCGTTTCATAAATTTTTGTTAATTCTTTCCCTATAAAAATATTTTGTATATCAAATTCTTCTTTTAGAAATTCTAAAGTGGATTTGATCCTTCTTGGTGATTCAAAAATAATTACAGGCAAATTAGTTTCATTAGATTTTGATAATAAATTTATTTTTTGCTTGTCGCTTTTTGGTAAAAAACCTAAGAATGTAAATCCCTTTGATTCTATGCCTGAAACAGAAAAAGCAGAAGTCAAAGAAGATACACCAGGGATAGTTACTATATTGTGATCATTTTTTCTAGCAAGATATACAAATTCACCTCCGGGATCAGAAATACCAGGCATACCTGCATCAGAAATAAATGCAATGTCATTTGAGTTTAATAATTCTAAGAAATAATCAGAATTTAATTTTTTGTTTGGTTTATATATTGAAATTAGTTTAGTATGTACTTCATATTTATTTAGTAGTTTTCTACTAACTCTGGTGTCTTCAGAGAATATAAAATCAACTTCTTTTAAAGTTTTTAAGGCCCTAAATGTTAAATCTTCCAAATTTCCAATAGGAGTTCCAACAATGTAAAGGTTAGACAAGTTCTTAACTCTTTGATTGATTTATGAGTTTGTCTACAGCAGCGTTATGTTGTTCATCAGCATGATAAGAGGATCTTACAAGTGGGCCAGCAGCGACATGACTAAATCCCATATCCATTCCTATTTTTTGCAATTCTGTAAATTCTTTAGGGTGGTAAAATTTAATTATAGGATGATGTTTCTTTGATGGCCTAAGATATTGTCCAATTGTTAGTAAGTCAACGTTATTGTCTAATAAATCTTGCATTGTTTGTATTATTTCTTCTTTTGTTTCGCCCAATCCAACCATCATGCCAGATTTAGTCGGTAATTTAGGGTTTATATCCTTTGAATTTGAAAGAAATTCCATTGAGAGATCATAATCTCCTTTTGGTCTAACTTTTCTAAATACTCGACGAACTGTTTCAATATTATGATTCATAACATCTGGTTCTGCAATAATAACTTTTTTTAATAAATCTTTAATGCCATTAAAATCAGGAGTGAGTACTTCAACTTTTATATTTGGTGAAAGTTTTTTTGTCTGAGAAATAGTTTTTGCAAATATTTCTGATCCAGCATCATCAAGGTCATCTCTATCAACTGATGTTATTACTACGTAGTTTAGCTGCATTTGTTTAATTGTCATTGCAACTCTAAATGGTTCAGATTTATCAACAAACCCTGGCCAACCTGTTTTTACATTACAGTATGAACATGCTCTAGTGCATGTATCTCCTAGTATCATAAAGGTTGCAGTTTTTCTATCCCAGCAATCTGCTATATTTGGGCAAGCAGCTTCTTCACACACTGTATTTAAAGATGCATTAGAAAACTTTTCTTTAAGTTCATGGAAATTTTCACCTGTTGGAAATTTTACTTTAAACCAATCAGGTAATTTTCTTTTTACTTTTACTTTCTGCATAATGATGAATCTTTGTTCATTTAAATATTATCAGCAATCGAATATTGTTAGAATCTAATATATGGGTAAAAGAAGAAAAAAGAAATTTTATACTGGTCCAAATTTAACTGAAGAACATAATTTTTATATTGATCAAGAACTAACAGTACTGATTGAAAAATATGATTCTAATGGAGTTGGGATAGCATATTATGAGGAAATTCCAATTCTAGTATTTAATTCTATTGTAGGTGAAGAAATAGAAATAGCTGTTGAAAAGATCTTCCCAGAAAAAATTATAGGTAAAAATTTAAAAATAAAACAATATTCAGACAAAAGAATTGAAATTGCATGTGAGTTCTTCGGGAGTTGCACTGGCTGTCAATGGATGCATATAAATTATTCAGATCAACTTATTATGAAAAGAGATATTGTTATAAATCACTTGTTGAAAAATGATTTGTTTATTGAAAAATCTGTTGAAAAAACGATTCCTTCTGAAAAAACAATTCACTATAGAAATCATGCTAGATTTACTGTCAGAAAAAAAAATGAAAATGAAGAGATTGGATTTGTAAATTTTCTAAATAGGCAATGGACAAATATAAATCAATGCAAAATAATGAATAAAACTATAAATAATAGAATGGAATTACTTAGAAATAATTTAGAAGGAAAAACTCAAGTAAGTATCAGAGCTTCTGATGTCACAAATTCTTATCTGATTCAACCAAAATTTGAAAATTTAGAAATAGATACAGGGCAAAAATATTATAAAGAAAAAATTTTTGATAACACTTATCAAGTAGCAAGTCCTAGTTTTTTTCAAGTAAATATTTCTCAGGTTGAAAAAATATTTAAAAAACTATTCGATTCTAATGTTTTTTCTAAGGACCAAATAGCTGTCGATGCATACTGTGGTGTAGGCACTTTTACCTGTTTAGTATCTCCATTTGTTAATAAAGTATATGGAATTGAAGAATCTGCTTCAGCTGTTATAGATGCTAAAGAGAACTCAAAAAAATATTCAAACATAGAATATTTACTAGGAAAAACAGAAGATGTATTGTCTGATGTTAAAGAAAATATAGATTTGTTATTACTAGATCCACCCAGAATAGGTTGTGATGATAAAGTTATTGAAATTATAAATAAAATTAAACCTAAGACGATTTTATTGATTTCTTGTTCTCCAGAAAATTTTGCAGTTGATATATCTAAACTTGTTGGAATTTCATACGAAGTAAGAAAAATTATACCATTTGATATGTTCCCTCAAACTCATCATGTAGAGGTGGTAGGAGTTCTACAATTGTTATGAGAGATTTTGTTTTTGCAACCAGTTCTCCTAGGAGAATTGAATTATTAAAAAAAATCAATCTAAATTTTAAATTTGCTCCTCATGAGTTTGATGAAAATAATGAATTAGATTTAGGTCCTTTTGAATTACTTCTTTTGAATTCTGAAAAAAAATCAAAAAGTTTAATAAAAAAATATCCAAAAGATATAATTTTTGCTTCAGACACAATTGTTTATAAAGATCATGTTATGGGTAAACCCAAAAATAAGATTGAAGCATTTCAAATACTCAATCATTTGAATAATAGTTTTCATACTGTAATGACTTCAATTGTCGCAATAAACAATCAAGATATAATTTTTTCAGGAGTTAAGACTTCTCTAGTAAAAACTAATAATATTTCAACTGATAAAATAAATAAGTATATTGAATCTGAGTATTATTTGGACAAAGCTGGAGGATATGGTATTCAGAACAAAAGTTTTGATTTTGTAAATAATTACTATGGTTGCTATGAAAACATTTTAGGTCTTCCAACTTGCATGGTTAAGGAATGTTTATCAAAAATAAACATAAATAATGATTATAATTTTTCAAATTGTATAGGAATAAATAAATGAATATATTTGGAATAGGTGGATTTGAATTAATATTGATTTTATTAATAGCTCTATTTATTGTTGGCCCTTCTAATCTTTTAATTTTTATTAGAAAAACAAAAATTATTTATTCAGAATTTAAGCAAAAAAGAGACGAATTGATTTCTGTAGTTGAGCAAACTATAGAAATTGATGACGATATTGAAGAACTTAAAAATATAAAAGAAAGTTTATCTGATGTTTCAGAAAAGACTACTAAATCAATAAATAAAATTAAAAAAGATTTGGGAAAATAAGTTTTGATTGATGATAAACCTGTAAATATTTTAGATCATTTCAGAGAGATAAAAAAAAGATTAATCAGATATTTTATTTTTTTAGGAATTTTTATTATTACTTCTCTGGTTTTTTTTAAACAAATTATCAATATATTTATTGAACCTGCGAATAAAATATTTATTAATTCAGGAGTAGAAGGCACGATAGTATTTGGAAGAGTGACAGAAGCTTGGGGTGCAGCAGCTAGAACTTCTATCATCTTGGGTTTTTCTTTATCTATTCCTTTTTTACTTTATGAAATAATTATGTTCCTAAGACCAGGATTAATGGGAAGAGAGAAATTATATATATATTTATTAATTCCTTTTTGTTTTATATTTTTTATATTGGGTGCGGCCTTCGGATATTTTTTCGTTATTCCAAGTGCATTGAACTTTCTGATAAAATTTGGTGATGATATAGCTCAACCCATGATTAATATTGGACCTCTTACTTCTTTGATGTTTTCAATGATGTTCTGGATGGGTATAATTTTCCAAATTCCTTTGGTTATGTTTTTATTAGGTAGCTTGGGGATTATTAATAGTAATTCTCTGTCTAAATACAGAAGATGGGTGATCCTTATATCTTTTATACTAGGAGCTTTGATCACTCCTACTGTAGACCCTATAACTCAAATCACAGTAGCTTTACCTATAATACTATTATTTGAGGTTGGTTTAATACTAATAAAGATAAGTTCACCAGGGAAAAAATCAAAAAGATTTTATTTTAGTTTATTTGTAATAATATCACTAGTCATATTAGTGATTTTAGGTTTGTTTTTTTTAAGATTAGAATCAGATAATTTTTTTAGTAATATTTTAAGCTAATCTTTATCTTCTTTTTTTTCAGGCTTGTTTATTGCAGATTTAAACTCGTTTATTGCTTGCCCAACACCTTTGCCTACTTGAGGTAATTTACCTACACCAAATAGAACAAGTATTACGACTACAATTAGTACTAACTGCAATGGTCCTAAATTTTGAATAAATCCCATACATTTCCTAATATTTTTTAGAATTAATATAAATGATAACAAATTATCAAATAATCTATTAGGTATCTTTGTTACCTATTTACCAGGCATGTATCTCCACACCGCAACAACTTTGCCTAAAATGCTTACGTTATTTGTTGGGAAAAACATAGGATCCATTAGTGGGTTTTCAGGTTGCAACCTAGTGTTTTCTCCTTCTCTATAAATCCTTTTAAGCGTTGTTTCATTTTCTGAATCTATTTTAGCGGCTACCATTTCTCCGTTTTTAGCTTCATTGGTTTTTTCCAATATAATTGTATCTCCATCACCTATTAAGGCGTCTATCATAGAAAAACCAGATACCCTAAGTGCAAAAATCTTATCTTCTATAAATGAAAAATTATCAGGAAGTTCTATAGTATCTAAATCATCAATATCCCATCTGCTATCTTCAACTAATGGAAATGGTTGCCCTGCTGTTATTGTTCCTAATACAGGAACCTTTATGTTTTGATTCTTTTCAGTATTATTAAGGCTTATACTTCTCGAAACTTCAGAGTCTCTATTCATTAACCCTTTTTCTTGCAACCTATCAAGGTTGTATTTTACGACAGAAGTTGAAGATATATCGCAATTATTTTGGATGTCTCTAATTGAAGGAGGGTATCCGTATTCTTCGATGTAACTTTCAATAAAATTTAGTATATCTATTTGTTTTTCTGTTAAAGGTTTAGAATTTCTCATAATCTCAACATAGTTTACTTTAATTACAACGTCAATTTTTTTGTCATTAATTTAATGAGGATGATCTTCAAAAGTTATACCTTCTAAATTCTTAGGTGGACTCATTTCGTCCTCGCTGTAACCGAATGCGATAAAGTGAGGAGGAGGATTTTTACATATTATTTGAGCTGGTTTGTTTTTAGTAATTGATTCGACTCCACCTTTTAACTTCACCTCAAGGCCGTCTTGCATTGTTATTTTATCTGTTTCTACAGATCCTCTTGGGATTACTAGTTCTTTTGAGTCTTTAGAAAAAATTCCCCATTCAATTATTCCTTCATAATTAGCAGGGATCATTATTCTCCATTTTGAAATCAGTCCAGAATGAGGACTTATAGAAACTACGATATTTGATTCAGGATCAGCAGGATCCCCATGATCTATTTCCCAGTTATAAAAAGGATTATTCTGCAATTACTTTGATTTATTTACTAATTGTTGAAG
>Ga0315315_10006523_pt1 | contig 10778 bp, 13 predicted proteins | sample M140m3416metaG_FD_203699 | JGI IMG/M metagenome (GOLD analysis project Ga0315315, IMG submission 203699) | Ammonia-oxidizing marine archaeal communities from Monterey Bay, California, United States - M1 40m 3416 | ecosystem: Environmental > Aquatic > Marine > Intertidal zone | place: USA... | reverse complement strand
AGAAAAAGTATTTGGTCAAGTATCACAAAGAATGACACAATTTATTTCAGAAAGACTTAAAATAGACACTAATGCAGCAAAGGAACTTCAAACCAATTATTTTTATAAATACAACACTAGTTTAAATGGTCTTATGATCCATCACAACATACCACCACAAGAATTTTTAAAATATGTACATACTATCGATCTTTCATTTATGAAAGAAGATACTGTTATGAGGAGGGAACTAGAACAATTGGATATGGAAAAATTTATTTTCACAAATGGAAGTGCCGCGCACGCGGAAAATATTTTAACCCACCTTGGGATATATGATTTATTCGGTCGAGATAAAGTATTTGATATAGAAGACGCTGGTTATGTGCCTAAACCGGAGGCAAAAACTTTTGATCTTATGGTTGAAAAATTTGGTATAAATCCAAAAGAAACGGTCTACATAGAAGATATCGCTAAGAATCTTAGTATTGGGCATAAACGAGGGTGTACAACTGTTTGGTTAATTAATGATGAACATTTTGGAAAGATGGATGCTGATAAAGATTTTATTTCACACAAAATTGAAAATCTATCTTTATTTCTTAAGGAAATAAGGTTATTAAAAAACCAATAAATTATGACTATAGAAAAAATCATTAATGATGCCTGGGAAAATAAAGATCAAATAAATCCTAATTCAGATCAATCCTTAAAAGATGCAATAAATCAAGTAATAAATAATTTAGATAGTGGTAAATCTAGAGTCGCAGAAAAGATTAACGGTGAATGGAAAACTCACCAATATCTTAAAAAAGCAATCATGCTAAGTTTTAGAATCTACCCAATGGAAAATTTAAATGGACCATATTCTAGTTGGTATGACAAAGCTCATTTATTAAAAGGTAAAACTGCAGGTTGGACCAAAGAACAGCATGAAGCTGCTGGCTTCCGCATGACGCCTAATTCTCCTGTTCGCCCAGGATCTTTTATTGGAAAGAATGCGGTTCTTATGCCATGTTATGTAAACATTGGTGCTTTTATTGGATCTGGGACTATGATGGATACGTTTAGTCGTGCTGGTAGCTGCTGCCAGATTGGAGAAAATTGCCATATATCTGCTGGATCAGGTATTGGAGGAGTATTAGAACCTGCTCAAGCACTACCAACCATCATTGAAGATAATGTTTTTGTTGGAGCTATGTCTGAAGTTGTTGAGGGAGTTATTGTCGAAGAAGGAAGTGTTCTTTCAATGGGATGCTACATTGGGCAAAGTACTAAAATTATTAATAGATCGAACGGAGAGATTACAAAAGGTCGTATACCACCTTATTCAGTTGTAGTGCCAGGTACTCACAAAGATCTTTATGCAGTTCATATAATTAAAACAGTTGATTCAAAAACTAGATCAAAGACGTCAATTAACGATCTTTTAAGAGATTAAATATGCAAAAGATTAATGAATTACAATTAGCTAAAGAGCTAATTCGATTTCCAACTGTTACTCCAATAGACGCTGGAGTGATGAAATTTTTAGAAAAAAAATTAAAAAAACTTGGTTTCAAAACAAAATTACTTGAGTTTAAAGAAAAAGGTTTCAAACCAGTTAAAAATTTATATGCAAGGCTAGGAACAAAAGGACCTAATTTTTGTTATGCAGGTCACCTGGATGTTGTGCCTCCAGGTAATTTAAAAGATTGGACGATAAATCCATTTGGCCCATCTGTAAAAAAGGGCCATTTAATTGGAAGGGGCGCAAATGACATGAAAAGTTCTATTGCGGCTTTTGTTTCTGCTGTAAGTATTTTTTTATCACAAAATAAAAAATTTAATGGATCAATTAGTTTATTAATTACTGGAGATGAAGAAGGTGATGCAGTGAATGGCACAAAAAAAGTAGTAGAATATCTAAAAAGGAAAAAAGAAAAAATTAATTTCTGTTTAGTGGGTGAGCCAACAAATCCAAATAAATTAGGTGAAATGATTAAAATTGGTCGAAGGGGAAGCATAACTGGAAAACTTGTTATAAACGGTGCTCAGGGTCATGTTGCTTATCCTCAAAGGGCAAACAATCCTTCGACAACTATTGTTAAAATTTTAAATGAGTTAAAAGATATTAAATTTGATAAAGGAACAAAAGATTTTCAACCAACAAATTTAGAGGTAACAAAAATTAATATAAGTAACACTGCTGACAATGTTATTCCAGGATCAGCTGAAGCAACTTTTAATATCAGATTCAATAATAAACATTCATCGAGCTCTATTAAAAAAAGACTTAATAAAGTTTTTAAAAAAATAAGTAAAAAAAATAAATCAAAGTTTAAGATAGATTATAGAGTTTCAGGAGAAGCTTTTTTAACAAAACCAAATGAAACAACTTTTATGATACAAAATATCATAAAAAAAATTACTAAAATTAAGCCAAAATTATCTACTACAGGTGGAACATCAGATTTAAGATTTATAAAATCTATTTCACCTGGCTTAGAATTTGGGTTGGTTGGAAAAACTATGCACAAAATCGACGAGGCAGTTTCTTTAAAAGATTTAAAAAATCTTACTAAAATTTATCAAAATATTTTAAGAGATTATTTTAAGTGAAAACTTGCATAATTACCTCTGATACATATAAAAATCATAATACTGGTGATGGTCATCCAGAAAAAATTGATCGTGTGACTACAATTATAGATAATTTTAAGAAATTAGATAACAAGGACTTAATTTGGAAGAAACCATCAAATTTTGATCCATCATTATTAAATAAAACCCATTCAACAAAATATGTTAATTTTGTACGTGAGTCTTTCCCAAAAAAAGGTCTTTCTTTCCTAGATGGTGATACAATTATCTCACCAGGAAGCAAAGACGCAACAAAAGACGCTGTGGGATCAATTATTACCGCTATTGATGGCGTTCAAAATAAAGAATTCAAAAATGCATTTTGTGCTGTAAGGCCACCAGGTCATCATGCTGAGAAGGATAAGGCGATGGGATTTTGTATTTATAACAACGTTGCTGTTGGTGCAAATTATTTGATCGATAAATATAAATTTAATCGAGTGGCTATAATTGATTTTGATGTTCATCATGGAAATGGAACTCAAAATATTTTTTATGATAATGAGAAGGTTTTATATATATCAACACACCAATATCCTTACTACCCTGGTTCTGGTTCTGAAAAAGAAAAAGGTAAATTTAATAATATCTTTAATATTCCTTTAGAAGCTGGAACCTCTTCTGAACAATATCTCAACGCTTACGAAAATGTTTTAAAAAAAATTAAGGAATTTAAGCCAGAATTTATTTTATTTTCAGCAGGTTTTGATGCTCATATCGATGACCCCTTAGCACAACTAAAGCTTACAGCTAATGATTTTTATAAAATAACTTCAAGAACCCTAAAATTGTCCAAAGATTTTTGTAATGGAAAAGTCGTTTCAATTTTAGAGGGTGGTTATGACTTACAAGCACTACAAGATAGTTCTAAGAGACATGTTGATGCATTAATAGAATTCCATTGATAATTATTTAATTCATTATAAGTAATTCTCATGAAATTATACAGAATTCATAAATCAAAAATCGATAATAAAGGTCGTGGTCTTTATGCAACAAAAGACATAAAAGAAGGAACAAAAATTATAAATTATAGAGGAAAAATAATATCTAATAGACAGGTTGATGAGTCAGATAAATATGACAATGGAAAACCAATTTACTTATTCACTTTAAATAAACGATATACTTTAGATGGAGATTTTCCTTGGAATACTGCAGGCTTGATTAATCATAGTTGTGATCCTAATTCTCAATATGACGGTAAAGGTTTGAAAATATGGATTACTACAATAAAGGATATAAAAAAGGGAGAAGAATTCACATGTGATTATGGTTTTGGCTTTGATAAGGATTATAAACAATTTCCTTGTAGATGCGGCGCAAAAAATTGTTGTGGATATATAGTTAGAGAAGAGTCAAGATGGAGGATTAATAAAAAATTTGCAATGAAAAATAAAAAAAAATTTAATAAATAATCTTAGCTAAATAAAGTCCTTCAGGTGGTGCTGGAGGGGCACATAAAGTTCTTTTTTTTGAAGCCATAACACTCTCAAATTTTTTTAAAGACCATTTTTGCTCACCAAGGTATTTTAAACAACCAACCATTGAACGTACTTGATGTTGCAAGAATGACTTAGATCTAAACTCTATTTCAATCTTATTTTTGAGGTATTTGATCTTTACAAGTTTCATAGTTTTGATTGGACTTTTCGCTCTACAACTGGCAGCTCTAAATGTAGAAAAGTCTTTTGTGCCAATTAGTCTTTTAGCGCCTTTTTTCATTATTTTTAAATCAAGTTTTTTTATAACATGCCAACCTCTATTCTTATCTAAAACCATTCCACCTAACCTGTTTACAATAATATATTTATATATTCTCATTTTAGCAGAATACCTTGCGTGGAATTCTTTGTTTCTTTTTTTGACTTTTGTAATTGATATACCTTCATCATTCAAAAAATGATTAGATGATTTTAAAAATTTATCTAAATTTAAAATCTTGTTTTTGCATTCAAAATGAGCAGATTGCTCAATTGCATGAACCCCTGCATCTGTTCTTCCTGATCCAAATAAAATAATTTTTTCTTTCAAAATTTTTGAGATTTTTTCTTGAATGAGGCCTTGAATAGTTTTTCCCTTTATCTGAATTTGCCAACCTCTAAAATTAGTTCCTATATATTCAATAAGAATTTGATATTTAAACATTTGGTATCACTAAACCTTTTTTAATTCGAGAACCGAGCATAAAATCATCAATCTTTTGTGGTTTTTTTCCTTGTCTTTGAATTTCAAGAACTTTAATTGTTTTGTCATTCGCACAAACAATCTCTAATTTATCTGACAATACCTCTCCTATTTTACCTGAACCATTGCCAATTGCAGCCTTTAACACTTTATATCTTTCACCTTCAAAATTAAAAAAAGCCCCCGGGAACGGGAATAGCCCATTTATTTTTCCCAAAATATATTGTGCGTTTTCATTCCAATTTATTTTACCTTCAGCTTTATCTATTTTTTTTGCATAAGTTGCTTTTGTATGGTCTTGATCTATAAAGTTTGCTTTTCTTTCTAATACGTCATCAACAGTATCCAAAATCTTCTCTGCAGCCAATAATGACAATTTTTCTGAAATTTCTTGAGCATTATCTGTTTGATCTAATTTTATCTTATAAATGTTACTAACTGGTCCACTATCCAGTTCTTCTTCGATTTTCATAATACTAATTCCTATTTCATCATCTAAGTTCATAATAGATCTTTGTATGGGAGCGGCTCCTCGCCATTTAGGCAAAATCGAACCATGAATATTGACAAAACCATTTTTAGTCAAACTTAAGAATCTTTTAGGTATGATTTGCCCATAAGCTACAACAATAGCTAAATCTGCATTTAATTTTTGTAAAAATTCAAATTCTTGATCATTATCTTTTAAAGTTTTTGGCAATCTATAATCTAAACTTAATGTCTCTGAAATTTCTTGAATTGGAGATTTATTAATACTTTGGCCTCGATGTGCCTTTTGAGGTGGTTGGGTATAAACAACAGAAATTGGATAACCATTTTGATATAAAGATTTTAAAATAGGTACAGCAAATAATGGCGTACCCATAAAAATAATTTTTTTAGACATTTATCAAACAACTATCCTTGTAGACTTAATTTTAGATAGTTTTTTAATAATCATTGTTTTTTTTAATTTTGATAAATAATCAATAAAAAGAACACCCTCTAAATGATCCATTTCATGCTGAATACAAGTTGCCAAAAGCCCTTCAGCTTTTAAAATTTTTTTTTCACCATTATAATCTAAATACTCTACCTCACATTTTTTGGGTCGATCTATTTCTGCAAACTGATTTGGTACAGATAAGCATCCCTCCTCATAAGTAGATTTTGCTTTATCTTTATTTTTAATAACCGGATTCACAAAATATCTTGGCTCTTTATTGTTGTCATCTTTACTAAGATCCATGACAATTATTCTTTTAGGAATCCCTATTTGAATAGCCGCAAGACCAATTCCATTTGCTGAATACATTGTTTCTAACATTGTATCCATTAATTGCTGTTCATCTTTGCCAACTTTTTCCACAGATTTAGAAACTTGTCTTAATATTGGATTTGGCTCAGTAAGTATTGTTTTAACTGTCATAATGAATGTATTTTAATATAATTTTTAAACTTTTAAAGGAAGAACTTTAAGCAAAATTTTGTTTCTTATTAAATCAATATTTAATCGGTTTAAGGTCATAATTATAAAATAAATAGTATCCTCATCAATTCTTTCTAACTTATCTTCACCTATAACTTCTGCAATTCTTAACATCGCTGTGCCTTTTTCGTTATTATTTATCATTACTTGCATATCAGATGGTATTTCAGAATTATTTATTTCGTATAAGTCATCATATTTATTTGAAATTTCTACTCCATCTGCCTTTAAAGACTCTAAAAATATTTGATCATTTTTAGACAAAAAATACTTTTTATTTTTTTTGATTTTTTTGAGGAAGTTTTCTACCTCTTTTTTTATTTTTGATTTTGAAAAATCACCATTAAAATAATTGATAAGCTTAGATTGATGAAGAACATCGTTGTTAAATTTAATTTGATCAACTCTATTATTGTTTATTTTTATATTCGTGTAATAAAAGCTTGTTAAATTATCAGGAACATCAGTTGGATTTATTTCTGCTAAAAATTTTTTTAATTCAATGTCAAATGCATCACCTATGTTGTCATTTTTAAATAAATTTTTTAATATTTTGAGATGTTTAAGTCTCTCAATCATTTCAGACTCGAGTAGAACTTTTTGATAAATTAAGGCTCTTGCTTCAATATTTGACAATGATTTATATGTTGCTTCAGCATTTAATAGTTGATTAATATTAAATTGAAATCGCTTATAGACTTCAAATAAATCAGTTTCTGAATAATTTTTATTATGCGTAGCCTTTTCAAGCACGCTAATCTTTTCTAATTCAGAAGTTTCTATTTTTTTCATAGATAGTAATAAATTTGATGATGAAAGATATCTCCAAATTAATTTATCAGTTGAGTCATTAGGCTCAAAAGAAAAGTTAGGATTGGTTTTATGAGCTAAATGAAATTCGAGAATAGAATTTTGAGATATTTCATCATCAACTTTAGAAGAATAGCCCAATAAGTAGTTTAATTTGTCTTCAAAATATTTATCTTTGAAACCCATCTCTTTTTTTAAATCAAAAATAATTTGAGCTTCATCTTTTTGATTCATATAAATTAAACAATACATATTAAATTTTGAAAGATAATCATCTTTAAGTAGTTCAAAGTTTTTAGAAAATATTTCACATGATTTTTCAACGTTTGCATTAGACAAATATTGATCAACAAGGTATTTAGTTAGTTTTGGATGAAGATTCATAATTTGGTTTTTTATCAAATATTCTTCGATTAAAACTAAATTAGAATTTTTAATTAACCAATCAGATTTAAACTTTAAAAATTCTTTTTCTGAAATATTTTTTTTTGGAGAGTAAGCATTTGTTAACAATGAAATATTTACTATTTCAGTAGCATCTTCCGAAAGTTTCATCGAATTTAATTTAGTAATTAAGTTTTTTAATTGATCACCATCTGAATTTGACCACATATTTAGGTCAAGACCATGATCTTCAGGGTCATATAAACCAAATATTTTGATATCTTTTGTATTTAAATTTTCAAGTTGTTCAATAGTATCGGTCTTTTTTTGAGACTGCATGTTGTATATATTTGTTTCATCCGTTGAATTATCTTTCTCTTCATTCTCTGCTTTAGATGTGTCATTGATTTTTTTATTTTCAATGTTCCAAATATCTACTGGCTGTTCTTCTGCGGAAGATGTAAATCCTATTAATACAATTAATAAAATTGAAAAATATTTTTTATTTAACAATTTTAAAATTTTCATTAGGTATGATTTTTTCTATTTCTTTTTTAGGGACTGGAAAATCAATTTTATTTAGTAAAAAAACGATTGCAGCTGCTACGAATATACCTAAGGATAACTTAATTATTAATCCTAAAATATTTCCTCTCGAACTTGTTTTTTTTATAAATTGCATATAACTTTAATTAATTTCAAAATAAGACATATTTGTGTTTTTTCAATAAAGAAACTTATGAAATCAAAAGGAAATATTGTTTTTTTGGGCATGATGGCCTCTGGAAAGACTTCTGTTGGAAAGTTAATTTCAAAAAAACTTAAGAAAGAATTTTTTGATACAGACCAATATATCGAAAATTCATTAGGTATGAATATTTCAAAAATTTTTGAGACCAAAGGTGAAGATTATTTTAGAAAATTTGAACAGAAAATAAGTTTAGAAATATTAAAAAAAAAAGACATTGTAATTTCTTTAGGAGGTGGTTCTTTTTTAAATAAAAAAATTAGAAATGAAATTTTAGATAATCATCTGTCTTTTTGGTTAAATTGGAATAATCAAATTCTAATTAAAAGGATTAGAAACAGTACCAAAAGACCGCTAGCAATTAATACTTCTGATAAAGAATTGATGAATTTAATAAAGATTCGCTCTAACATTTACTCAAAAGCATTGTATAAAATTGACTGTAATGAATTATCAAAATTAGAAGTAGTGAATAAAATTATTAATATTTATGAGACCAATTAAATTAAATGTAAACGCGGACACTCAAAAATACTCGATTATAATTGGATCTAATCTAATTTCTAATCTTGAGACATTAATAAAAAAAAGTTCAATAAAGTTTAACAAGTACTTATTGCTTATTGATAGAAAAGTACCAAAAAAAGAAATTTATAAATTAAAAAGATCTTTTAAAAATAAGAATTGTTTTATTTTTTTTATAAAAGCGACTGAACGAAACAAAAGTCAAAAAACTATAAATGATATTCTTAATATTTTACTTAAAAATAATTTTTCTAGACAAGATTGTTTAATCTCAATTGGGGGAGGTATTACTGGGGATATTGGTGGTTTTGCTGCAAGTCTGTTTAAAAGAGGAATGCAATTTATAAATGTTCCAACTACACTTTTGTCTCAAGTAGACTCATCTGTAGGAGGAAAAACAGGAATAAACTCAAATTATGGAAAAAATTTAATTGGAAGTTTTTATCAACCAAAACTTGTTGTAAGTGATATTTTATTTCTAAAATCACTTCCTCATAGGGAAATTATTTGTGGATATGCAGAAATTTTAAAACATTCCTTGATATCAAACCAAAAATTTTTTAATTTTTTATCTAAAAACATTTTCAAAATTTTAAATCTTAAGTCTCCATATATTGAAAAATCGATCTTCGAAAGTTGCAAAATTAAAAAAATAATTGTTGAAAAAGATGAAAAAGAAAAAGGTTTAAGAAAAATTTTAAATTTTGGTCATACATTTGCTCATGCTTATGAAGCTTCTTTGGGATACTCAAGAAAATTAAACCATGGTGAAGCTGTTTTGTTGGGAATTAATTCAGCTTTAAAGTTTAGTTTGCAAAATAATTATATTAGATATAGTGATTATTTATCAATAATAAATCATATCGAAAACTCAAAATTACCATGTAATCTTAAAAATTATTTTTCAAAAAAACATTTAAATAAAATCTTATTTTTTATTTTAAAAGATAAAAAAAATCTTTCTGAAAAAGTAAATTTAATTTTATTAAAAAAAATTGGACAGCCAGTATTTAATAAAACTTTCAAAGTAAATAATCTTAGAATATTCTTGAAAAAAGAATTAATTAATTAATATTTGCAAAGAGTGAATAAATTCTTTAATTTCTGAATCTAATATTTTATAAATTTTTTTATTGCTTTCAATTCTGGTCATTTTTTTTAATTCTTTGGAATTAATTGATATCTTTATATGATACTTTCCTATTTGATTACCTTTATGATTTTTGTGTAAAAAAGATTTATCTTCAATCTTAATATCTTCAATCTTTATTTCTTCTCCAAGTTTTTTTTTAACAATTGCAATTAACTGATTTATATTCATATATATATTATATCATGAAAAATATTTGCGATTGGAATAATTGTAAAGAAATTGGTGAATACAAAGCACCGGTTGAAAGAGATAATAGTAAAAAATTTAGAATGTTGTGCTTAGAGCACGTTAAGGAATTTAATAAAAACTGGAATTATTTCTCTGGAATGAATGACGAGCAAATAATAAGTTTTTTAAGATCTGATATGATTTGGCACAAGCCAACTCAAAGCTTTAGCTCATCTGATAATTTTTTTAAGGTGCTTTGGAATAACACTTTAAAAGATGAGTTAGATAAAGATAAGTTTAAAAGTGACTTTAATCATATGCGTCAATTTAATTTTAACCATAAAGACATCAAAGCATTCAGTATTTTAGGAATTTCAGTAGGTTTAAAGTGGCAAAAAATCCAAGAAAAATTCAAAATCCTTGTCAAAAAATTTCACCCTGATATGAATTCTGGTAATAAAAAACACGAAGAAAAACTTAAATTAATAACGTTGGCTTATACTCAATTAAAAAACACATATAGGAAAAAAATTGACACCTGATTTAAACATTAAACCTGACATCAAAGTTTCTTTAAAACAAACATTTGGAATTGAGTCTCAAATGGAAGTAGATGCTTTTTCAAAAAAAAGTGAGTATGTTCCTGAAATTGATAAAAATTATAAGTTTGATAGAGATACAACACTCGCTATTATCTCTGGATTTGCGTTTAATAAAAGAGTTTTAGTTCAGGG
>Ga0315315_10006521_pt1 | contig 10779 bp, 8 predicted proteins | sample M140m3416metaG_FD_203699 | JGI IMG/M metagenome (GOLD analysis project Ga0315315, IMG submission 203699) | Ammonia-oxidizing marine archaeal communities from Monterey Bay, California, United States - M1 40m 3416 | ecosystem: Environmental > Aquatic > Marine > Intertidal zone | place: USA... | reverse complement strand
GACCAGCCCCATGAAGGCGGCCGTCCCGTACAGGAACGGGTAGGCCAGCTCCATGGCGTCGCTGGCCGCCTGGGTCAGGGCGATGGCCTCCCCAAGGTCCCCCTCGAGGGACCGGGCCGTGGAGGCCACCGACCCATCGAAGGAGAGGACGGCGTCGACCGCCCCCTCGAGGGTGGCCCGGGCCGCCTCGGCCGCCGCCGCCCGCTCTGGGTCCAGGGCCACGGCAGCGGCCGGGTCGATCCCCCCCGCGCCCAGCTCGCACGTGCTCCCGGCTGCATCGACGAAGCCCCCCGTCCTGCCCGCGGCGACGGCCCCGGCGCCGGCCAGGCCTGCCGCCACGTCCCTGGCCTCGGCGAGGACGTCCTCGGTGAGCCCCAGCGACCCCTGCAGGTCGGTGACGGAGGCCCAAAGGCCGCGTACCCCCATTGCGTAGAACAGCCCGGCCGAAAGGACGAGGCCCGCCCCCGCCGTCAGGAAGGTCACCCTGGACGCCCGTATGCGCCGGTCGTGCCTCCGGCTCCTATCTTCCCACCCCTCCAGGGCCCGGTCGTCGCGCCCATGCTTGGTCGCCGGCGTAGAGGGCGGCTCGGGAGGCCTCCTGGCCCGGCCGGACGCGCATCCCACCCTTCGGGGGCCAAGGCAGGCCAGCGTCCAGAGCGCTCCTCCCCAGACCAGGAGGACAATCCCGGTGATGATGCCGCCCAGGACGATCCCGGCGAGGTACTCGTTCCCGAGGACGCCAGCTCCAGCGCCTCCGCCTCCGTCCCCGCCGCCAGTGCCGGCGCCAACGTCAACCCCCGCCAGCCCGAGCAGGTCGAGCACCTGGTCCGACCTCCCCCAGCGTGGCCACAGGTGCAGCCAACGCACGCCTGGGGGGACCTCGTAGGCCGGGGCGACGTAGCCGTCGGCGGCGGCCGCGGCGGGGGGTGGGTCCGGCAGGGCTTCCAGGGCCCGCGCGGCGCGGGAGGCGGCGGCGAGGAGGAGGCCACCGGTGGCCTCGGAGGAAGGCATATGGAAGCGGCGGGGGTTTAGGGTGGGGGTTGGAGGTTTTCCGGCTTCCAAATCTTGAAGCGAGAAATAGAAATCAATCAATCAATTACTCTAGAGTATTGAATTAATTTTCAAATAATACAGTATGAGACGACATGTGTGGTGTAATGCACGATTAAATGCGTGACTCGAGGACCCGAGACCCGAGGAGCGCGCTTTACCCACGACCCCTGACCCCGACCCACGACTGTGATGCTCGGTGGGGGTGGGGGGGGCGGGGCCGTCCATAGGGCTTATATAAACCCATTTATACCAAAATAAACGTACATGATGACATACATATGTGCATACCGTACATCCAGACGACAAGTTACCGCCGACCCGCACCAGCCCGCCTTTTGGCGGAAGCAGAAAGCCCTCCGATTGCCTCGCGGGCGCCACAAAACTAACAATGTAAAATTACGTGCGTGAATTAGTTTTAGATCGGCGCGATCAGCGCCAAGTCATTGAGGCGCCAGCGGTTCCGAAAGTTCCGCTTGTCCCTCCCCGCCCCTCCCACGGGTACTGCGCCCGAAACAGCCGCCCCCGAGCAACAATGAAGCCGAGGCTCCAGCGAACCTCCACGATCGTCCCATCCTCGGCGGGGGGGGGAGGCTCCCAGGGGAAGGCCGTTGTCGCGCTGGCGTACAGCGCGTGCGGCGGGCGCCTCGCGGTCGCCACGGCGGATCGGGCCATCGCCCTGTACGGCTGCAGCGGCGCGGGGGGGACGGCGGCGCGGCTCGACAAGTTCCGGACCAGGGGGGCCGGGCCCATCACCGCCATGGAGTTCGGACCGGACCCCGGGGAGGCCCCGAGGCTAGCCGTCGTGCATCCCGACGCCGTCCTGGTGTACACGTGGTGCACCGCCCCGGGAGAGGTGGATGGTCCGGAGGACGCCGCCAGGTGGGGGAAGAAGAAGCTTCGGAACAAGTTCCCCTCCGAGGCGGCCATCGGCCCGGCCGTTGCCTGGCGGGCCTCGAGCGGGGACGTCGCCTTCGGGCTTTCGACCGGCTCAGTCATGATGGGCGACCTGAGGAAGAACAGGGCGGCAGAAGTCCACCAAGGGGCGGGGGGCGCCGTCGTTGCCCTTGCACCCCATCCTGGCGGCGCTGACGAGGTCATGTCCGCCCATTCCGACGGTTCCGTGTATCGGCACAACCTCTCCCGGGCGACATCAAGCCTCGTTCTTACCCACCCCGGCGCGAGCGCACTGGCCTGGGGACGGTCCATCCTCGTTGCCGGAAAGGACCGGGTCGCATTCTACGACTCCGGGGATGGAAGCGCCCTCCAGATATTTGCCTGCGAGGCGGTCAGCGAAACCGCAAGCTTCCACCGCGCCGGAAACACGGCAGTGGTTGGCACCTTTGATTGTATACACTCCTTTTCGTGGGACTTGCCGGATGGGGGATGGACCGAGGGCAAGCCATTTCCCGTCCAAAATATGGGCAGTGTCACCGGCATCGCTTGGAGGTCAGATTGCTCGCGGCTCGCCGTGGCGGCCGAGTGCGGCCTCGTCGACGCATATCGCGTTGACCTTCGAAAGTATATCATGCATGGCAAGAGATTTGAGGTCACCCATGGCCTCGATACAATGCTGGCTCAAGTCACAGACCGAGAGCACCCCGAAAAGCTGCCGCTGACAATCCAGAGTAAATCTGGGATCATCTCCAAGATAAGATTCCACGAAACCTCTAGCGGTAGAGAGTACCGATATATTACAGCCGTAACAAATGCTTCGATTATCATTGTCAACCTGGAAAACGACGAGGACGCAGTGGAAGTAGAAACCCCCTGGGAAATGATGGAAGACCCGAAAGAAACAATATCCTTTCAAGGCGAAGTCTGTATAATTCGTCATGCCAAGGGAATAGCCATTTTTGAAGACAGCAATCTTCTCTGCTCAGTCTCCACTCCGTGTGCAATGCAAAGTTCTTTCTGCGAAGGAGCCAAAACGCTGGCTTATCTGAGCAATAAGTTGACGATCATCATCCGAAATCTAACATCATCCAAAGAAATGAATATTCCATTAGACGAGCGTGCAGATTTCGTTGAGCTAAGTTCTTGCGGAACCTATGCCCTATTCCGAGATATGGGGCGCCAATTGCACCTATTCGATTGCAAATCAGGGCACCGGACAATGCTCTTGAGCGAAAAGTGTGGATACGCACAGTGGGTCCCCGAACGCAACGTTGTTGTCGCTCAAAGCGAACAGAATACCATGTCCATATGGTACAATATACATGCTCCGGACCAAATTGTCACTCGAAATATCAAAGGAGATATTCGTGGAATTGAGAAATGCGGTAGCAGCACGGTGAGAGTCGTTCTTGATGTGGGCGGAGAAGCTGAGTTCTACACTTTAGATGAGGGCTTCATCAACCTCTGGAATACGCCCGGTCCCAAACTCGACGAAGGCGGGAACACGAAAATCCGCTGGCTGATTGACACCCGCCAATACATAAAGGCCGCATACTTCCAGGAAGAGAAGGGCGATATTACAACCTCTATCAGCCTTCTTTTGGATGGTGGGTACCCATTCCTCGCTTCCGAAGTCTTTGTGGACAATAAAATTGAGGCGAAATACATAATGAGAGCAATTTCAGATGCTCTCGAAGCGGATGCGGAACCCGACAAAGCTCGGCACTTCTTAGAAATGATTGGACAACACAGTAGGGTGCCCTACTCTTTTTCGACATCCTGCCAAAAAAAAACGGAGGACTCATCTCTCAAAAAGTCCTGCCTGAGCACCTCCTCAGCATTAATCAAGACCGGACGCCCTACCGACGACCCCTCGTAGATCGAATCGAATGGAACAAGGATTCCGCCCTCGGTGCCAATGTACGTTGCGATAAAGAAGAGGCCTAAAGCCAACGCAAGTCCCTCGAGAGACCCGACAAGATTTGGCCGGGCGTTCGCAGCAGCGGCGGCATCTGCAGCGGCAGCATCTTGGCGCTGCAGCTCCTTTCGCTCCTGTCTCTTCCGCCGCTCCTCCGCTTCGTCAAAAGCCCACTGGAGGAAATATTCATCGTCGTCGCCGTCCCCATCGGTGACTGTGGGCACGACCCCCGCCTCGCCGTCCAAATCTAACTCAAGGATTCGTTTCTCGAGGCTTTGGGACAGAATGTCATCGGCACCAGAACCTTCCGTCCTGCCCTCGCTTGGTCCTATTCCTGCGGTATTCTCGCTGCTGAAACACCGGACACCTACCCAACACTCCCGCCAGGCGCCGCTTCGACGTGCAGTCGAACCAGAGAGATTCATCGCCTGTGGGCGGCGGAGAAGAATGCGCGAGGATTGGGGAGGATAAGGAATTGGGAGGAAAGCCGCCATCGGCGCAGGTACCGGGTGCGACATGGCCGCGGTGACTGAGGGCGTGGAGGAGGCAGTTGACAGGCTTGGCGGCTCGAAGACAGCGTAAAAAAGGAAGGACAAGGAGGGTTCGTTCGACGTTATTGCATATAACCCAACCCTAATAGAAGAGTACTCTACGAGCTCGTACCTCGCTCATATATACATACTTCAGTATGCATAATAATAGTATGCTTACTACGAGTAGAGTACATCATGTATGCATACATGTAGCTAGAATACTACTACTCTAGTGGTACTAGACTATTATGCATATTCTAGTAGCATAGTACTACTACTAGAGTAGTAGATTATGTATGCATATTATGTACTACTACTACTCCAGTAGTACTACTAGAGTAGCTACTACTACTAGTATGCATAGTACTCTAGTACGAGCTCGTACATCATACATACTCTACGCTCGTAGTACATATTAAACTAGCTAGAAGCACAACACGTACTTGGTACTATTAGAGTAGCTCTAGCTAAACAATGTACGAGCTATGCATAATACTAGAGTACTCTACGAACAGTATGCATACAACTTTCGGAACGGGATTGGGATGATACGTTTAGATACATGATGCATTTATGTATACATACTCTAGCTAGAGTATGCATACTGTAATTTTAATTGCTTGCGGACGCGCGCTTCGCCTCTGCGTCAGTCGCCACGCGTCCGATCGTGGTCTGCTTTTCGCCTTCTTTTCGCGTCTTTCACGGTAAGGGATGAATGACTAAGAGTAAGTACTATACGAGCTCTATGACAATGCACGAGCTATGTATTAACATGTATGTGTGTGACTACAAAAATACATACTACTAGAGTAGTCTAGTACATGTACTCCGCATCCGCAGACACCTCGGGCTCAGTATGAGTCAAGTACATGTAACTCCTGTTCACAAAAAACACCCTCAGCCACATCATTCAAGTCACCATGAGGCTGGCGAGAAATCAACTGTTCGCTCTGCTGGTGACGGCTACGACGGCCGGCGGCGCAGCCGCCTTCGCCAGTCCCCGCGCCCGCTTCGCGGCGCCTCCGATCGCAGCGCCAACGCCACCGGGGCAAGAGCAGCAGCGCATGCGTCGGATCCGGACCCGAATGAGGTCCCGGGCCGCGGCGCCGCTCCGCTCGTCTGTGTCGGAGACGTCCGAGATGATGAAGACCGTACGGTCGCAGCTGTCCGAGAACGAGGAGACGCGCATGGTCATGGACGCGCTCAGGGGGAAGAATCTGAACGACGATGACAGCGCGATGGAGGGGCTGGAGATGAGGCTCATTGGCGAGTCCGACGGGGATGACGGGGTTCTCCCATACGATTACGATCCCGTGGCGCTCAAGGCGCGCTTCTCCAAGCGGCCCCTTGATGTGGCGAGCAGGATCGCGCAGCTGACCAGCGTCGGGGGTGGCTGGGTGGCAAGGGTGGCGCTCGACGCCCTGCTGAAGCGGAACGAAGCCGACCCAGACCTGGAGGTCAAGCGGGCGGGGGAGCTCAGGGACATCATCACCAGCCTCGGCCCGTTCTTTATCAAGATAGGCCAGGCCCTGTCCATCCGCCCCGATATCCTCAGTCCCCGATCCATGGTCGAGCTGCAAAAGCTGTGCGACAAGGTCCCCAGCTACGACAGCGAGATTGCCTTCGCCACGATCGAGAGGGAGCTGGGGAGGCCAGTCATGGAGATCTTCAGCGAGATCACCCCTGAGCCCGTGGCTGCCGCCTCCCTCGGCCAGGTGTACAAGGCAACCCTTAAGGCAACTGGGGAGGAGGTCGCTGTCAAGGTACAGCGCCCCGGGGTCCTAGAGACCGTCAGCCTCGACCTGCACCTGGCCAGGGAGATCGGCCTGTTCGCGCGGAACCTCCCCTTTCTCTCAGATCGGATTGACGCTGTCGCCCTCCTGGACGAGTTCGCGTACAGGTTTTACCAAGAGCTGGACTACAACCTGGAGTGCGAGAATGGCCTTAAGATCAGAGAGCAGATGAAGGTCCTCCCCAGCGTCGTCATTCCGGACAACTACCCCGACTACACCTCCCGCCGGGTCCACGTCGCGGAGTGGATCGACGGGGAGAAGCTCAGCCAGAGTACCGCAGATGACGTGGGCAACCTCGTCAACCTCGGCGTGATCACGTACCTGACGCAGCTCCTCGAGTTCGGCTTCTTCCACGCCGATCCTCACCCCGGCAACATGATGAGGACCACCGACGGCAAGCTCGCGATTCTCGACTTCGGCCTCATGACTGAGGTGACGGACAACCAAAAGTATGGCATGATCGAGGCCATCGCCCACCTCCTTAACCGCGACTACTCAGAGATCGGTCAGGACTTCGTGAACCTTGACTTCATTCCGGAGGGGACCGACACGCGGCCCATCGTCCCGGCCCTCACCAAGGTGTTCGACGTTGCCCTCGCGGGAGGCGGAGCCAAGTCCATCAACTTCCAGGAGCTGGCCGCGGACCTCGCAGAGATCACGTACGAGTTCCCCTTCCAGATCCCCCCATACTTCGCCCTGGTCATCCGCGCCATCTCGGTCCTGGAGGGGATCGCCTTGGTCGGCAACCCCGACTTCGCCATCATCGACGAGGCCTACCCATACATCGCCCGCCGTCTAATGACGGACGACTCGCCCCGGCTGCGCGCGGCCCTGCGATACATGGTGTACGGGCGGGAGGGAAGCTTTAACGCAGAGAAGCTGATCGACCTGCTCCAGGCCCTTGAGAAGTTCACAGCCATCAAGGATGAGGGGGACGGGAGCGCCTTCAAGGTTGACGGTGTCCGCGGGAGCAAGGACGTTGGGAAGGCGGGGGATTTTGTCGGGTCGCAGCAGGTGGACGTCTCCGATCGCGACACGGACGTGGGCGGCGGCAAATTCAGGGTCAGCAGCGACCGCAGCAGAAGCATCGAGTCATTCCAGATGGACGGGGGCAATGACGGGAGCGAGGACGACGAGAAGACTGTACGAGAGGCCCTTCGCTTTTTCTTCAGTCCCGAGGGCGCCGTGTTCAGGGAGTTCATGCTCGAAGAGATCGTCACCGTCGTCGACGCCTCCAGCCGAGAAGCTGCGCAGGAGCTGGTCCGCACACTTGGTCTTGGCAATTTACCGGTGCCTGGCTTCGTCCGTGCGCTCAATCCAAGCCTCAGCGAGGAAGACAAGACAACTGTGCAACAGATTCGGAAGCTGGTGCAATTCCTGTCGGGAGACATTGAGGGTGCCCTCGCACCTGAGGGTAAGGAAAATGCTAGGCGCGGTTTGGTCGGTATTCAAAGAGCCCAACAGCTCGTCAATGGAGACAACAGCGAAAGACTACGCAATCTCATTCCTGTGGTGCGGGAATATTCCCCTCAATTACGAGAGTACGGTACCCTCCTCGTTGCCAGGCTTAGCGAGAAGGCGATCTCGAGAGGACTCAACTGGGCGATTGGTGCTCAGCCAGCCATGGCACGGTGAAGCTAAATGAAAACATATTGCGCAACGTATTATTGAAACTGGGAGGTGCTTGCCCTTCCGCGCTAGGCTCTGGTGTAATAGTAACTGAAAAGAATTGCCGCTAATAATATGCTAAGAATATGCTATCAACTGATCTATCTACGCCAATCTTTTCATCTCTCAGTCGAGCGTTTCTTTTCCTGCCAGCATCCCATCTAGATTTATATCACGCCCCGATTTGTCTATGCATCTCTGGAGAGGAAGGACTAACCCCCACCTCGGTCTACAGCCTCTTTCCCCTCCTCTGTCCGCTGCGATCTCGGTCATCGCTTGTTATCTCCGCAGTGAACCATGTCCACTTAGTTCCGTTAGCGCACCAAAAACTGAATACCACAAAGAGGTTTGAGCACCAATACCCAAACGCCACAAAGAAATGAAACCATGCAGTAGCTAGAGATGGCCACTGCTCGATGCCTTGAAACATGTAGTAGAGCAGCACCGCGGTGGTGGGAATCCTACTGAAAAAGAAAGAAGCCAGGAAGAGCCCGCTCGTCACGGTGTACACAGGCCCGCTCGACACCCCCTCGTTTATAATAATCCATCTAACGTTGAAGATGATGGTACTGAACTCGGCGAGGTGGATAAACTGTGCCCAGTAAACGCCGCCGGTGCCGGAGTAGATCAAGAACCATGAGATGAAACCGAAAAAATGGTGTACCACCGCCAGGGTGTGCTCGAAAAGGGACCAGCTTTCCTTTACCCCAACCATCTCTTGCAAGACAAATCTTCTCCAAAGAAGGAAGAATGTATCATAGCACAAATATACGAGCATGAACCCTACCATTAGATGCTCCATCGGAGGTGTCTCTAGGAGTCGCTCGGCACGCAAGTCGAAACCCTTGGTCAAGTAGCACCGGATGGCGACGTAGAAAAGGATCGAGGCATGAAGGGCACCCACAATCTTGTTGCATAGCGGTGCCTGTTGACGGATACCCACCCGTCGGAGAGTCCCCCGCTGGTATTACTCGGGCATAGGAATGCGTGCGAGGTGAGATGGCAACCAGCAAGCGCCACCGCGTAAGCGGCACAGTAGAGTGGATATTCTGCGGCGGCGATGTCGTCCATCTTCGCGCCGAGTTCTTCACCGTTGACTTCGTTTGGTGAGATACTTAACAATGTGTGATCCTGATGTACAACTGATGATAACATTGTGTTAACAAGTATATAAAAACTGTTTACCTCGGTCTTGTACGAGCGTAGACTTTTTATCAATATTTACATCGAAAACGATTCTTCCTCGAATCTAGTCATCACCCGCGTGCTAAGTGTGACGTATTTCACAAAATAATAATTAGCCCTCGATAGAGATTACAAACGCATTCACAATTGTTATTAGAAATTTTCCATCAAGAGAGGCAAGCTCTCTTGAGTGGAAAATCCTAATTACAACCGGGTCAATAAATACTGTTCAGTTTTTACAGATAATTTTATCCGTCCTTCTTGTTACCATCGTTGTACGAGCGAGCAAGTAATGGGTGACCCGCACTACTAGCGTATTTTCTATCGGTCACTTCCTCCCCGATGCTGACTCACATGCATGCATTGCAATTGTCAAAAAATATATTTCCGGCACTTCCGCGCAGTCTCAATCCCTCCACTAAGAACTTTCATCCTTGTCACAAAACCATTGCACTGCAGATATGGTTTGCAGAATATCGGCCGCCGTTGCCGGATTAGTGTGCCTTTTGGTGGGATCAGAGGCATTCCTGCCGGCATCAAGAAGTCCCACACTACCATGTATTAGGATAAGCAGCGCAGTCTCGGCCGAGGAAGACGTTACGTTCGATCCCAAGGAGGTGGTCAAGCTATTCGGCCGGCTGGCCGAGAAGTACATTATGCTCGATGATTCAGGTGGTATGTGCTGCTTCTCCGCCTGTACGGATTGTGAATTCCGCCTTCCTGGGGGAGGGTACAAGATGGCGGACCAAAGCGCGGCCCGACCAAAGTGGATCCCTGTGTACGAATACCGAGCGTTCGAGTCACAGGGGAAAGAGCACAAGTCGAAGTGGAGCAGCGACATTTTTTGCGACGCACCGTCCGTCGGGAAGGAAGAGTTTGTTTCTAAGGTTGTCAACGACTTGTCGTATGCTCCCTGCCTTGGTGGCCCATACCTCGCCGCCTCCTCCGCACAGATCGAGGATACAGCAGTCGTAGAAAAACTGTTCGATGTCCTTGCTGATGGAAAGGAGAAACTGACGAAGAAGGGCATGGGGGTTCAGATGAGAGAGTTTGCGGCAGGAGAGGAGGGGTTGAATTGGGCCGCCTTCCTGGCGGCATTCTCGGCTTGAGAGCATGGAACGAAGAACGAGTTATCTCGCTTGCAGAACCTACTCTAGTAATAGTGGGACAGTAAATGAGCTAACTACATACTGTACTTACTACTATTAGTAATACCATTACCTACTATATATACGTAGGTAAGAATATTAAAGTGCGCGTACGCGCCGATGGGCGATGAGCCGATAACCTCACATAAATTAAATGTAGCTGTCATCGCAGTCTTTTCGTCCAGAAAGAAGGTCGTATCGACAGCGACGTCCCCGCTGACCCAACGCCATTACATAGCAACGAAAGCGCTTTATCCAGCTCTCATAAGATTTAGGGAAATGAGGAATGGCGAGGGCGATGTGGTTCTGCCACACACGCCCGCCTCAGAAGCACCGAGCTACAACATCTTTCGGGATTCTCTTGTAAGGTACTTGGGATACACGAACGAGATTGGCGAGTCGTTCAGATATCAATTCCCTCGCCTCGTTAGGCCATCGTATATTGTAGCATTTAGTTATTGCGGGGCGGATGCCCTCACCACTGGATATCGAGCTTGGTCGGAGGCGAATCGTACGAACCGGCACCCTTTAAATGATACCCACCCATCCAACCCGTATGTCCGAGAGTACAAGGCTGGCGTTGCAAC
>Ga0315315_10006519_pt1 | contig 10783 bp, 7 predicted proteins | sample M140m3416metaG_FD_203699 | JGI IMG/M metagenome (GOLD analysis project Ga0315315, IMG submission 203699) | Ammonia-oxidizing marine archaeal communities from Monterey Bay, California, United States - M1 40m 3416 | ecosystem: Environmental > Aquatic > Marine > Intertidal zone | place: USA... | reverse complement strand
GGCCTTATTGCTGCAGCAAATAAAGCTAAGCTAGATTTATTTTTTGGTGGTTACCCAATTACTCCTGCTAGTGATATTTTACATATTTTATCTAAATATAAAAATTTTGGAATCAAAACATTTCAAGCTGAAGATGAAATTGCTGGTATATGTAGTGTTTTAGGTGCGGCATTTGCTGGAGATTTAGCAATAACTGCTAGCAGTGGGCCTGGTATTGCATTAAAAGGCGAAGCGATGGGTTTAGGAATTATAACAGAGTTACCTATAGTAGTTATTAATATACAAAGAGGTGGCCCATCTACTGGATTACCTACAAAAACTGAACAGTCTGATTTAAATCAAGCTATGTATGGAAGAAACGGAGAATGCCCAGCAGTTGTTATTGCAGCTCAATCAGCGTCTGATTGTTTTGATACGGCATTTGAGGCATGTAAAATTGCACTTGAATTTATGGTTCCCGTAGTTTTGCTTTCAGATGGATATATTGCAAATGGATCTGAACCATGGAAATTGCCAGATTTGGATATGCTTCCTGAAATCAAAACTAAAGTTATAAAAAAATTAAAAGACGATAAATTTTTACCTTACAAAAGAGATGAAAAAACTTTATCTAGAGATTGGGCATTACCTGGAACACCTGGTTTAGAACATAGAATAGGTGGTCTTGAAAAAGCTGCCGTATCTGGTAATGTAAGTTATGATGCTGATAATCATGATTATATGGTAAAATTAAGACAAGACAAAATAGATGTTATTGCAGATTTTATTCCAGAACTTGAAATTTATGGTAATCCAAAAGGTGAGCTACTAGTATTAAGCTGGGGTGGAACATATGGTGCATGCAGGGCTGCAGTTGAAAAAGCATATGCAAACAATATATCCGTTGCACACGTAAATTTAAAATATATTAACCCGTTTCCTAAAAATTTAGCTGAAATTTTATTAAAATTTAATAAAGTATTTATCCCTGAAATCAATTTAGGTCAATTATCAACAATTATTCGAAGCAAATTTTTGATTGATACTATTAATCTTAATAGAGTATCTGGTAAACCTTATACAACATCTGATATTTATGAAAAAATAGAACAAATTATTGAGGAAAATTAATTATGCCTGAATTAAAAGATAAATTAAAGAAGAAAGATTTTATGTCTGATCAGGATATTAAATGGTGTCCTGGGTGTGGTGACTATTCTATTTTAAATTCTGTTCAAAAAACATTTCCCGATTTAGGTGTAGCTAAAGAAGATTTCTTAGTTGTATCTGGAATTGGTTGTTCTAGTAGATTTCCTTATTATATGAGTACTTATGGTTTTCATTCAATTCATGGCAGAGCTCCAGCGGTGGCTACTGGAGCAAAATTAGCAAACCCCAATTTATCCGTTTGGATGATTACTGGAGATGGTGATGCTATGAGCATTGGTGGTAATCATTTCATTCATATTTTAAGAAGAAATGTGGATATAAATATTTTAATGTTTAATAATAGGATTTATGGGTTAACTAAAGGTCAATATTCACCTACTTCGGAAATTGGAAAACTAACAAAATCTACACCTGTAGGTTCATTAGACTATCCTTTTAATCCTCCTAGTTTAGCGTTGGGTGCAGGAGCTACATTTATTGCCCGTTCAATTGATAAAGATATTAAGCATCAAGGCTTAATATACAAGGAAAGTCATGAGCACAAAGGCTCATCTTTTATTGAGGTTTATCAAAATTGTAATATATTTAATGATGGTGCATTTTCAGTTTTGACAAACAGAGAAACAAAATTAGCTAATGTCATTTATTTAAATCACGGTGAGCCTATGAAATTCGGATTCAAAGACGACCCTAAGGGAATAATTCTTGATGGATTTAAACTTAAAGTTGTTAGTTTAGAAGATCATTCAGAAAATGATTTACTTATCCATGATAAATATGATAAAAATTTAGCTATGTTGGTTTGCGAAATGACATATGATGAATCATTACCTACTCCTTTTGGAGTTATATATATTGAATCTAAGCCTACATACGATGAAATGTTTTCTAAACAAATTGAAGGTCAAGTTAAATCTAAAGGTAAAGGCAAATTAAAAGATTTAATTTATACAAAAGATACTTGGGTCGTAAACTAATTTCAACTTCCTCTTAGGAGATTTACAATGAGAATAGAAAAAGACACAATGGGTGAAATGGAGCTTCCAGATGATAGTTATTATGGTGCTCAAACTCAAAGAGCATATCAAAATTTTCAAGTAAGTAATCATAAGATACCAAGACCAATGATTGCAGCAATTGCGATGATTAAAAGGTCTGCAGCTATTGTTAATTATAATTTAGGTTTTTTAGATTCTAAAGTTAGAGATGCTATAGTTCGTTCATCCGATGAAGTTATCCAAGGAAAATTTGACAATCAATTCATAGTAGATATATTTCAAACTGGCTCTGGAACTTCATCTAATATGAACGCAAATGAAGTAATTGCAAATCGTGCCTGTGAAATTTTAAACGGAAAAAGAGGCGATAAAAACTTAGTTCATCCAAATGATCATGTTAATTATGGTCAATCAAGTAATGATGTTATCCCAACATCAATACATATAGCAACATGTTTAGAAATTACAAAGAGGTTATTACCTGAACTTGAAGAATTAAAAAGAGTTTTATCAAAAAAAACAAAAGAGTTTGAGAATATTATCAAAATTGGAAGAACTCATTTACAAGATGCTACACCAATTACCTTAGGACAAGAATTTTCAGGTTACACACAAATGATTGAAAATTCAATTGAAAGAATTAAAAGTAATTTACCATTTCTTTGTCAGTTAGCTCAAGGTGGAACAGCAGTTGGTACTGGTATAAACACACATAAAGATTTTGGAAAGTTAATAGCAGAAGAATTATCTACTATTACTAATCTAAATTTTAAGGAAGCTAATAATCATTTTGAAGCCCAAGCAACCCAAGATAGTGTGGTTCAATTATCAAGTTCTTTAAAAACTTTATCTGTATCTTTATACAAAATAGCTAATGATATTAGATGGTTAGGGTCTGGTCCAAGATCAGGTTTAGGAGAATTAAATTTACCTGCAGTTCAACCAGGTTCTTCAATTATGCCTGGTAAAGTAAATCCTGTGATTTGTGAATCACTAATTCAAGTCACCTCTCAAGTCATTGGTCATGATAGCGCAATAACTCTTGGAGGTTTAGGCGGAGTGTTTGAATTAAATTTAATGCTTCCATTAATTGGTTCAAATATATTAGAATCTATTAATTTATTGTCTAATGGAATGAAAATGTTTAGAACAAAACTACTTGATGATTTACAGGCTAATGAAGAAAAATGTATAGGATATATAGAAGATAGCTTAGCAATGTGTACTACTTTAGCGCCTATCATAGGATATGATAAAGCTGCTAAGATTGCTAAAAAAGCTTACAAAACAAATAAAACAGTTCGTCAAATTAGCTTAGAAGAAAAAGTATTAAGTGAAGATGAACTTCAAAAAATTTTAGATCCATACAGTATGATTAGTCCAAATGATAAAAATAAAAAATAACAAGTACTACAAATTTTTCATTTATTCATTTTCTTTCTTTTGTCTTGTATTTGTAATACTATTACTAAAATATTTTCAAATAAGTCATTCGATTGATTCAAATCAAATTAATCCTAATAGTATATTTTATGGCTTACCATCTGTTGATTTATTAAAAGATTATAAGCCAAAACAATTATCAAAAATTATTTCATCAGATAATAAAGTTCTATATGAATTTTATGATTTTGATTCAAATAGAGAAGTCGTTGATATAGAATCTATTCCTGAAAATTTAATTAATGCTTTAATTGCAAATGAAGATAGAAATTTCTTTAAACATTATGGGATTCATATTCCTTCAATAGTTAGATCTTTAACAATTAATATATTAACAAATGCTAGATCTCAAGGTGGTAGTACAGTAACTATGCAACTAGCTAGAAATTTATATGACACTAATTTTCAAGATATTGGTCATGAAAAAACAATCACTAGAAAAATTAAAGAGATTATATTAGCTGTTAAAATTGAGCAAGTATATACAAAGCATGAAATATTAGAAATGTATCTTAATTCTGTTTATTTCGGAAATGTTAAATCTAGGCCAATGTGGGGGATCCAAAAAGCATCAAAAATGATTTTTGGAAAAGATGTGAGTCAATTAGATTTACATGAAAGTAGTTTATTAATTGCTATTTTGCCATCACCAAATAATAGAGTTCCTTTTAGACATCCAAAAAATGCTACGTTATATAGAAATTTAGTTCTTAGAAATATGTATGAAGAAAATTTTATAAATGAAGTTGATTATGAAACAGCTTGTTTACAACCTTTACCAGAAAAACCATTTTTAGATAAAAGAAAATATACACCCTATTATGTTCAATATGTAGAGAAAGAACTTAAAAAATTAAATAATACTAATTATAAAAATGGTGGTTTAATTATTTATAGCACTATAGATAGTAGAATACAAAATGTTTTAGAAAATTCATTTAATGATGTGATTACATCCAAACAAAATGGGCTTCAGAAAAATTTTAATAATACTATTTTATCAAAAGAAGATGCTTATAATGATAGGTTAAAAAATATTTGTTCATGTATTGAATCTGATAAAGTTAATATTTTTAATGATTCATTATATATCAATTTAAATAGACAAATATATACTTTGTCAACAGATTCAAATAGTGAATCTGAAAACCAGTTACTTGAAAATGGAACAGCAAATAAATTATCAATTTTAAAAAAACAAAGAAAATCTACAAGAGATAGTTTAAGACAGGCATGTTTTTCAAATGTTAAAAATATACTAAGAAATAATGAAATTATTCCAAAAGATTTAAGAAGCAAATTATTAGTACAGGGTGCAGCTGTAATTTTTGATATTAAAACAGGTTCAGTTTTAGGCATGATAGGAGGAAGACAAGAAGATGAGTATCATGATTATTTTAATCGTTCCGTTTTAGCAACTAGACAACCAGGGTCAACTTTCAAACCCTTTGTATATTTATCAGCATTAAATTCAGGATATTCTCCATCAACAAAATTGATTAATCAAAATGTATCTATCAAAGATAAGGTTGGATATTGGACGCCTGAGAATTGGAATAATGAAGTAGGAGGAGTGTATACTTTAAGACAAGGACTTTATGGTTCTGTTAATTTAATATCTGTACGAATTATGAATGATTTAGAAATATCGCCAACGTCTATTAAAAATACTGCTTATAATTTTAAAATATCAACTCCTATAAATCCCGTACCATCTATTACACTTGGTTCATCAGAAGTTAAGCCAATAGAATTAACTTCAGCTTATTCAGCTATTGCAAATTCTGGAACATATTTAGAGCCAATGATTATTAATCAAATTATGGATAAAGATGGAAAATTAATTAAAAGTTTTTTACCTCAACCTGAAGTAGTTGAATCAGAAGCATCTTCATATATCTTACTTGATATGATGCGAAATATAGTAGATGAGTATAAATTTAAATTTTATGATACTAATGAAAATGGTAAATATAATGATGGTGATTATGTATATGGAAGAGGCACAGGACATACTTTGAGGACAAAACATGATTTTGGATTTGAGTATACAGATTACGATAAAAATGGAAAATTTAGCAGATATAATCAAAAAGAAATTAATTCTTCAAAAATTACAATTCCATGTGCAGGTAAAACGGGAACAACTAACCAGCAAACTGATGCATGGTTTGTAGGTTTTACTCCTGAGATTTCAATGGGGGTTTGGATTGGAATGGATGATAAACGTATTAGGTTAGGAGAAAAATCATACGGTTCATCTACAGCTTTACCTATTTTTGCAAAAACTATGAAAGGTATTTATGAAATAGGTGATTACTATTTATCTGGAAACAAATATGAGTTAGATCCATTTAATGATTCATGGGACTATATTCCTGAAGGCGTATCAAAAATAAAAGTATGTAAAGATAATAATACTGAGATTTGTAAAGCTAATAAATTTTGTAGGGATAGTTATAGCGAATTATTTTTAAAAGACTTCGAACCAATTGAATGTAATTAGAATTTTTTAATTACTACTTCAACACCTAATTTTTCTGCAATTATATTTAATTTTTCATTTATTTTTTGAATATTAATTTTTGATTTTGATCCAATAATTAAATCCATCATAAACAAAGGTGTAGCAGACATAGGTGCATTTTCAATTTTTGTATTAACCTCATCAATATTTATTTCTAATTCAGACAAAAGATTTGAAAAAGAATAAACTATACCTTCATTGTCTGCACCATTTATATATAGATGTAATTTATTTTCATATAAAATATCTAGGTTATTTTTTGTATTAATTAAATTAACAAACAACCCTGGAATTTGATTTAGAGCATTACAAAGAACTTCATTTTTATTTTCTTCAACCTCAACTAGAATAAGCATAGCAAATTCTTTTTCTAACCTAATCATTTTACTAGTTTCAATATTAGCACTATGATTGCTAATAATTGAAGATATTTCAGAAACTATTCCTTTTCTGTCTGGTCCATTTGCTGATATAATTAGTTTCGAACGCATAGTTAATATATTAATTTATAATTATTAGGTAATTGATTTATAATTTTGATTGATTTTTTAAACATTAAAATACCTTTTTCAATTTTATTGTTATCTGAACAAAATATTTCGGCTATTTCATCACCCTTATTTACATATGAACCATGTTTTTTGATCAATTTAAACCCAGCATTCGAATCAACTATGTCGTCTATTTTTTTTCTTCCGCCACCTAGTTCAATAATAGACATACCTAAACCTTTAGTATTATTAAAATTTAAATAGCCTTCTTTTTCTGCTTTAATTACTTTTGTAATTGATGGATTTAATTTAATTGAGCTTATGTCACCACCTTGTGTAATTATCATTTTTTCAAATTTTTCATATGCTTTACCATTATTTATTACTTTTTCAATTTTTTGTATACCATTATCTATTCCAGCCAATGTTAAACATTCATTAGCCAAATGAGATACAACCTTTAAAAGATCATTTGGACCATTCCCTTTGAGTGTTTCTATAGACTCTATGACTTCACAAATTAATCCAGCTTGATTTCCAAGTGGTTGATTCATATCTGTAATAGAATATTTCATTTTAATATCAAATTTTTCTGCAACATTTTTCAAATAATCACCTAAGATAATAGCTTCTTTTTTATCCTTCATAAAAGCTCCATTGCCAACTTTAATGTCCATGACAAGATAGTCTATTCCTTCAGCTATTTTTTTACTTAATATACTTCCACATATTAAAGGATTCGATTCAATTGTGCCTGTAATATCTCTTAAGGCATATATTTTTTTATCTGCAGGACATATTTCATCAGTTTGTCCAATAATTGATATTCCGATTTCTTGAACAGTTTTTTTAAATCTATCAACAGTTAAAAATCCATTATATCCTTTAATAGATTCTAATTTATCTAATGTTCCACCCGTGTGGCCTAATCCTCTTCCTACAATCATTGGAATATAACAATTGCAGGCAGCTAAAATAGGACCTAATATCAATGAAACTTTATCACCTACCCCGCCCGTTGAATGTTTATCAATAATTGGATTATTCAAATTTTTAAATTTAATTCTTTTACCAGAATTAGTAAGGCTTTGTGTATAATGTGCTGTTTCAATATTAGACATTCCATTTAGGTATACAGCCATTAACCAGGCAGCCATTTGATAATCAGGGATTTTATTATGCGTAAAACCATTTACAATAGTTTCAATATCTTCGTGTGAATGTTCGAAAAAGTTTTGTTTATTTTTGATTAGATTATACATTTATTTTTTTAGGTTTAAAATTAGCAAACCAAAAGCTAACACAATTATATTAGGTAACCACATGGATAAAATTGGATTAAATAAATTTTTATCTGCAAGCTGTTCGCCCCCAACGATTAATACATAATATAGTATAAAAAACATCAAGCTAATTGACATACTAACAGCCATATTACCTCTTTGCATTTTAATACCTAATGGAGCACCAATCAATAAAAATATTATACTTGCAATTGGTATGGCAAACTTTTTGTGAATTTCAACAGTATTTCTATTTATTTTATTAACACTTCTGTCAATATTTTTAAGATATCCAGCTATGATTGTTTTATTAGCTTTTGCCTTTACAGAAAAAACTTTTTGTTGTCCTTTGTCAAATACTTTTAATAATGAATCATTATTTTTAGTATCAATTAAGGGTATAAGGTTGGAGTAGTCAACATTTATAGTATCAATATTAAATAAATCTAATCGTTTATTTATTTTATGTTTTAAATAAGTAATTTTTTTATCTAAAGAATCAATATTATGATTTAACATATTTAATGTTAACTCTCTGTCACCTCTAATATATTTTAATTTTCTATTATTCGTTTTATCAATAGGGACTTTTAATTTATAATTTTTAAAGTTTATTTGTCTGTATTCTTCATTAATAGCAACTCTTTCATGTATTGTACCTTTAAAAAGATTAAACATAATATCTTCGTTGTTACTATTAATTATAACAGAATCTGCAATCACTGTTCTTGTTAATCTATTATTGTATATTTGATGAATAATTATATCATAAAATTTGGATTTATTGATTTTATCTCTTTCCTTAAATTTTACAATATGATTAGGAATAAGATCAGAATAAATATTTTCTTCAAATTCTACATCAGGCCTTTTTCTTGATAGTTCATGATTTAATTTTCGAGCTTGATAATTCATTTTTGGCAAAACATAACAACTAAAATAAATTGTTATACATGCAATTATTGTTGCACTAAAAAAAGATGGTTTTATTATATCATATATTCTAATTCCAGAAGATTTAAATCCTATAACTTCATTTTCTGATGATAGTTTTCCATAAGTTAAAATTGATGCTACTAGCACAGCCATTGGTATAGCCATTGCTATAATCCACGCAGTGTTATAAAATAATAATTTTATTAAAAAATATGAGTCGAACCCTTTACCTAAAAATTTATCAAGCAACTTAATCATCAATTGAATAAGAAGTATTGCATAAATAATTGAGATTGAAACTATAAATGCTCGTATGAATTCATTGAGTACATATCTTGTTAAAACTTTCATAGTTCAAATTTAAAGTATTAAGACTGTTTAAAAAACAATGAACTTATTAATATTTAATTTGCTTTAAAGGCTCTAATGAGATTAATTTACGGTCCCGAGAATGAGATTCGAGGTGTAGCGTAGTCCGGTTAGCGCACCTGCTTTGGGAGCAGGGGGTCGCAGGTTCGAATCCTGCCACCTCGACATTTTATTGAGAAAGCCTCTTTTGTAGAGGCTTTTTTTTTCTTAAATTTACATATGAAAAAAATAATATTATTTGCGTCATTTTTTATAAATTACATTTATGCTGAATGTATTGATCTGAATTATGCTGATTGTATATATTGGTCTGAATATTGTGAGTGGAATGATGAGACTAGCCAGTGTCAAGATATTGATGGTAATGATTCCAATAATAATTATGGTCCTTTTCAATTTAGTTCGTTTAATGAATCAGATGGTTTAATAAGTAGTGACAATTATTTGGCTGCTACTGTTTTTTATCCTATTGATGCTTTACCACCATATGCAAGTATTGTAATTGTTCCAGGCGCATTTTCTGCTGAATCAACATTACATCAATGGGGTTTATACTATGCTTCTCACGGGTTTATTGCAATGACTATTGGAATTAATGATTACTTTAATGATGATATGAGTGATTTAGCATATAGTCTTTTAGATGCAATAGAAGTTTTAAAGCAGGAAAATAATAGGATAGAATCTCCAATCTTAAATAAAGTAGATATCGATAATTTTGCAACTAGTGGCTGGTCAATAGGTGGAGGTGCGGCTCAATATGCAGCAACCATTGACTCTAGCTTAAAAGCCGTCATTGCATTAAATCCAGGTTTAGCTATACAAGATTATGAAAACTGCGATAATCCTGACTATGATTATTACTGTCTTGTTCCTGAGCATTTAAATCATATTAGTCCAGTATTAATTATTTCAAGTGAAGGTGATATTGAGAATCCAACTGACACAGATGCTGTAGTTCATTATAATTATACACCTGAAACAACGACTAAAATGTTATTTGAATTAGAAGGTGGAAATCATGGAACTGGTTTAAATCCAAATGCAGGTTCAGGGGAATTAGGAGAAAAAGTTATTGATTGGCTAAATTATCATTTATTAGATAATTTAGATTATTGTGATACTTTGTTAAATATTCCAAGTAGTGCTAATCAGTTTTATACAAACTTACAATGTCAAGGGTTTTTTCCTGGCGATATTAACGGAGACTATATAATTAATGTTCAAGATATAGTTTTAACTGTTAACTTAATAATGAGTGGAGAATATAATAGTGCTGCAGATTTAAATTCTGATAGTGTTATAAATGTTCTTGATATAGTACAAATCATTAATATTATTTTAAACTAATAGCATCCTGCTTTGGGAGCAGGGGGTCGCAGGTTCGAATCCTGCCACCTCGACATTTTATTAAGAAAGCCTCTTTTATAGAGGCTTTTTTGTTTTGTAGATTATAATATAAAATTTGGAGATATTATGAAAAAAATTATTTTAATAATCGCGTTAGGGTTGCTTTTACCTAATACTCAGTTTAGTGTTGGCGTTGATTTAAAAAGAGAGATTAGCACTAGTGATTATATCTCTCCA
>Ga0315315_10006516_pt1 | contig 10790 bp, 10 predicted proteins | sample M140m3416metaG_FD_203699 | JGI IMG/M metagenome (GOLD analysis project Ga0315315, IMG submission 203699) | Ammonia-oxidizing marine archaeal communities from Monterey Bay, California, United States - M1 40m 3416 | ecosystem: Environmental > Aquatic > Marine > Intertidal zone | place: USA... | reverse complement strand
TTAATAGTTTTTTTGAAAAAATAAAATTAGAAGATTTAATTGATAATAGTAGGCACAAATAAAATGAAAACAGAAAAAGACATAGATACAAATAAAGCATATAAATATGGTTTCACTACCGATATTGAAAATATCAGAGCACCCAAGGGATTAAACGAAGATACCATTAAATTTATTTCTAAAATAAAAAAAGAACCTAAATGGATGTTAGATTGGAGATTAAAAGCATTTAATAGATTAAAAAATCTTAAAGAACCAAATTGGCAAAAACCAAAATACCCCAAGATAAATTATCAAGATCTTTACTATTATTCAGCACCTAAAAGTGCAAGTGATAAACCTAAAAGTTTAGATGAAGTAGATCCAAAACTAATAGAAACTTATAAAAAACTGGGTATACCTTTACAAGAACAAAAAAGACTTAGCGGGGTAGCTGTAGATGCTGTGTTTGACTCAGTTTCAGTTGCAACAACATTTAAAGATGAACTTACAAAAAAAGGAATTATTTTTTGTCCAATATCAGAAGCTATCATTAAGCATCCAGATTTAGTAAAAAAATATATTGGTTCTGTAATACCATTAACCGATCATTATTTTGCAACACTTAATTCAGCAGTTTTTACAGATGGATCTTTTGTCTATATTCCTCCTAATGTAAAATGTCCCATGGAACTCTCTACTTATTTTAGAATTAATGCTTCAGAAACAGGTCAATTTGAGAGAACGTTAATTATTGCTGATAAAGGTAGTTATGTAAGTTATCTTGAAGGCTGTACAGCACCAATGAGAGATGAAAATCAATTACATGCTGCAAATGTAGAATTGATAGCACTTGATGATGCTGAAATTAAATATTCAACAGTTCAGAATTGGTATCCAGGAGATAAAAATGGCGTAGGGGGTATTTACAATTTTGTAACAAAAAGAGGAGCGTGTAGAGGTAAAAATTCTAAAATTTCATGGACACAAGTTGAAACTGGTTCTGCTATAACGTGGAAATACCCTAGCTGTATATTACAAGGCGATAATTCAGTAGGTGAGTTTTACTCAATCGCAATTACAAATAATCATCAAAAAGCTGACACAGGAACTAAAATGATTCACTTGGGCAAAAATACAAAAAGTAAAATTATTTCAAAAGGAATATCGGCGGGAAAAGCAGATAATACTTATAGAGGGCTTGTAGACATTAATTCCAAAGCAACAAATTCAAGAAATTATACTCAATGCGACTCATTATTAATGGGAAACAAGTGTGGTGCTCATACTGTTCCATATATTAAGAATAAAAACTCAACATCAACAATTGAGCATGAAGCTACAACAACTAAGATTAACGAAGAACAGTTATTTTACTGCAATCAGAGAGGGCTGAATCAGGAAGAAGCAGTAAGCTTAATCGTTAATGGTTTTTGCAAGGAAGTTTTACAACAGTTGCCAATGGAATTTGCTGTTGAGGCTCAAAAATTAGTTTCAATTAGTTTAGAAGGCAGTGTTGGATAATGTTAAAAATTAAAAATTTAAAAACATCTGTTAACGATAAAACTATATTAGATGGTTTAGATTTAAGTATAAAGCCAGGTGAAGTGCACGCAATTATGGGTCCTAATGGGTCAGGTAAAAGCACTTTAGCAAACGTTTTATCAGGAAAAAATGGATATGAAAGCTCCGGATCAATAATTTTTAATGGAGAGAATTTAAATGATATTTCTATTGAAGAAAGAGCCCAAAAAGGAATATTTTTAGCATTTCAGTATCCGTTAGAAATTCCAGGCGTAAATACAAATAATTTTCTTAAAACTTCTTTGAATACAGTTAGGAAAGCTAGAGGACAAAAGGAAATTGATACATTAACTTTTTTGAAATTGATAAAAGAAAAATCTCTTGAATTAGGAATAGATGAAAAGTTTCTTTCCAGACAACTTAATGTAGGATTTTCAGGAGGTGAAAAGAAAAAAAATGAAATTTTACAAATGAAATTATTAGAACCAAAATTAGCTGTTTTAGATGAAACAGACTCAGGTTTAGATATTGATGCATTAAGAATTGTCGCAGAAGGAGTTAATACTTCTAGATCAAATGAGAATGCTTTTTTAATTATTACCCATTATCAAAGATTACTTGATTATATCAAACCTGACTTTATTCATGTTTTATCAAAAGGAAAAATTGTAAAAACTGGTGGAAGTGAACTTGGAGAGCAATTAGAAAAATCAGGATATTCAAATTTAGAGGCTTAATGATCAATAATTTTCAACTAAATCTTGATAGTATAAAAAATATTTCTCTTGAAGAAAAAAGAATAAGAGAAAAAAAACTTATGTTATTTAATGATGTTGGATTTCCGAGTAAAAAATTTGAGGAATGGAAATTCACAGACTTGAATAAAATAATTACTGATAATTTTAAGGAACTTACTGTTGCAACAAACATTAAAAACAATGAAAATATAAATTTAATTAATGACTTTGAACATAATTTTTTAATAATTAAGAACGGTATTTTAGAGAAAATAAATTTAAAATATGAAGATGAGGAAAAAGTTAAAGTTGATAATTATGAGTATGATCTAATTGATAATGATAAATCTTCAAATCCATTAATCAATCTTAATAATGCCTTGTTTCAAAGCGGGTATAGTTTAAAAGTTCATCAAAATTATAAACTGAACAGGCCTTTAGTGATTTATAATTTATTTTCAGGAAACTTGGATAATAAAATAATTAATAACAAGAATTCTATTAAATTAGAAAACAACTCTCAAGTTGAATTAGTAGAGCTAAATTTTGATAATTCATCTTATAAATTTATTCAAAATAGTTATACAAATATATCAATAGGAAAAGAATCTTCATTGATAAATTATTCAATACAAGGAAATAAAAGTAACGGTTTTTTTTATAAGTTTGTTAAAAGTATTTTGTCGGAAAAGTCAAATTATGAGGATTATATATTTTCCTCTGGCTTAAAATTTAATAAAATCGAAGAGGAAATTGATATTAACGGAGATGAAGCAAAATGTAACATTCAGTCAGCAATATTCCTAGAGCTAGATGAACACAATGAAATTAAAACTTTAGTAAATCATTTCAAACCTAACTGTAACAGTTACCAAAAGATAAAGAATGTATTAAGCGATAAATGTAAAGGGGCCTATCAAGGTAAAATATTTGTTAGAGATATAGCTCAAAAAACTGATGCATATCAGCTTAGTAAAGCCTTACTTTTAAAAGATACTTCAGAATTTAATACAAAACCTGAATTAGAAATATACGCCGATGATGTCAAGTGTTCTCATGGATCAACTTCTGGGTCTGTAAATGAAGATTCAATTTATTATTTAATGACAAGAGGATTGAATAGAAAAAGTGCAATAGCACTTTTAACTAAAGCTTTTTTATTTGAAGTAATAAATTCAATTTCTAATATAGATATTAAAAAATTTATTGAAAAAAATTTAGATAGACAAATTTATGGACATTAAACAAATAAAATCTGAATTTCCGATATTTAAACAAAAAATTAATGGCAAACCTTTAGTTTATTTAGATAGTGCAAATTCGTCTCAAAAACCAAAAATAGTTATTGATAGAATGTCGAACTTTTATGAAACAGAATTTTCAAATGTAGGTAGAAGTGTACATTCTCTTGCTGTCAAAGCTACTAATAGATTTGAAGAAACAAGAGATAAAGTTAAGACCTATATTAATGCGAAACATAGAGAGGAAATTATTTTCACAAAAGGGGCAACAGAGTCTATTAATTTAATTGCTTCTTCATTTGGTGAAAAATATATAAATAAAGGCGATGAGATACTAACAACAGAGCTTGAACATCACTCAAATTATGTTCCTTGGCATTTTTTAAGAAAAAACAAAGGAGCAGTCATAAAATTCGCTTCTGTAAATGACAACGGAGAAGTAGAAATTGATGAAATTAAGAGATTAATTACAAGTAAAACAAAAATAATTGCTATCACACATATCTCTAATGTTACGGGCGCTATCATGCCTTTGAAAAAAATTGTTGATTTAGCTAAAGAGAAAAAAATTCCTGTTTTAGTTGATGGGACCCAAGGTGCTCCACATTTAGAGCTTGATATGCAAGATTTAGGATGTGATTTTTATGCAATATCTTGTCATAAAATGTATGGGCCTAACGGCTTAGGAATTCTTTATGCTAAAAAAAAATGGCTTGATGAATTACCACCATACCAAGGAGGTGGAGGAATGATTAATGAGGTCATGAAAGACAATATAACTTTTGCATCTTCACCAACTAAATTTGAAGCAGGGACAATGCAAACAGCTGAAGTCGTAGCATTTGCTGAATCCATCAAATTTATTGAAAATCTAGGAATCAAACATATTAATGAATATGAAAATGAAATACTTGAATACGGTATAGATAAATTAAAGAGAAATAATTCAGTTAAAATAATTGGTAATCCTAAGAATAGAGGTTCAGTAATGAGCTTTACACTCAAAGGTATTCATCCGCATGATATAGCTACCATTTTAGATGACGATGGTGTTGCCATTAGAGCTGGACATCATTGTTGTCAGATTTTTCATGACAAATTAGGTATACCCGCTACAGCGAGAGCATCTATTGGTTTATATAATACGAAAGAAGATGTTGATATTTTTTGTAAAGCAATTGAAAAATGTAAGAAAGTATTTGGGGTATAAATGGAATTAAAAGAATTATATCAAGAAATAATTTTAGATCATGCAAAAAATCCTCGTAACAAAGGCAAGTGCAAAGGATACAATCATGATGCCAAAGCCCATAATCCTTTATGTGGAGACAAAGTTCATATTTATTTAAAACTTGATAAAGATAAAAATATTACAGGTTTAAGTTTTGAAGGTGAAGGATGTGCAATTTCTTTAGCATCAGCATCTATTTTAACCGAAACATTACAGGGTAAAGACTTATTTTTTACCAAAAAAGTAACCGAAGATTTTCTTAATATGCTTAAAAAAAAAACTAAGATTTCACTAAACAGTCTCACGGAGGACCAAGTTACAACAATTACCTCGCTATCTGGAGTACAAGAATTCCCAATGAGAATAAAATGCGCAACTATGGCTTGGCACACTTTATTATCGGCAGTAGAAAAAAATAATTAATTATGGATAATTTAAAAGAGAGTATTATTAAAGAAATAAAAAAAATCTACGATCCTGAAATACCTGTAAATATATATGAATTAGGATTGATTTATAAGATTGAAGTATCAAATGAAAAGAACATTAGTATAGAAATGACTTTAACAAGCCCAAATTGCCCTGTAGCTGAAAGTTTGCCAAAAATGGTCAAAGATAATATATTAAGTATGGACAGTTCATTTAACGTAGATCTTAAATTAGTTTGGGATCCGCCTTGGACAAAAGATATGATGTCCGAAGCAGCAAAACTAGAGTTGAATTTATGAGCGAACAAATTATAAAATTGAGCAACAATGCAGCTAATAGAATCAAAGAAATAATGTCTTTAGCAGATAATTCAACTATCGGGGTAAGAGTGGGAGTTAAATCAGGCGGTTGTGCTGGAATGTCATATGTAATGGAGTATGCAAAAAAAATTGAACCAAATGAAGAAGTAATTGAAGATAAAGGTGTAAAAGTTTTAATAGACCCTAAAGCCATAATATATCTTCTAGGAACAGAAATGGATTTTAAAAAAGAGAAATTTTCATCTCAATTTGTTTTCAAAAATCCAAATGAAACCGAAAGATGTGGTTGTGGAGAATCTTTTAAAGTTTGACTCAATTAACATTTAGCAATATTTAAAAAAATTCTAGGTATTTAAAAAATTTAACTACTATAATACATTTCAAATTCAATAGGATGAGGGGTATGTTCAAAATTATAAATTTCTTGAAATTTTAATTCGATATATGCATCTATTTGATCATCTGTGAAAACTCCCCCTTGAGTAAGAAACTTTCTATCTTGATCAAGACTTTCCATCGCTTCTCTTAAAGAACCACAAACTGTAGGTAGTTTTTTAACTTTTTCCTCAGATAATGAGTAAAGGTCGTCATCAAATGATTTGCCTGGATCAATTTTATTTTTAATACCATCAATTCCAGCCATAAGCATAGAAGCAAATGTTAAATATGGATTTCCTGCTGCATCGGGAAATCTAATTTCCATTCTAGCTGCTTTAGGATTCATAATTATTGGTATTCTACATGAAGCCGATCTATTTCTAGCTGAGTATGCTAATATGACTGGTGCTTCAAATCCTGGAATTAATCTTTTGTAACTATTAGTTGTTGCGTTAGAAAAAGCATTTATTGCTTTTGCATGTTTAAGAATTCCACCAATATAGTATAAGGCTGTTTTTGATAAGCCTGCATATTCTTTTCCCATAAACAGAGGAGTTTTACCTTTCCATATAGATTGGTGACAATGCATTCCAGATCCATTATCTCCTTTAACTGGTTTTGGCATAAAAGTTGCAGTTTTACCAAATGAATGAGTTACCATCTGAACAACATATTTATATAATTGAACGTTGTCAGCCATATTTGTCATAGTACCAAAGTACATTCCTAATTCATGTTGACTGGGAGCTACTTCATGGTGATGTTTTTCTACTTTGACACCCATTTCTTTTAAAGCTTTAAGATATTCGCCTCTCATGTCTTGTGCACTATCAACTGGTGGCACAGGAAAATAACCACCTTTAACTCCTGGTCGATGAGCCATGTTTCCATTTTCATATCTTTTACCAGTGTTGTAAGGACCTTCTGAACTATCTATGGTAAAACTAGTTTCATTCATATCATTTTTAAACCTTACATCATCAAAAACAAAAAATTCTGGTTCAGGACCGAAGTAAGCAGTATCACCAATACCTGTACTTTTTAAATATTCTTCCGCTTTTTTTGCTGTTCCTCTAGGATCTCTTTCATAAGGATTTTTTTTAACAGCATCTAAAATATCACAGAAAATATTTAACGTAGTGTGAGAATTAAATGGGTCAATTATAGGCCTAGAAAGATCTGGTTTTAAAATCATATCGGACTCATTTATTGCTTTCCATCCTGCAATAGAAGAACCGTCAAAAAACACCCCGTTATCAAGCATATCTTCATCTACAACAGTAGTATCCATTGTTAAATGCTGAAGTTTACCTTTTGGGTCAGTGAATCTTAAGTCTACAAACTCAACTTTTTTTTCCTGAATTAACTTTAAAATATTTTTAGACGTCATTAATTAAGTCCTTTGTAAATTAGTTAAAAAATTGTATTAAATATAACAGATTAAAAATTTCAATAGTATAATTAAACTGATTAACAGCTATGCACAATTTACATCAATACAATCTAGGCTTGTAATGAGAGAAGCTAGATCTATTGATATATTTTTATTAGTATTACTTGGTCTTATATGGGGCTCATCTTTTTTTAATATAAAAATTGCATCTTACACATACGAACCTTTTACATTAGCGTTAATAAGAGTTTTTTTTGCATGTATACCACTTCTTATTATTTGTAATTTAAAAAAAATAAAAATTAAAGGTTTCACAAAAAAATGGAAACCATATGCATTAATTGGTTTATGTAATATAGCTATTCCTTTTACTTTGATTGCTATAGGTACTAGTAAAATTAACAGTTATTTAGCTGCAATGCTTATGAGCACGACGCCATTAAGCGGCTCAATTCTTGCTCATTTTTTTACAAAAAATGAAAAAATTACTCTATTTAAATCAATTGGTATTATTATAGGATTTTGTGGAATATTATTTTTATTTTTTGATAAACTTATAGTGAATGAGAGAAATTATCTTTATGTTTTAATAACTATATTAGGATCTACATTTTATTCTATTGGTGGAATACTAACACTTAAATTAAAAAATCAAGGAAATGAAAATGTAACCACATCTACAACTTTATGGTCTGTTATTTTTTTATTTCCCATGTCTTTTATATTCGAAACGCCTTGGGAGAGTAACCCGTCTCTTGAGTCTACTATATCTTTATTATATTTAGGTGTAGTGGCTACAGGACTAGCTTGGTTAATAAGATTTAGAATTTTGACAGTAAACGGACTAGTTTTTCAAACCCAAGTAGCATACTTAATTCCAATTTTTGGTGTTTTGTTTGGATATTTTTTAATGGATGAAATAATAACATGGAGAGTTTTAATTTCATTGATTATAATAATTTTAGGTATTTATGTTGTAAAAAAAAATAATAAAATTTTTTGAAAATAATATGGAAAACAATTCAATTGAACTAAGTTTTTTATCTATCTTTGCTTTATTGACTTTTTTTGTATTTCTATTGATACAAAAAAATTTATATCATTTTAATAATGGTATTCTTCTGGATAAAGATTTTAATAAACCCCAAGCATTTCATGATTATCCTGTATCAAGAAGTGGGGGTCTCGCGTCTCTAATTTCTTTGATTTTATTTATGGTACTTCATTATTTTATTTTCTCAAAAATTTTTTATGATTATTTATTAATTGGAATTTTTTTATTTTCGATAGGTTTTCTAGATGATATCAAAGTAATTGTAAAACCGTCATCAAGATTAATTTTGATGATAGTAACTTTAATATTTTTAATAAATATTTTTTCTATAAGCATAGATAATGTTGATTTAATTTTTCTAAATTTTTGGTTACAGAATAAATTATTTCTAACAGTATTTTTATTGTTATGTTTTTTATTTATTATAAATGGTGCAAATTTGATTGATGGATTTAATGGTTTGTTAGGAATTAATATATTAGTTATTAATTTAATTCTAATGATGATTAGTTTAGAAAATAAAGAAAATGAATTATCAATTCTAATAGCTTCTCAAATTATTATGATATTGACATTTTTATTATTTAATTTTCCAAAAGCTAAGATTTTTCTGGGGGATAGTGGATCTTATCTTTTTGGAGCACTAACTTCGTTAAATGTTATTTATACAAATAACTTAATACCTGAAATATCATCATTTTTCTTTTGTATACTTTTATTCTATCTTTTCTACGAAGTTCTTTTTTCTTTTCTTAGAAAAATTATTCAAAAAAAATCACCTTTGAAACCAGATAATTTTCACTTTCATATGTTATCTTACAAATTATTAAAGAGAAAGTTTCCTTTACTAGACTGCAACTATATTAATTCAATTATCATTAATTTAATTTTTATTATATTGATTTTACCTGGTTTTTTTTTTAAAGATAATGGATTAATCTGCAAGTATTGGTTTTTTTCTTTATTACTTACTTATACAATAGCTTATTTAAGACTTTATCATTTTACTAAAAACTAATTTGATATATAAAACAACTTTATAAAATTTGGGCAAGTGGCGGAATTGGTATACGCGCTGGTCTTAGAAACCAGTGCCGCAAGGCTTAAGAGTTCGAGTCTCTTCTTGCCCACCACGTAAACTATGAAAACAGAGATAAAAGAAAAAAAAGGTTTAAGAACGGTATTATCAATTATAGTTGATAAAAAAACTATTGAAAAAAAACTCAATGAGAGACTAAATGAACTTCAAAATGAAGTAAATCTAAAAGGTTTTAGACCAGGCAAAGTGCCAGCAAATGTAATTAAAAGTCAATTTGGAAAAGCTATCTATGGAGAAGTAATAGATAAGATTTTAAAAGAGTCTTCAACAAAAGCGATAGAAGAGAAAAAAATCAAAGCCGTCGGACAACCTAAAATTGATTTAAAAACTTTTGGAGAAGGAAAAGATTTAAACTACGAGCTTCAAATTGATTCTATGCCACAAATTGAATTAAGTTCATTTGAGAAATTCAAAGCAACTGAATATAAGGTCAAATTAGAAAATAAAGTTATAGAAGATAAATTAGTTGAAATTTCAAAACAACATAAAATTTTTGCAGAAAAACAGGAGAACGAAAAAGCAATTTTAGGAGATCAAGTAATTTTTGATTATTCAGCTACGGTAGATAATAAAAAATTTGAAGGAAGCGAAGGCAAAGGAGTTCAAATCGAACTAGGTCAAGATTTATTTTTAAAAGGTTTTGACGAGCAAATTATTGGTACAAAAAAAAATGAAAAAAAATCTGTTGAAGTAAATTTACCAAGTAACCATCCAAAAAAAGAATTAGCTAATAAAAAAACTAAATTTGATTGTTTAATTTTAAATGTAAAAAAACCTCAAGAAAATAAAATAGACGATAATTTTGCAAAGATCATGGGAGCTAAAGATTTACCAGATTTAAAAAGATTAATAGAAAGTCAAATTATTTCACAATATAAACAGGCATTAGACTCATTTACAAAAAAAGAAATTTTAGATCAAATTGGTAAGTTTTATAAATTAGATTTACCTCAAAATTTGATTGAAAATGAACTTTCTGCAATTACACAAAGTTTGAAAAAAGATGAAATTGAAAAACATAAAACTAAAAATACAGAGCTGGCTAAATCTCGAATTAAATTAGGTTTAGTTTTAAATGCTTATGGAGAAAAAAATAATGTTAAAGTTGAAGATCATGAAATTCACTCCGAAATTCAAAAACAAATAAAAGGTATGCCAGGACAAGAAAAAATGATAATGGAGTATTATAAAAAAAATCCTAATGCGGCACAAAGTTTAAAAGGTGCTCTATATGAAGAAAAAATAATCTCTTCAATTAAATCAAAAATTAAACTAATAGTTAAAGAGGTATCTTCAAAAGAAGCCGAAGCTATTATTTCTGATTTAAATACTCAAAAAAAATCTGATATAGATGTAAAAAAAACTAAACCTTCTTCAAAAAGTAGAGCAAAATCAAAAAAAATTA
>Ga0315315_10006513_pt1 | contig 10792 bp, 6 predicted proteins | sample M140m3416metaG_FD_203699 | JGI IMG/M metagenome (GOLD analysis project Ga0315315, IMG submission 203699) | Ammonia-oxidizing marine archaeal communities from Monterey Bay, California, United States - M1 40m 3416 | ecosystem: Environmental > Aquatic > Marine > Intertidal zone | place: USA... | reverse complement strand
CTGATGCTTTTGACCTAGAAAAGGTCTGGAAGTTTGAGGCTGTAGTCGCAAAGGGCGATACTGTAGAAAGCGGACAAGTAATTGGTAACGTCCAAGAGACTGAAACCATCGTTCACAAAATCATGGTGCCTCCAGGTATGAGCGGCAAGGTAAAGTCAATCAAGTCCGGTGAATTCAATGTTACTCAAACCGTCTGTGTACTAGATGACGGTTCTGAGTTACAGATGATGCAAAAGTGGCCAGTTAGAACTCCTCGTCCATACCGTCAAAAGTATGCACCAGATACTCCACTAGTCACAGGTATGAGAATTTTGGATTTCTTGTTCCCACTTGCTAAGGGTGGTGCAGCTGGTATTCCTGGTCCATTCGGTTCAGGTAAGACAGTCACACAGCAATCTCTAGCAAAGTATTCTGACGCTCAACTAGTTGTCTATATTGGATGTGGTGAAAGAGGAAATGAGATGACTGAAGTTCTTGACGAGTTCCCTCACTTGATTGACCCGAATACAGGAAAGCCATTGATGGAACGAACCGTCATGATTGCAAATACTTCAAACATGCCTGTTGCAGCACGTGAAGCGTCTGTATATACTGGAATTACCATTGCAGAGTATTTCCGTGACATGGGTTACGATGTAGCGCTTATGGCAGACTCAACCTCTCGATGGGCTGAAGCAATGCGTGAAATTTCATCACGTCTTGAGGAAATGCCTGGAGAAGAAGGATATCCTGCTTACCTATCTTCAAGGATTGCAGAATTCTATGAAAGAGCTGGCCGTGTTGAAACTTTGAACGGCGATGATGGTTCAGTTACCGTTATCGGTGCTGTATCACCTCCGGGTGGAGATATTTCAGAACCTGTTTCTCAAGGAACTTTGAGAATTGTAAAGGTTTTCTGGGGTCTGGACGCAGGGCTTGCAAGACAAAGACACTTCCCTGCAATTAACTGGCTGAATTCTTATTCACTATACCCGCAAAGTCTTGACCAGTGGTTTAGAGATAACATCGCTCAGGATTTCCCTGAAGTTAGAACTCAAATCAGTGGTCTATTGCAAGTTGAAGCAGAATTGCAAGAAATCGTACAACTTGTAGGTTCAGATGCACTACCAGTCGACCAACAATTGACTCTAGAAGTTGCAAGAATGATTCGTGAATTCTTCCTACAACAGAATGGTTTCCACGAAGTCGATGCATACTGTGATATTCACTTGCAGTACAAAATGGCAAAAGCCATCCTATCTTTCCAAGATGCTGCTAAGTCTGCAATGGCTAATGGTGGACAACTAAACGATGTGGTAAATGTTCCAGCAAGAACTGACTTGATGAGAGGAAGGTTTGAGAAAGGATATATCGATACCATTGAAGGAATGATAAAATCAATGAATGAAGAAATCGCCGATACGGTAGAGGAGAATTAGGAGGGATAGTTATGAGTGGAAAAGAATACAGAACAATTACTGACGTTAAAGGACCATTGGTCTTTTTGAATAAAACCGAGCCTGTAGCATTTGGTGAAATAGTTACTCTAAGACTATCCAATGGTACAATCAAGAACGGACAAGTTCTCGATACATCCGATGATTTAGTTATCGTCCAAGTGTTTGAAGGAACTGCTAAGATCGACAGAGAATCTGGAGTTACTTTCATGGGAGATGTGTTTAAACTTCCTGTCAGTACTGAACTTGTTGGAAGAATTCTCGACGGAGCAGGCAGACCAAGAGATGGTGGACCTCAAATCGTCGCAGATGAGAAAGCAGATATTATTGGAGCGGCTATTAATCCATATAGCCGTCAAAGTCCTCACGACTTCATCCAAACTGGTATTTCGGCAATCGACTGTTGTACTACATTAGTTCGTGGACAGAAACTTCCAATTTTCTCAGCATCTGGTCTACCACACAATGATATTGCTTTGCAAATCGCACGTCAAGCAAAACTGAAGGGTTCTGATGAAGAATTTATTGTAGTATTCTGTGCTATGGGTATTACTGCTGAAGAGTATAATTTCTTCCGTTCTGACTTGGAAAGAACAGGTGCTCTAGAGAATGCGGTTCTATTCGTTAATCTTGCGGATGACCCTGCGGTTGAAAGAATTATTACTCCACGTCTTGCTTTGACAGCTGCTGAGTACTTGGCTTTCGAGAAAGATTACCACGTACTGGTCATCTATACTGATATGACAAACTACTGTGATGCTCTAAGACAAATTGGCGCGGCACGTGAAGAAGTTCCAGGTAGGAGAGGTTACCCAGGATATATGTACACAGATTTGGCAATGCTTTACGAGCGTGCTGGAATTGTGAAGGGTAAGAAGGGCTCAATTACGCAATTCCCTATTCTAACAATGCCTGGTGACGATATTACTCACCCGATTCCTGACCTTTCGGGATATATTACTGAAGGGCAGATTGTTATTTCTCGTGAATTACACCAACAAGGTATTTATCCGCCGATTAATGTATTGCCTTCATTATCTCGTCTGATGGGTTCATGTATTGGTGAAAAGACAACTAGAGAAGACCACAAGTCAGTTTCAGACCAAATGTATGCGGCATATGCTCAAGGTCGAGAACTCCGAGGTTTAGTAGCAATTGTTGGTGAAGATGCTTTGAATGAGCGTGACAAGCAATTGCTTGACTTCTCTGGTGTTTTCGAGGATAAGTTCCTTAGACAAACAAGAGATGAAGACCGTTCTATTGAAGAAACCCTTGACCTTTGCTGGTCTTTGATGTCTTCTATTGATACAAAGTATCTAGTCCGTCTTGACCAAAAATGGATTGAAAAATATCATCCTGAAAATAAAGAGTGAACAGAATAAATTGAGGTGATTTTTCATGGCTTTGGATATTAAACCAACAAGAAGTGAACTAATCAAGCTCAAGGCTAGGATTAAACAGACAAAGAATGGATATAAACTTCTGAAAATGAAGAGAGATGGCCTTTTTCACGAATTCCGTCAACTATTGTCAAAAATGATTGAAGCAAAGCGTGACTTAACAGAATCTTACCGCTTAGCCAAGCAAAGAATCGATCTAGCCAATGCTATTGAAGGTGGTTTAGCAGTAAGAGCGGCTGCAATTGCAAATAGCGCACACCCTGAAGTTGAGGTCGAAAGACGAAACATCATGGGTGTAGTTGTTCCTAGTGTCAGTGGTTCAAATCTAAAATCTACATTCAAAGAGCGAGGAGTAGGATACATAGGTTCATCTCCATATATCGATGAAGCCGGAGATTCTTTCAGTGATTTGATTGGTAAGATAGTAACTGCTTCTGAGATGGAAGCTACATTGAAGAGATTATTAGAGGAAATTGAAGCAACCAAGAGACGAGTAAACGCTCTTGAGTTCAAAGTCATACCAGAACTAGAAGAGGCAAGGGTGTTTATTCAATTACGTCTTGAAGAAATGGAAAGAGAAGAAACATTCCGTCTCAAGCGTTTCAAGAATAAGTGATTTAAATTGTATTCACTAATTCGCCGATGGTTAAAGAAGGGATGGGCTCACAGGTTAATTCCGAGGGAGTCGTATGTCAAGTCCTAGTGATTCTCAAAGTGAACCCTCAATTGATGCTGAACAACTAGTTGCTCAGAAAAAGGCATGGAACCAAAAACAGTTATTAGAATCGATACTCAAGAGATATTTCCATCTTTACGGTGAGATTGGCGGGAGTCGATGGCCTATATGGAAAGCCGATGCTAAGGAAGATGAAGATGTTCATGATAGTTTACAAGATGCGAATCAATATCTAAAAAAGTTAGGATGGATGGTGAAATTAGATTTTGGAGACCCGTGGGTTTTACAGATTCTCCCTCTTCCTGAAAGACAATTCCCCTCTTCTAAAAGTCTGCTTACAATGTGGCTTTTGAGTATTATTTCTTTGACTTTAGCAGGAATTTATTGGATGGATGGCGCTATCCCAGATGGCGGATGGTTTCATGAATCTGCTTTTGTTGATGCGGTCATAGGATATGTACTTCCAGTAGTTTTGATAATGATTATCGCTTCTTTTGTCCAAAAGAAATGGGCAGAGAGGCATGGGATTCGAGTAGGGCATCTACTGCCTCTACCTGAACCAACCATCGCTTTATTTAGCCTAGGATTTTTATCAAAGTCTTTTCTAGTTTGGCCTTTTGGTTTGTTACTGATTCCTTCACTACCAAGAATGGATGCTAGACCATGGAATGATCGTCATTCTTTGGGCTGGGTGGCATTATCAGTCCCCTTGATATTCATTTTATCCGGCTCTGCGCTATGGCTAATTGGATTATTTATGACTCCAGAATTTGTCGAAGTCACCTCTATGCAGTATGTCTCCGATTCACCTTTGCTAGTTAATTTGATTAGTATTGCTACATTTGATGATTTATCTGTTAGATTATTATGGGCGCATCCTTTTACCAAAGCAGGGGCGTTATTATGCTTCTATGGTTGGATTTCGCTTCTACCAATCCCTACATTCCCCGGTGGCCGTATTCTCGTGGCTCGTGTAGGACTAGATGATGCTCGTAACTCCTCAAATCAATTCTTTCTATTCATGATAATACTGGTATTTGCGTGGATGTTTGAAGCATTTGAAGGGTTTACTATATGGTTACCAATTTTAGGTGTAATAATTCCATTATTGCTTTTCATGGGTTCAGATAAGAGAGTGCCGATTGTTCTTGATGAAGCGAAGGGTATTGAACCAAAATCTGTTTCTAAAATGGGTATGGTCTTATTTATTATTTTCATGATTTCTTTGCCAAGCCAGACACCTTTTGCAATGGACGATAATTGGGATGATTCCATTGAATATCAATTTGATAATGAAATTGAGATTAGCGAAAATGAAGGTACTTGGTATGGTAATTTAGAGATTGAGGTATTGAACCCTTCAGCAATAACTCAACATTGGTCACTTGACTTAGCTAGAATTAATGGTGTGGTTTCAAATAATTGGGAAGTTGATTGGACATGTACTGATGATGATTCTATTTCCGTTGAAGCACTTGGATGTGGAGATGATATTTTACCTGGCAAAAAGACATCTGTAATTTTAAATCTAACATGGAATATTTCTAATTTTGAACCGATTGCAGAGGAATTTTACCTAATAACATACATTGATTCAGTAGCACAATTTGATGCAATTGTAGCGATTCCTGAACTACCAGCATATCCTTTGTCAGGTTGGGAAATGATTAGTTCTAATGGCGAGATAAAGCGCTGTTTGGCTGTTTCTATAGATTCTAACGAACCCGTAAATGTATCCTTCCCTCAATCCACATCAATTGAATTCCAAACTCGTATGTACTGGATTGAAGGGCAACAGGGTCTTGAAACTACAATGTCACCTGACGCTGAATCACTTTGTATCCGTGGACAAGATGCTATAATCTTGATGAGGTCAACTGAACTGAATTCAATAAAATTGGGTGACTCATTATTCATGCCTTCTCAACCCAGTTTTTCTAATAAAGCCATAATTCCTTCATCAGGGTGGAATATCACAGATTCGAGTCAATCCGGATGGGGTATTATACTAAGTCCGGGTCAAGTTTTATCAACATCTACAGATTTTTGCGCTTTAGATTCGAAAGTTAGCACTCCAGCTAAGCCGCTAAGTGTAAATGAATCTTGGATTTGGGATATGGAATACAGAGATATTGCTCAAATCCCTAGTATTAAGGAAAATGATTCTATTATTCTGAAAGTTCCAGATTCTGAAGAACTGTCTATTTGTTCAAACCCAAATTATCCATTACCTGAGGCTAATATTTCGGTTGAAAGAGGTCCTGAACTGATATTGATCAGAGAAGGCATCGCACACCGAATATGGACTAATGTTTGGGCGGCATCAATGAATGGGACACTACTTCACCCCGAGATGGCAGATTTCGAAATATATAATCCCTCAAACCAATCAGTACCGATTAATATAATTCAGACCACTTTGGGCGACGGTGCACAAGAATGGAATATTGTTGAAGCCACTTCAACAATTGGACAGGGAGTCAATAATTTCGAATTCTCTCCTTCTAATAGTACATTCTCAACTATGCGTATTGACCATCAAGATGGTCAATTATACATCTATTTGGGAAGTTATATGTGAGGTTGATAAATTGAATATAGCAGTTTTGGGAGCCGGTTCAATCGGTTCTTTAATCGCTGCTAAAATTTGTCAATATGGTGTAGATAACTTACTGATACATGCTAGAGGTGAGCACGGCTCCACTATGGCAATAAAAGGAATAGAAGTAAGAGGTGAAGAATCGTTTACAATCAAAGATAAGTCGATGATTGTCTCCTTGGACGAGGTTGGATTTTATTCCGGCCTGAAAAATCAGATTAATATTTTATTTATCACATGTAAAGCCAATGATGTAGTTTCCTTGATCGAGAAATCATTACCTTTATTGAACGAAAATTCAAAGATAATTTGTTTGAGTAATGGCTTAGGTCATGTTGAGAAATGTATCGAATTTTTCGGACCTCACAGAGTATTTGCGGCATCCATTTCGCATGGTGCTTGGAGGCCTGAACCCGGAGTAGTAAATTGGGCTGGTAAGGGAAATATTTCGATAGGTAGATTTGGCGAAGGTCCTGGATTAAGTGATGCTGAAGATATTATCCAATTACTGTCAAATTCAGGTCTGAACCCTAAATGGGAAGATGATGGCATTAAGTTAGTTTGGAGTAAGGTTTTACTCAATATTGCAATCAACCCAGTAGCGGCTCTAATTGGTTGTGAAAATGGTACTTTATTACAATCTAATCTGTTTGAATTATGTTCTTCAGTAATGATTGAAGGTGCCAAAATCGCTAGACAAGAAAGAGTTAATATTCCTCCGGATGAAGAATTAAACTCAAGATTACATGAAGTTATTATGGCAACATCAACTAATTTTTGTAGTATGTTACAAGATGTCAAGAAAGGCCGAATAACCGAGGTTGAATTCCTTAACCAAGCAGTAGTAGAGAGGGCTGAAAGGTATGGGATTTCCACTCCCAAAAATCATATGCTTAGTGAATTGATTAAATCTCTTAATTCATGATAAATCAGAATTATAGTGCAACCCTCTATTTTCACTTCTTGATAATGCATCAGAAGTAACTAATTGTCCGACTAAAATCAAGTTTCTTAATTCCACAATCTCTCTACTTGCTAGAGAATTTCTCCAAATTAAGTCAACTTCCTCACCAAGAAGTTCTAGTCTTCTAGATGCTCTTTCAAGACGTTGAAATCTTCTTACAACTCCAACTTCTTGAGACATTGTAGATCTTAGTAACATCAAGTCATTAACTATAGGTGCATGTTCTACTAAGAATTCAAGACCTTCCTCTCTCCATTCGGGCATATTTTGGGCATGGCTGGTAGGTGTGTTTTCTATGATGTGATTTGCAGCTTTATCGGCATATACAACTGCCTCCAGCAGGCTATTTGAAGCCAATCTATTGGCTCCATGCATTCCAGTACAGGCAACTTCTCCAATTGCGTATAGCGATGGAATGATTTTGTTTTCCCCCCTTAGCATTGGTCTACCGAAGGAGTCGACTTCTAATCCTCCAACGATATAATGTGCAGCAGGTGCGACTGGTAGGGGGTCGACTCCAAGTTTCAAATTATGGCGATTCAAGCGTGATTGGATATTAGGAAAGCCCTCTTGTAAATGTTCACTATCGAGATGAGATGTTACTAAAAAAACATTATTTTCGCCAGTTTTCTTTAGATTTAAATCTATAGACCTTGCCACTATATCTCTTGTAGCCATCGAACCCTGAGGTGAGAATTCTAAAGTGAAGGAGTAATCATTTGGAAGTGGCGCCTCTATATTCTGTTCAAGACTTCGTTTGCAATCTTCTTGCCATTTTTTAAGTCCCGTTTTATTTAGAATTACTCCTCCTTCACCTCTTAGTGCTTCGGTTATTAGGAATGGCCTATCTTTAGAAATTGATAACGCTGTAGGATGGAATTGAATAAATGCCATATCCTTGACATTGGCTCCCGCTCTCCAAGCCATCGCCAATCCATCTCCTGTAGCGACACTTGGATTGGTTGTCTGTGTCCATAATTGCCCAACACCCCCGGTAGCCAAAATTACCGAATCAGCAGAAAATGTCTCCACTCTTTCGGTTTCTTGATTTAAGCACCACACACCAGAAATACCCTCGCTAGGGTTGCCATGAGATTTTTGGATTAAATCAATTGCTAGCATATTTGGATTCAAAACTACGTTCGGGTGATTTTTGGCAGCATCGCTCAAAGCTCTTTCAATTTCTTTACCCGTTGCATCCTTAGAATGTAAAATTCTTTTCGATGAGTGTCCCCCTTCCTTTGCCAAGCGGAAATCTCCCGCCTCGTTCTTCTCAAACCGTACTCCAATTCTTAATAGTTCGTGGATACATTCACTTGCCCTATTTATGACTTCCTTCACGACCTTTTCATCACACATACCATCGCCGCTACTTAGCGTATCTTGGATGTGCGAATCGATTCCTGATAGATCAGTTTTATCAAGTATTCCAGCAATACCGCCTTGAGCCCAATTAGTTGAAGAGTCCTTCAGTCTCTGCTTTGTTATCACAGTGACATGATTACCGGAGTCGGCGATTTTCAAAGCAGCAAATAATCCAGCAATGCCGCTGCCGATGATGATTATGCGAGCCATAACACCCCTCGAACTAACGGTAAAGATTCCCTCATTTGAACTATTGTGAAGCGATATCACTATGATGTATCCTCATAGTCGCCTGTTCATGGGCGTGATTAGGCGTAACTTAGCCACTCTAATCGGCTTGACCATGGCTGCTTTTGTTGTGGTAAACGTACAATTTGGCCTAATAGCTCCTGAAATAATCGATGGTGCTGAACCTTCCAAATTGGATGTAATGAAGATGTTAGAGCCTCATTGCGCTATTTCTGAGATAGAAAAGGAAATTGCAGAGGGAAATGATAGTTTTTGCTTGGGGCCAGTCGGAGAATGGAATGGAGCAGACTTCCTATTAATTGGTGAAGGATTGTTCATTTTGCTGGTGGGCAAGTTGAGATTGCCGCAAAAGGGAAGATGGGCTAAAAGAATTAGGAAGGTACTTTTTACTACTGGGTGCGCTTTCTTTGGACTAGCAATACTTGATAGATTAGAATTACTGCCAACATCGGTAGGCTCAGAAGGTATTGCAGCCTTAATTCCATTTGATATATCTCCTCTCTTCGTTCAAATTGGTCTTGCTGTAATTGGTGCATTTTTGATGCGTGGGCCTAAGTACTGGGAAGCGGAAGCGATCGAACAAACCAATGATAGATTAGAACATCGTCGAGAGGTAGCAGATAAATTTAGATCGACATTTGGTACTGCTGCTAGGCCATTAAACGAATTACACGGTAAGCAGAAAAGAGTTGCAAGGTCTCCACTTATGCATAGAGATTCAAGACTTTCAATGTCAAGGGGTAGCAGTGGAATAAAAGTGGAAGCCACTTGTCCTTATTGTAAAGGTGGAGGATGCCGTAAATGCAACTCTACTGGGTCCATTTGATAAGCGATTTCGGCTATCTCGATTGGCTTTCAAAAACGGTGTATTGAGTTATAATGTCTCGCATAGTTTAATACCTCTAGATTCCCGATGTCCTCGATAAGGCCGGAGAAGAATTTCCGGATGAGGGATGGTTATGTACCTAAAAGCAATTGAGATATCTAATTTTAAGTCGTTTAAGGGAGAAGTAACAATTCCTTTGGACAGGGGATTTACTGCAATTACTGGGCCAAATGGTTCAGGTAAGTCTAATTGTGGAGATGCAATACAATTTGTACTCGGTCCACGTTCTAATAAGACCATTAGGGCACAAAACTCGAAAGACTTAATTTTCAATGGAGGAAAAAATTCCAAGCCTGCACGTTCCTGCGAAGTAACCTTGATTTTTGCTAACCCCTTACTATCAAATAAAAGAAGAAGGTTACCAATTGATTCTGATGAAGTTCGAATGACACGTTCAATTAGGCTTACAAAGTCGAATAATATTATTACTCAGTATCTTCTTGACGGCGAGGAGAGTACGCAGAAATCATTCCATAGGATACTTGGAGCTGCAAATGCTAGGCCAGATGGCTATAATATCGTACTTCAAGGTGATGTAACAAGTCTTGCTAAAATGACTTCAAAGGAAAGAAGGAAAGTCCTGGATAGCGTTGCAGGCGTTACCTCATATGACGAAGAAATAAGAAAGGCAGACAAGCAGAAAGCAAACGTTGAGAACTATATTGAAAGGATAGGTTTGCTTGAAGAAGAACAAAAAGTCAGGCTAAAAGATTTGAGAAAAGAAAAAGATATTGCGGTTAAAGCGAAAGATTTGGCAGATGAATTGAATCAAGCTAGAGTTACAGCATATCAATCCAATTACGCAAGTCAAATGGCAGAGAAAGAATATCAATTAGCAGAACAGACGCGATATCTTGAAGAGGCAAATTCACTGGAATCAGAAGTCAAAGAAGGAGCAAAGGTTCTAATCGCATTAGAAGACCAAATTGGGGTTCTTCAAAAGCAGATAGAAGAACTAATGGGGGGTGACTCCAATGGTTTGAATAAACAAATATATGATTTACATCTCCGAATTGATGGTAACAAGGATAAGATTGAAGATGCAGCTACAAATAATGCCGAAGATCAATTAGAACTAGATAATTTGAACTTACAATTAGAGTCGGCAATGTCTTCATTGGAAGAATTCAAGACTTCTCTGGAAACAGCAAAGCAAGACTTAGAAGATTCACAAAAAGCATTACGAGAAGCAGAATCTGAAGAGGCCGAAATAACCA
>Ga0315315_10006509_pt1 | contig 10793 bp, 14 predicted proteins | sample M140m3416metaG_FD_203699 | JGI IMG/M metagenome (GOLD analysis project Ga0315315, IMG submission 203699) | Ammonia-oxidizing marine archaeal communities from Monterey Bay, California, United States - M1 40m 3416 | ecosystem: Environmental > Aquatic > Marine > Intertidal zone | place: USA... | reverse complement strand
ACAAAAAAGAAATAGCAGAAATACAATTTGCATTTAACGTTTGTAAATACGTAAAATCAAATGCAATTATTTTGTGTAATAATTCCGCAACAATTGGTATTGGCGCTGGTCAACCAAGCAGGTTAGATAGTTGCAAAATAGCAGTTCAAAAAGCAAAGCAATTTCAATTCTCAAGAATTAAAAATTCTATAGCTGCGTCAGATGCTTTTTTTCCATTTGCTGACGGTATCAACATTCTAATTAAAGCTGGTGTTAAAACTATAATTCAACCAGGTGGATCAATTAGAGATCAAGAAATCATAAATGCTGCTAATAAAGCAAAGATCAAAATGCTTTTTACGGGCATAAGACATTTTAATCACTAATTAATTTTATCTATTTTCGCAGCTAAAATAAAATCACTCTCTGCAAGCCCTTTAATAGCATGAGTAAAAATTTTTATTTTACAGTAGCCCCAGCCAAAAGAGAGATCTGGATGATGATTTTCCTCTTCAGCTATAGTACCAACTTTATTCACAAATTTTTGGCTTTCTTCAAAATTTTTAAATTTAAAATCTTTTATTAAATAAAAACTTTTGTCTTCATTACTTTTTACATTCCAGCCATCAACTTTTTTTAGGTACTTATGTATTTCACTGGTATCAAATGGAGGGATATCTCCGTTACAAGCAACACAATTTTTTTTATATAAATCAGTCATTTTAAAACTTGAAAATTATCAATTTTTGGAGCGGGCAAAGGGGTTCGAACCCTCGACCTTCTCGTTGGCAACGAGACGCTCTACCACTGAGCTATGCCCGCAAAAAAAATGATTATAGTACACCCTCTATTCAACGGTCAACTATAATAAAATGCCGCTATCGGTAAGATGATTTTTTTAATATATTAAATTTATGAAAAAATTTCCTGCTGTCATCCCAGTTTTTCCATTAAGTGGGGTTATATATTTTCCTAAAACAAATTTACCTTTGAATATTTTTGAGCAAAGATATCTAAATTTAGTTAACGATGCCTACAATAAAGATAAATTGATGGGGATGGTTCAGTCTAAAAAAGAGAATGACTCAGTTTATGAAGTTGGCTGCCTTGGAAAGATAAGTGATTACCAGAAAAGCAAAGACGGTAGAATTTTAATAAATTTAACTGGTATTACTAGGTTCCAAATTTTAGAAGAAATTTCTAATAAAAAATTATATCGTGAATTTAAAGTAGATTACAAAAATTTTATTGCTGACACTGATAAAACTGAAATAAAAATTAATACTAATACGCTAATGGATAAAGCTCAAACTTTTTTCAAGCGTAATGGCCTTTTATTAAATTGGAAAGAATTTGAAAAATTAGATCATACTCAACAAATCAACACGCTAGCAATGATTGCCCCAATAACTAATGAGGAAAAACAAAAAATTCTAGAATCTATTTCTTTAGAAAATAAAATTAAAGCACTTGAAAATATTATTAGTTTTTATTTGTACGAGACAAGTTTTAGGAGTAGCACTATTCAATAAGAATCAATTTGCTGATTTATTCATAGAGTCAAAGAAATCAGCATTATTTTTTGTATTCTTTAATTTGGCAATTAAGAATTCTATACCATCCATTGTGCCCATTGGACTAATTATTCTTCTTAATACATTCATTTTTGATAAATCATCTTTTTCAAATAAAAGTTCTTCCCTTCTTGTTCCAGATCTTGTGATATCTAATGCAGGGTAAATTCTTTTATCAGCGACTTTTCTATCAAGAATTAATTCTGAGTTTCCTGTACCTTTGAATTCCTCAAAAATAACTTCATCCATTCTACTTCCTGTATCTATAAGCGCTGTTGAAATGATTGTAAGTGATCCTCCTTCTTCAACGTTACGTGCGGCTCCAAAAAACCTTTTGGGTCTTTGAAGAGCATTAGCGTCTACACCTCCAGTTAAAACTTTTCCTGAGCTTGGTATAACTGCGTTGTAGGCTCTGCCTAGCCTTGTAATAGAGTCTAATAAAATTACTACGTCTTTCTTATGTTCAACTAATCTCTTAGCTTTTTCTATAACCATTTCTGCGACTGCTACGTGTCTTGATGCTGGCTCGTCAAAGGTTGAAGCAACCACTTCTCCTTTTACTGATCTTTGCATATCAGTAACCTCTTCAGGTCTCTCATCTATTAAAAGTACCATTAAATAACATTCAGGATGATTTGCAGTTATCGACTGGGCTATGTTTTGAAGAATTATCGTTTTCCCTGCCCGTGGTGGAGAAACTATTAAAGATCTTTGACCTTTTCCAATAGGACTAACTAGATCTATCAGTCTTGCAGTATTATCAGGTTTTTTTTCAATTTTTGTTGTTTCTACTTCTAATTTAATTCTTTCATTAGGATACAGAGGAGTAAGATTATCAAAAGCTATCTTATTCTTTCCTTTCTCTGGCTCGTCAAAATTAATTTTATTCACTTTTAATAATGCAAAATATCTTTCTGCATCTTTAGGTCCTCTTATTTCACCTTCGACTGAATCACCTGTTCTTAGACCAAACCTTCTTATTTGGCTTGGACTGACGTAAATATCATCTGGTCCTGGCAAATAATTTGACTCGATTGCTCTTAAAAACCCAAAGCCATCTTGTAAAACTTCTAACACACCTGTAGCCGTAATCTGCTCGTTTTTTTCGGCTAGTTTTTTAAGAATAGCAAACAGAATTTCTTGTTTTCTTAATGTACTTGGATTTTCTATCCCAAGTTTTTCAGCTTCATTAATAAGCTCTGCAGGGTTTTTTTTCTTTAATTCTTGTAAGTTCATTTGATTGGTTTGAATATTAGGAAAGTATTAAAAATATATGACTTTTTACTAGAAATTCAAGTCTTATTATAAAGGCTTAAAAACTACAACAAATACAACAACAATTAGTGCTATAGTTGGAACTTCATTGATAATTCTGTAATACTTTGACGTATTTTGATTATTGTTTAAAGCGAAGTCAGTGACGTATTTTCCTAATAACAAATGATAAAAAGTAAGTAGTGTTACAAAAAATATTTTTATTTTCATCCATAGTTCTGCAAAGATAGTTATTCCAAGACTGTGTATCAATAAAACACCAAAGATCCAAGAAAGTAACATGGCTGGCATCATGATATAATTGTAAAGCCTTCTTTCCATAACTTTAAAAACTTCCTTTTGAGAATCATGTTGTGCCTCTGAATGATAAACAAAAATACGAGGTAAATATAACAATCCTGCCATCCAAGATATAACAGCTATTAAATGTAAAGATTTAAACAATAAGTATAAATTCATTTTAAATATATTTTTTAACTAGTTCCTCAAATAGTTTGATATGATCAGGGTTATCGTTAAGACATGGTATTAAATCAAAATTTGTTCCTCCACTACTAATAAAACTATCTCTTCCCTGAATATCAATCTCTTCTAAAGTTTCGACACAATCTGACGCAAAACCTGGACAGATAACTAATAAATTTTTCACACCTTCTTTGGGCAAACTTTCTAAAGTTTTGTCTGTATATGGTTTTAACCATTCTTGAGGACCAAACCTTGATTGAAACGTGGTCTTAATATCAATTGATGTATATTTTTCTTTTAAAAGCCTGGTGGTTTTATGACAATAACAATGATAGGGATCCCCTTTGTCAAAATATTTTTTAGGTATACCGTGATAAGAGGAAATTATTAAGTCTGGTTTCCAACTAATTGCCGCAACCTTTCTTTCAATGCTTCTGGCAAGCGCATCAATATAAAGGGGTTCGCTTTCATAATGAGGTATTACTTGTAAACTTGGTTGCCATCTCATGCCCATTAATGATCTGTAAACTTCGTCGCAAACAGTTGCTGTGGTGGCTGCTGCATATTGCGGATACAATGGAAGAATAATTATATTATCACAACCTAAGTTCTTTAAAGATTTTAATTTAGATTTAATGCTCGGATTTCCATATCTCATTGCAAAATCAACAATTATTTTTTCTCCCCCTATTTTATCTTTGAGTTTTTTTGCTTGATTCTTAGTAAAGTATAATAGCGGAGACTCATTAGTATCTTTTCTCCAAATTTTCTTATAAGCGTGCGCTGTTTTTGATGGTCTAAATGTTAAAATAAATAGGTTTAGTATAATTTGCCATAATATTGGGTTTAACTCTATAACCCTTCTATCAGATAAAAACTCTTTTAAATATTTTCTAATATCCCACCAACTTGTAGAATCTGGTGTGCCTAAATTGATTAAAAGAACGCCTGTCTTGCCAAATTTTATGTTTGGATGATCTTCGTGCATTTTAATATTCTCTATAAAATTTGATTAACTTTCCTACCATATTTGGGTCTGTTTCAGGTAGCATACCATGGCCGGTATTGAAAATATAAGGCAATCCTTTGAATGCATCAAAGTATTTTTTTGCACTATTATAAATTTCTTTTTCTGGCCCTAGCAAAATGTTTGGGTTTAAGCCTCCTTGGATTACAGTGTTTTTAAGATTTATCCTGGCCCATTCAGGATCAATCTCGTAATCGATGTTTAATCCATCAGGTGTCACTACATTATTAAATTCTTTATAATTTTCCTTTAAACCTCTTGGAAAACATATCACAGGGATTTTTTTTGATTTACAAAAATCGACAATCTTTAAATTGGGAATAAAACAATGATTTGGTAAATTTTTATAAGGTATTAATCCAGCCCAGGAGTCGAAGATTTGTACAACGTCCGCACCATGATTAATTTGATTTTCGATATGGATACAAAGATAATCATGAAGTTTATCTAAAATTAAATTTATCTCGAAATCTTTTTTTTTTATTTTCTCATAATCAATTTCACTTTTATTTATTTTTATACCAAGCATATAAATTAATAAAGTCCACGGTGCGCCTATAAATGATATTAACGATTTCTTTTTATCTAAATTTTCTCTAGTTTTTTTTATAGCCTTATAAACTGGAAGTAATTTTTGAGTAAAAGTAATTTTATCGTTATTCATAAATTTTTTAAAATTAAAATTATCTAATTTCGGTCCCATATTTTTTATAAAATCTACATTTTGTCCAAGAGCATAAGGAACCATAAGGATATCTGAAAAAATTATTGCAGAATCCAAATTAAATCTTTTAATAGGTTGGAGGGTAATTTCAGAACTAAGATCGCTATTTAAACAAAGATCGATAAAATTTTGATTTTGAGATCTAATTTTTCTAAATTCAGGAAGATATCTACCTGCTTGTCTCATAAACCATACTGATTTACAAATTTTTTTATTTATCAATATTTCTTTTAGGTTACTCATTAAATAATATAAGTTTAAAAATGTAGTATTAGCTCTAGGTTATGTTAATTAGTTATATAACGAATTATACAATTTTTATACATGGTGAAGTTTATAAGTTTGCTTAATATTGCTGATTTTTGGACTTTATTAGTTTTATAAACATCTAAAAAACCTTATTATCAACATCCAATAAGTTGTTTAAATAATGTTAATTAATGTTAATTATTTTTCTAATTTTCTTCTTAAAATGTAAAACATTAATTAATTAATATTTTGTTAACAGTGTTATGAACGAAAAATACAATGTATATCTTGTTTCTGACTCTACAGGCGAAACTTTAGATAGAATATTTTTATCTTTAAAATCTCAATTTGCTAATTTTGAGTATGATAAAAAAGAATTTGCTTTTATTCGAACTGAGCAGCAAATAGATAAAATTATTAAAGAATGTAATAGTTTAGAAAATGCTATTATTTTATACACGATAGTGGAAACAAAGTTGGCTAAATATCTTGCGAGTCAAAGTGAAAAGTTTTCAGTTCCTTGTTTTGGTGTGCTAGGTAACTTAATTCTTAGCTTTTCAAAGCTTCTTAATCAAAAAGCTATACACAAACCTAGCGCTCAACACGTGCTAGATGATGATTATTATAAAAGAATTGAAGCCATACAATTTACAATGTCACATGATGATGGAAAAAAAGTAGATGATATAAACAATGCAGATGTGATTCTATTAGGTGTTAGCAGAACAAGTAAAACACCAACTTCCATATACTTAGCTAATCGAGGCTACAAAACCGTTAATATACCTTTAGTCTTAGATCAAAAAATTCCAGATGATCTTAAAACCAATAAAACTTCTTGTATAATTGGTTTAATAGCAGACCCAGAAAGATTATCTGATATTCGTCGGAATAGAGTTGCAATTATGAAAGAGCAAAGATTAAAAGATTATACAGATTTAAATTATATTAAAAAAGAAGTTGAGGATTCAAAAACGCTTTTCAAAAAAAATAATTGGCCTGTAATTGATGTTACTAGAAGATCTGTTGAGGAAACAGCTGCTTCTATCTTAAAAATTATCGATATAAAGAAAAATAAATGAAAATAATTTTAGCCTCTAAAAGCGGAGTAAGAAAACAAATTTTAGACAAATATAAGATCGATAATGAAGTTATGATTTCAAATGTTGACGAAGATGAAGTAAAAGAGTCTCTTTTAGCAGAAGGCGCAAATCCTTTAATAATATCTAAAAATCTTGCTGAAATTAAATCTATAAAAGTGAGCAGTCAAAATCCTGATCGTTTAGTTCTAGGCGCAGATAGCGTAGTTTCATTAAATAATGAATTAATTAATAAACCAAAATCTAGAGAGGAAGCCTTTTTAATTCTTAAAAAACTTAATGATTCAGTTCATTACTTGATCAGTTCAGCCTGTATTTCAAAGAATGGATCTATGATTTGGAATCATACAGAAACCTCTGAATTGAAAATGAAAAATTTAACCGATGAGTTATTGAGTGAATACTTAAAAAAAATCAAAACAGAAACTTTACTATCTTACGGTGTATATCAAATTGAGGCAGACGGATTAGAGTTATTTGACCACGTAAAAGGTGATACAGACTCTATTATGGGTTTGCCTATTAAAGAAATAATAAATTACATTAATCAATATAAAAAATGAAAAAAAAATTTGGAATTATTGGAAATCCTATAAGACATTCATTGTCACCTGTGCTTCATAAATACTGGTTTGACAAGTACGGTTTGGATGCAAGTTACTCAATTATAGAGGCAGAGGACAAAGATTTGAAAAATATAATTGATAAAATTAGAAAACATGAACTGACCGGCATCAATGTTACTCTGCCGTTTAAGCAAAAAATAATTAATCAAACAGATAAAATTGTTAATGATGCTCAGCTGACAGGATCTGTAAACACTATTCTGCTAGATAACGATAAGGTTATTGGAGAGAATACAGATGTATTTGGTTTACAAGCCGCTTATTTAAAAGAGATTGATGATTGTTTAGGAAAAAACACTTTAGTAATCGGAGCTGGGGGAGTTTCTCCTTCAATTATCCTATCTTTACAAAAATCTGGGGTTAAAAAAATTTCAATTACAAATAGAACTAATGAAAAATGCATTTTTTTGAAAAAGAAATTTAATTATCTAAATATTTTACCATGGAAAAACTTAGAAAATGAGATTAAAAATTTTGATATAATTATTAATGCGACAAGTTTAGGTTTAAAAGACGGAGATGATTTTAACTTTAATTTTTCTAACACAAAAAGTAGTCTAATTTATATAGATACAATTTATAATCCTTTAGAAACAAAGACTTATAGACATTTAAAAGAAGAAGGAAAAAAAGTTTTTAACGGTCTTGATATGTTTATTTATCAAGGCCAGAAATCTTTTTATTTATGGAATAAAATCAATCCTGAGATTGATAATGGAATAATAGAACTTCTTAACTCAAAACTAAGATGATTAAAATAGGTATTACTGGTTCTTTAGCTTCAGGAAAAACTACAGCAAGTAGAATTTTATCTAATAAACGAGGCCCTCTTTTCAGTGCAGACACTGCAGTAAAGGCGCTTTATCAAAATAAAAATTTTAAATCTAGAATACGAAAAAAATTTCGAATTGAAAATAATGACAGTATTAAAAAATCTCTTAAAAAATTAATACTTAAAAATCAAAGAAATTTAAAAACACTAGAAAAAATTATCCACCCGGAAGTAAGAAAAAAAATGCATAAATTTACTTCTCTTAATAAGAATAAAAAAGCTCTTTTTTATGAGATACCACTGTTAATCGAGAGTAAATTAATGAAATTTTTTAATGTAATAATTTTTATTAAGTCTAGAAAAGAATTAAGAATGAAAAGATTTAAAGCCAAAGGAGGAGACAAAAAGTTATTTAACCTACTTGATAGAAAACAAATGAGTGATCGAAATAAAATTAAATTATGTGACTATGTGGTTGTTAATGAAAAAAACTTAAAGGTTTTAAAAAGAAATTTATTATCTATTATAACAAAATATGAATGAAGTTTTTTTGGACACAGAAACCACTGGCTTATCTTTTAATGACGGTCATAAAATAGTCGAAGTAGCTTGTATCGAAACCAAAGACTTAATTCCCACAGGAAAAGTTTTTCACAAATTAATTAACCCTAAGAGAAATATTCCAGAAGAAGCATTTAATGTTCACGGATTCTCTGAAGATTTTTTAAAAGATAAAGAAACTTTTGATAAAATTGCTGATGATTTTTTAAGTTTTATAAAAGATAAAAAAATAATCATACACAACGCATCTTTTGATCTAAACTTCTTAAATGGTGAGTTAGGATTTATTAAAAAAGATAAAATAAATAAAAAATTTGTCATTGATTCATTGGAAATAGCTAGAAATAAATTCCCAGGAACATCAAATTCACTAGACGCTTTATGTAAAAGATTTAATGTCGATCTTTCACGAAGAACTAAACACAATGCTTTGTTGGATTGTGAGTTATTAAGGGAAGTTTATATTAATTTATTAGATGCTAAAGAGCCCAAATTTAATCTTACAAGCACTATGTCTGAAAATAATGTAAATACAGAAAAAGATTATTATAAATCAATTCTAAAAATATCAGACGATGAAATAAAAAAACATAAACAATTTTTAAAATCTGAACTAAAAAAGAATTTTTACTGAATTTTTCTCATTTTATACAATTTCTCAAAGTCAACCGTTTCACTAATTTTAACATCCTTGAACCCTGAGTTCTTAAATAAAAAAACAAAAATTTGTCTTAGTTCAGAATAAATTTTACTAGGTACGTTTACAAGTATAATTTTCTCCATTTCTTCTTTTTGATTTTTTTCATTATCTAATTCCACGATAGTAGAATAAATTATTTTTGTTTCAATTTTATCAAAATCTTCTCTCATTGTTGTCAGGCTCAAGCTGGTCAAAACTTCGATTATGTTTTGCTTTATTTGAATACTTTTAATATCAATGTTAATTTTGTAATTAGATATATCTTTTGAGAGAAGAAAAAAAGTTTTGGGATTAGGAATGTTAAACTTTAAATCTTTAATATATTTACCAATAATTTTATAGGTCATCTTTTTTATTATCTACTACCTCTACATCAATAACTTGTTTTTGATTATTTGTTTCTGAATTTTTTTTGTTTTTTAAAGATACGTAGAACAAGATTTTTCTTGTTAAAGGAATTAATAATAAGAAACCAATGAAATCTGTAAAGAAGCCTGGTATGATTAATAATAACGCCGCAATGGCTATAGAAGCCCCAGACATAATTTCGTAAAGAGGCATTTTGTTTTGGTACAAATTTACCATACCAGATTTTAATGTCTGAATTCCCTGTAGCTTTGCCAAATAAACACCAATTATAGCAGTGAAAAAAATAAGGGCGACGGTATTTAAAGCACCTATTTGCCCTCCAACCTTAATTAACAAGAATATCTCTAGTGCGGGTATTCCGATAAATATTAGAAAAAATGGGTTCATTTGTCTGATACAAAAATATATGATTAATGTATATTTATCAAATTATGAATAATAGTTTTGGTTATTTAGATATAATTTTATTGGGTATGATAGCAGGATTTATCATCTTGCGTCTACGAAGTATATTAGGTCGAAAAACAGGTCATGAGTCAAAAGTTTATCCAGGCTTTGCCGAAAAAGAATTTAACATTCCCAAAAATGAAGTTACACCTACTAAACAAAATTTAGAGATTTTAGAGGGAAAAGATAGAAAAGAATTCCTAAGAGGTGCTGAGATTGCTTATGAGAGTGTTCTAACATCTTTTGCAACGGGCGATTTGATAAAATTAAAAAGTTTATTGTCTTCTAACATGTTTTCAAATTTTTCCGAGGCTATTAAATCTAGAAATAAAGAAGGCATTAAATCAGAATTTACATTTATCGGTGTTAAAGAGTCATCTGTAGAAAAATATGAGAAAATTAAAGATAATTTATTCGCTACAGTGAAATTTGTTGCTGAAGTTATTTCTGTGAAGAAAGACCATGAAGATAAGATTATAGAGGGCAATCCTGATAAAATTAAATTTGTAACTGATAGTTGGAAATTTACTAGAAACATAAAACAAAAAGATCTTAATTGGTATTTGTCTGAAATCATCAGCAAGTGATAAAGAAAAAAGTTCCCAACTACGAAGATAAAAAAACTTGGGAAGAATATATTAAAAACCCTTCCGATATTTACGATAAAGATCATAGCACCTCTAATAATATTCAAAGAAGAGAATGTTATAAATTTGATCTACATGGTTTTACTTTGGATGAAGCAAATAGCAAAGTAAAAGAGATTATAGAACACTGTGTTAAAAATAAATTTAGAGAATTATTACTCATTACCGGAAAAGGTATACATTCAAAAAATGATGAGGATGCTTATACATCTAAGAACCTAGGAAAATTGAAATATTCTGTTCCTGAATTTATAAGAACTACAGAGTTAAATAAATTT
>Ga0315315_10006507_pt1 | contig 10794 bp, 17 predicted proteins | sample M140m3416metaG_FD_203699 | JGI IMG/M metagenome (GOLD analysis project Ga0315315, IMG submission 203699) | Ammonia-oxidizing marine archaeal communities from Monterey Bay, California, United States - M1 40m 3416 | ecosystem: Environmental > Aquatic > Marine > Intertidal zone | place: USA... | reverse complement strand
AACAAAAAATAAAAAAAACAAAAAAAGAGCAAGTATCAAGGCTTTTTTTTCGTAACATAGACACAGTATAGAAAATTGAATTTATTTCCACTGTTATATATAACCCTATACCTAACACTCAAGAATATGGCAGCAGATGCAAATGGCAGATGGCCCCACCGACTTAGCGGTATTGATAGAAAATTCTACACTAGCGATGGAAGCTTTACACCGGTACACTTCATCAATGAGTGTTGTGTTGAAGTTTGTGTGCCTATTTGTGGATTTGGTCGTCCGCAAACGGATGTAGATGTTCTTGTTGGTCGGGATGGTTGTTTCCTTACCGTATTGGAAATGGGACCGGCTGGTGCTTTGAAAAAAAACGCCCAGAATTGGGATAGTCAAAATTGGCAGAGGTTTCGGGAACTATATGGACCACTGAGTAGTCCAAAATATAGATTTGATATGTGGTTGGCAGAAAAAGCACACCTTCAGAGTGAATCGGTAAAAAATTAAAAAGAAGTTGGTTATTAAATTTTTTATTTAATTATACAAGGTCCAGCATTTCCCATTCTAAAATGGAGTTGAATAGTAGAGGCGTTACTTATATTATAATCTTGTAATGTGGCTTCGTCAGAAACAGGTAATATTTTAGTATTTTTATATAAATAATATTGTTCACTATCTATGCGAAACATATTGTTCAAAATAACATATAAACTTCTTGTAGAATCTGTTTTTTTTAAATCATTAATAGTTTGAATAGAGCAATGTTTTTGTAAAGAAATACCCTTAATAAATATCTGCATGTCTATATAATTATGTTATATGTTTTTTAAACCTTTTCATAAAACGACCTAAAAATAATATAAAATAAATATATATCATAAATGGCAAGTGCTAAAAGAATCGCGAAGGAGTTGGAAAATTTGAATAAAGACCCGCCAGCTAATTGTAGTGCCGGTCCAGAAGGAGACGATATTTATCATTGGACAGCAACACTAATGGGTCCAACTGAAACACCATATCATGGCGGAGTATTTTATATGAATATTACTTTTCCTAATAATTATCCATTTAAACCCCCTAAGGTATCTTTTGTAACAAAAATTTATCATCCTAATATTAATAGTAATGGTGGAATATGTTTAGATATATTGAAAGAAAATTGGAGCCCAGCTCTTACAATATCTAAGGTATTGATATCTATTTGTTCATTATTGGATGATCCTAACCCGGATGACCCTTTGGTTCCAGATATAGCAAGACAATTTAAGGAAGATTATGAAGCATATAAAGTAACTGCTCGTGATTGGACACAGTGTTATGCTATGGGAAATTAAATATAATTTGTAATCAAAATTATATTTAAATTTTATCATTTGTTTGATTTTGTCTGTTTTTAAGAAATCCTAAACAACAACTAACAGCAGCTTTTTCAACAGCGTTAACATCAAGTTCTCCTTTAGTTGCAGAAACGACTAAATCAATTACATCGCCTACAATACCTTCGTCAATCATAGATAATAACAAGGTCCTTTTTTCCTCTGTTATTGGAGCATTTTTCACAGATTTTGTTACTAATTTTTCTACAAGTTTTTTTTGTTCTTCACCTTTTAACGCAGTAGCTTCTACAATTTCCATACTAATTTGAATAACAGTAGTAATAGTTTTAGATGTAATTACAATATCTCTAGAAGCTAATTCTGCATTTAATTTTCTTAAACTAGCATCAAATGCTGCGGCGACAAGTAAATTGGCAACTTCTTCTTTTTTATTACTCATTTGAAAAATAACATTAAAAAATTTTTTAAAATAATACGCAAATTATTTAATTAGCATCTTCCTCATCATCGAAGGGAACTTGTTGAGAACAAGTTCTCATTGCCTCAGCTTGAGTGGGCGTAGTATAACATGAAGTTTGGCGTAAGTTCATTGTAGGCGGAGCCATCATTCGTTCAAACTTGGGTTCTGACGCCTTAGGTTGAGAGAATCTTTCGGGCACACGGGAGCCAAATGTGGGTAGACTAGCTCGTCTCAAATTTCTTGGAGCAGAATTGAATAGCATATCAGCACCAAGAGTATTGGTAAGACCATCAAAATTACTAATGTCATAAGCTTGCTGACGTCCTTGAGATGATAATCGTGAGCCGATAAATGCTGCGCGATTATATGATTCCATTCCTGTATAAGCTACATATACATCTGTTACCAGTTTTTGCATGAATGCATCATCTTCAAGCTTGTTTTTCTTCATAAATTCTTTTAGACTTTTTTCTAACTCTAAAAGTTCCTTTTTAAGTTTTTCTTTATCCTGGAATTCTTCCACAATCCTTGCTCTAAATAGAGCATCTAGTGCTTTTTGACGAAACATTTGTTTTTCTACATCGGTATTTCTACCATTTTCTTTGCTTTCCCCGTTTGTACAATTGTATGAATTAAATACTTCAGTTTTTGAATGCGTGACATTATTACCTGTTTCCGTATATACAATATTGAAGTTAATTGGTTCTACTGAATCCCAAGCGGAACGCATAATAAGCGATTGTGTGTGTTCGCTAGCAAATGAATTAAATTTTACTGTATTTGACCATGAGTTTGTAGTAAAATCATATACTTCAGCGCCTCTCACCTTAACGCTGATATCCTTGACAGCAGCATATAATAGTGCGTGAATAATTTCACCATAGACCATTCCAGCATTTTCAATACTATCAACGAAATGATAAGAACCCGTTGATAACTCTGTCATTTTCTGGAGTAGAACCGCATCATGGTCGGTTGAATAGCCAATACAAATTTGGGTTCCTCCTGGATTATTTACATTAATTCCAATTGCGCTGGTATTTCCAATATTAGGGCGTCCATCTGTCATAAGAATATGAGCTTTTTTATCATCTGGAGTAGCAGCATAAATAGCATTATCTTTGATTTCTTTTAATGCTCCACTAATATTAGTGGAGCCTCTTGGAGTTGCTTTTTCAAGTTTTTCAATAAATTGTTTTCTAAGCGATTCCCTCCTCCCTTTTTGTCCAATTTTATAATGACCAATCATTGTATTCCTATCATCAAATAGGTTTATAATTAGACTAAGATTTAATTCTGGATTTTCTTCCCAAAGTTCTTCCAAATAGTCAATAATATTTTTTGTAGTATGAATAGTATGCTGTAGTGCGGTATGACCATCTTTTGTCATAGACCCCATAGAACCGGACCTATCAATATTAAGCGCCAATAGTAGTTCATTAAGAGCTACACTGGTAAGCTTTCCTGTAACAAGGTCAACGGTATGATAATTATGAGTCAGTTTTGAGTCTGCCTCTTTAGATGTTTGAAGAATTTTATATTTTTCAATGAACAACTTGTTCTCAGTGGTGTTTGGGCTTGAAGCTAGTGAAGACATCTGTATATATATGTATTGTGCGTTTAAGTTAATATAATTTATTCATGTTATGATCAGTTCAATTTTCAGATACTTATAAAATAAGATACGAAATGGTTTAAAGACTTTACCATAAGCTATCTTGGGGAGGGGGGAATGGTATCACACAGCAAAACAAATCCAAAAAAAAATCACAAAAATTTTTTAAAAGAATACGAAGTATTCACACCATATGATACCAGGAAAACAGGGCGAGGTGTGTAGCCTTATAGAGAGGTCACACATGATAAAAGACTATGTGAAAAGAGAGAGACACATAGCCACCCGATTCATCAGCGAGGATGAAAGTGAGAAAGTTGTTGTGAAAGGCAGCTAGGGTGAGATAAAATAGTTTGGTCAGCGGGACCAACTAAATCAACACTGAGTCCACAAAAAAAGAGATGGACAATGATGATGTTGATAGAGAGAGAGGTGAGTAGAATAGTCAATCTTTGACGGGGACGCCTGTTAGCTTCCTCGCGGGGACGCCTGCTTGAGTTGAGGCTAGATTGACATGAGGGTAAGTAGCTTGTTGGCTTTATAAAGGTTTGGAAACAGCAAATTTATGATCTTAACAGGAAAAGTAGAGAGTATGCACGTGGTGATGGATAGCATTGATTTGCATAGAAGATTACGCACAAGTCTTTACAAGGGTTATATAGGTGTTTTGTCCCTTAAACAAATCATCAAACACCAAACCGTAAGCTCAACCGGATATAGCTCAGTTGGAAGAGCAGCCGACTGTAGATCGGCGGGTCACTTGTTCGAATCAGGTTATCCGGAATCTAAACTATAGAATGAAAATTCTAGCAAAGTTGGTTTTATAAAATTTAAATAAATATTATTAAAAAACTTAATAGTATTTATATATATACACAATGAATACCGATATACTTCATATATTACCGGGTATCCAAGAACAACAAGCATTTGGAAAATTTGATAACGAAAATAAGGATAGCAGACCATTTAGATGTAAAAATGGAACTATTAATTTTAATAGACCCATGAATAGTAAAAGAGAACGATTATGTGAACCAGGAAAACCAGTTCCCGATAAAGATATAGAATTATGCACTTATGGTGGTAAATTAAATTTTTTTGGTAAAAATACTTCTACTTGTAGTTCTGAAGTTATTTGGGATAAACTTATTGATTTTATTAATGTAACAAATATGAATATCGATTCCTTCGCAAAAAACCCAGGAATTGTACGTAGAAACTTTTTTATTGTAAGTCATCACAATACATTAAAAAAATGTATTTTATCAGCTCTTTTAAAAACAGATAAAAAATTAGATAAAAAATTAAGACGTAATATCGCAAATTGCTCTTGTTTTCTATTGGAAAAAATTGATAATGAATGGACATTTAAAATTATTTTTGATGGATTTCCAGATAAAACAGAGTATAAATATTTTCAAGGTATTGGAAAATTACTCTTTCAAAACGCCTCAAATGAATGGTCTATTTTTCAATCTTTTTTAGCTAATTTACAACATCCTGAAAATACACGCATATTTTTAATACGACACGGTAACGCATTTCATAATAAACCATTACAATTAACAGGTAGTATGTTTAATAGAACTGTTGATACAAATTTAACACCGTTGGGTATTTATCAAGCTAGAATATTAGGCGAAGAACTTATAAAATCAGGATATTTGAAAGAAGAAAATATAACTGTTAAAGATACCGCTGAGATTGTTAATCCCTTGGAAATTATAGCGAAAGAAAAAGTCGGAGGAGAATCTACAACAGAAAATATTAATATCTTTTGTGCTTCTACCATGAATAGAGCACAACATACAGTATTGGAATTAATATATGCTATGAATGTAACTAATAATTTAGAAAATCCACAAGAACCCGAAGAAGAAGTAAAGAAAAGAAGACCTAGCGTAAAAAATAATTTTGCTGATCCTGATGTCAAATATTATATTGATTTATTAAGTTTGGAGAGATTTTTTACAGATTTTGCTGTTAGCAGACTTATTAGAAAAAGCGGAGGAATAAAAAACTTTGAAAAAAATATACAAAAATTAGCCAAGTGGTCAAAGAATTTTGAGAATGAAACTATCAAACAAAAACTAATACCTGAAGGCAAAGATGAAAAACAATATTTAAAAGAAATATTAGATGGAATATCACAACAATCTGTATTAAAATGGCAAAATGGTGAGTTTTGTCGCGATTTTACAAAAAAATATAAAAAAAAGACCCCTAAAATAGGCGGGAAAAAAACTAGAAGACGAAAAAAAAGAACAAAAAATAGAACAAAGAAGAAAAGAAGGAAAAAGAGAAAAAGTTGAATAAAAAATAATATAAATATAATTGATTTATATTATTACAGATGTCAAGTAAAAGCAAATACGAAGTGGAAGTTATCTTTGGTTCTGACCACGCAGGTTTTGAATTAAAACAAAAACTTTGTTCTCATTTAATGCAAAATAAAATTATCACAGCTGCATATGATGCTGGGTGTTTTACAAATGATAGAGTTGATTATCCTGATTACGCCAAAAATGTTGCGATGATGATGACAAAAAGTACATTTAAAAACAAGATAGGAGTTTTAGTATGTGGAACAGGCATAGGAATAGGTATTGCCGCAAATAGATTTGACCATATAAGATGCGCTTTATGTACGGATACATATAGTGCTGAAATGGCTAGAAAACATAATGATGCTAATTGTATTTCATTAGGAGCAAGACGAACTAGTTTTGAGGACGCCGTAAAAATAGTTGAAAAATTTTTAGAAACTGAATTTGAAGGTGGAAGACACCAAAAAAGACTAGACAAAATTAACCATTTAAAAACTATGTTAGCTGATTAATTATAAATGTCATTAACAAAAGTATTTTTTCCAGGAAATTATTTACCAGATTTGGCAAGAGTAGCTATTTGGGTAGGAACTTCAGCAGCTAGCACAGTTTTATTATTTGGAGCAACTCATGGTCCAAATCCAAGAGAAACTTTAGATTGGCGTGATGTAGCCGTATGGGGAACTATTGGTGCGGCAATTGGAGCACAATTTGGTGTGAATCAACGACCATGGTTTAAATGGTAATTTTTTATTATTTTATGAAATAATAAAAAAGCACTAAAAAAAGAGAACTTAACGACGTCTTTTACGACTTCTACGTTTTTTCTTTTTGCGAGTTCTTCTTCGTTTCTTGCGGCGACCACCAATAAGACTTTTGGCACATCCACATCCACCACGTTTATTTTTTTTACTTTTTCTTCTTCGGCGTCTTCCTCCTACAGGAGCAGTAGGAGCAGCACCAGTATCAGGAGCATTAACTACTGGTGTTGCTGGTTTTGCTGCTGGTACTGGTGCTGCTGATACTGGTGCTGACTTTTCTTCTTTTTTAAGACCGACGGCAGTCAATAGCTTTCCAAAAAAGCCGCCTCTCATTCTTCGGCGTTTTCTAGTTCTTTTTCTGCTTCTATTTCTACGCATATATAAATTGTTAATATTATTTTATGGATTTATTATTATTTAAATTAAACATTGTTAATTAATATAACAATGCCTAAAATCAAACGAATATATATTTATAGAGAATCTCATTTACCAGAAGAAGGATGGTTACAGGCGTGTTTTAGATGTAAAGAAATAACAGGTAAATATTTTCTCTTTCAAACCTTCCATAAAGATAATGATTTATATGAATTCTATATTCATGCTTGTTCTAAATGCAAAAAAAAATTTGATAATAATCCATTACTTTATGTAAATTTTAGTGATGAATGTAATGAATATATTAAAGAGCGCTTCAAATATTTATTTCCCAGTTGAACCAAATCCACCTTCACCTCGTTCAGTTTTATCTAAACTATCAACTAACTCCACGTTAAAATCATAACTTAAATTGGGCATACAAATTTGAACTAATCTTGTTCCTTGGGAAATAGTAACAGTTTCTTTTTTTGTATTATAAAATGAAGCCATTAAATGACCACGATAACCACAGTCAATAATTCCTACTGAATTACCTAGTATTAAACCATATTTAATAGGAGTTGATGACCTCGAATACATATAATAAGGACAAGGTTCTCCATTTTTATAAACTGCACATTTTACTTCCATATCAATTAATTTTATTTCTCCAGCTGGAATTTCAACGGTTCTTGGACAAAATAAGTCAATTCCAGAATCTTTTTTTGAGTTACCTTTTTTTAGTTGTTCTTCATAAAGTGGTTTACTTGTGATTCTATTTGAACAAAGCTGTACTTTGTATGTAGGTTCGTTTGCTAAACTAGCCATTATAATCAATAATTAATATATTGTCTCTATATTAATTATTTTAATCAATTTTAACCACATGTTCCATCTGATGATGAATTCATCATATTAGATTCATAATTAGTTGAAAGATTGTTAGGATTTGCTCGTAAAGATAATTTTTTATTAAGTTGTTGGCTAGCAGAAAGGTATCCCAAATCTTGTGTATAACAACCAGTTTTACCACAAATATTGACACAAGGATGGCTTGCTGCTGATTTATTTTGAGAGTGTCCCATCATACCACCAGATGTACCATTTCCTATAACAGTTTTACAACCATTTTTATCAGTACTACTATATTCACATTTCAATGCTTTACTTCTAATATTAGCTACATAATTAGAACTAGAAAATCCATCAACTCCACCAGATTGTGGTCTTTTATATGTAAGCATTTTTTGAACTGATACATTATTATCGTTTTCATCTTTATGATAAACAACTTTACTTGCTAATCCACCACCACCTCCTACTCCCATTGTTGCTCGTTTTAAATAAAGACCATATCCTTGTTGACGACTTGGTGCTCTAGGAACAAAAATTCCACCATTACAACAATTTCCCTGTTTTATACCTCTTCTTGTAAAGGCAATTGCAGATTGACCTCTTGCATTAACTTGTTGAGTTTTAACTCTAGCATTATGTTTTACTTTCATAACACGCATAGACATTCTATATGTATTATTTAGAAATTAAATATATAAAAATACTCTCTCTTCAGGGCTGTATTTAAGACATCTTAATAAAGACCAATACAATTTTGTATTTTTAAAGTTAGATAGATATTCTCTAAATTTATCAAGTGTTAGGTCTAATTTTTTGTATTCTTTTATTGATTTGTTTGACCATTCGCCACAATAACATGTTAATAAACCCAATGAATAATATTGCGATGAATAAGGTATTCCAATAGGAAATGTGTTTACTTTTTTCATTTCTGGAGAGAAAAATAAATTATCTTTCTTGAATGGTTTCATAATTTTTATTAATTCATCTTTTATAGGATTAAAAGTGCTTGTATCTAAATACAAGAAAAAGATATCTTTACCTGACCCACCTGATTGTGTTGCTTTATCTATTTCTACCCTAACAATATTATCTAAATTTAAAAATAGATTACCAAACCCATCCTCTTCTAAACCCTCATATTGTTTTCCTATATTTGTAAATAATTGTTTTAAATGTCTATAAGATAATACTTCTTTTCGTTTTAATAAATCTTTTAACTTTTCAACAGAAAAGGCATCAAATATAAAAGAATTTTCTGTCTCATTACTAACTGTTAAATTTTTTTTTAATTTATCAAAAAACTTAGGAAATTTCTCTCCATCTTCATATATTAATTCAAATTTATTCTTCTTTTTTTTTATTTCACAAGTTTTGGATTTAAATATACTTGTCATCTATGAAATAATTATATATAAAAAAGATGTGTATTTTTAAATATTTAGTATTTATATAATGGTTAGACCAGGAATGAAAAGATTAAGAGAAGCTCAAAATGTAAAAGTTCAACCAAATAAAACAGGAACATCATTCATGCAAGGACAATCTGTGGTTGTAACAAAAGAAAAGATTGAAAAAAAGGGTATTGTTTTTAATTCAGCAGCTAATACTCCTTATAATGATTTTGAAAATTCAAATAGATTTCAACCTACTTATACAAGTGCTGAACAAATATTAGACCAAGACAGAAAATGTGTAATGAAAAAATCTTGGCCTAGAGATTCTAATGGTAAGGTAGTTCCAAAATCTTGGAATTTTAGTTGGCAAAAATAAATTAAACAAGCAAGAATTTTCGGAAAATTGAAGAAAATCGATTCTGATTATAGTTAATCATAAACTAACTATAATCACAATGAGTATACAGCAACCAATCGCAATCCCTACTAGTACACTACTAGTAGATGACCTATCTAACCTAGTAAATATTTTAGACACCTACGGTGTCGCAGTCATTCCCTTAAAAAACATTTCAACCGGGCATCGCAATAGGCTATTAATGCGCACCAAGTTCTATGCTAACGCAAACCAAATTTTGAAGCCTGAGCATCAAATTAAGGAGCTAACGCTAAAAGAAAAGTGCCATCCGGAGACGATAAAGCCAAGAAAGGCACCAGATTCAAGTCAAAGTTGGATTAATCAATATGGCACACCATTACACCATTTGATAGAGCAAGACCAAGATTTCCGAAATGCTATGGAAGTGATAGAGGGCAAGCCAGTCACTAAGTATATGCAAAATAGGATAAGACTAGGCAACAAGAAATTCTCAGTAGATGCTAAAACCCTACATTTTGACGGACACCCATTTGAAGAACCGGGTGAGGACGGGCAAGTAAAATTCACGAATAATCCGTTAACTGCCACCATTATAGGGCTCACAGGCACAAGACGATTCTGTTGGTGGGATATTAAAGACAAGAATTTGAAACCCATATACGACCACTGGGTGAAAAAGGGCAAGAAAGCATTTACTAACATAGACCCACCATTTATGAACACTGCCTATCAAGGATGTAGAAGAATAGTAGATGTTGACTGTTCCAAACACATCCACCTTATTATATTCCGGGAATGTATTCCACATGAGATAGCAAATTCACCAAGCATTTCCATATTTATTTCGCCAATTAAGGAGTTTGACCAAAGATGTGAAAGCATCACCTCAATCCACCCACCTCAGTATAATAACCTAACCAAGCATGAAACCAACCTACTAGGCTACTGCTATAATAGGAACGGCGTAGTCTGGCCATCGGGCAAGAAAAGCTGGGGATTTTGCCACACAAGAGCATACAATCACTGGGTAAAAAAAGTCAAACCAAGATACATCGAAAAGAACAATAAAGGTAAAGACACTATAGTAATGCAGCTACCAGAGGGCGGGGCATTTGACCAGCACACTATAGAATACCAAGAAAAATTAAAGGCAAGAAAAATCAAATTACCAGCTATAGCCTATGCTGCTACAACGCCTAACTTCCTAGTAGACATCGCAAGTCTACCGGAAATCATACTTAAAGAACACGGGTTCATCCTATAAAAAAATAAAAAAAATAAAAATAAAAAAAATATTAAAAATTATAGCGAC
>Ga0315315_10006506_pt1 | contig 10797 bp, 8 predicted proteins | sample M140m3416metaG_FD_203699 | JGI IMG/M metagenome (GOLD analysis project Ga0315315, IMG submission 203699) | Ammonia-oxidizing marine archaeal communities from Monterey Bay, California, United States - M1 40m 3416 | ecosystem: Environmental > Aquatic > Marine > Intertidal zone | place: USA... | reverse complement strand
TTCCTGCCATCCGGTTGTCACAAATTCTGGAGGACGATTTCGACGATCGTTTGCTGCATGCAGAAGGCGCCGTTGATCCTCACGTCTGGTTCGACCTCGGACTTTGGAGCAAATGCGGCAGCTGGCTGGCTGCCGAACTGTCAAAAATCGACGCGGCGAACTCCACCGATTACGAAGCAGCCGCCGCCGATTTTGTGAAGTTGATGCAGACAACTCAGAAAGACGGGGAAACAGTCGTGGCTAATATTCCACCCGAACAGAGGGTTCTTGTGACAGCTCATGATGCGTTTCAGTATTTCGCTCGCACTTTTAAGTTTCGTGTCGAAGCCATCCAGGGACTATCGACGGCGGGCGAACCGGGACTGAAACGTATCAACGAATTGGCCACGTTGCTGGTCGATTCAAAGATCTCAGCGATTTTTACGGAGCAGAGTGTCTCCGACCGCAACATTCGAGCATTGATTTCAGAATGCGACTCGCGAGGGCATCAACTGACTATCGGCGGCACCCTGTATTCGGATACAGCTGGCGCGGCAGGGACTCCGGAAGAGACACTGGCGGGTGCAGTGCTTCACAACATTCGTGCGATGGCAAAAGGCCTGATGCCTCAGACCATCAGTCAGGAGCAACCGTGAACGCCCCTGACAGTTCTGGTGCCATCCTCGATCTTCATGACATGACGGTAGCTTACGACCGCCGGCCTGTGTTGTGGAATGTTGATCTCACTTTGCACAAACCCGGTCTGGTTGCCATTGTCGGCCCGAATGGAGCTGGCAAAAGTACGTTGATCAAGGCCGTGATGGGACTGGTTCCGATGACCAGCGGCCTGGTGACTGCGTGGGGAAGATCGGTTGACGAACAACGCCAACGCATTGGCTATGTGCCTCAACGTGAAAGCGTAGACTGGGACTTTCCGATCAACGTACTGGAAACAGTGTTGATGGGAACTTACGGCGAGCTCGGTTGGTTCCGTCGCCCCACGGCCAGACATCGACAGCGAGCTTTGAAATGTCTTGAGCAAGTCGGCATGGGGGATTTCGCGTACCGACAGATTGGTCAATTATCAGGAGGTCAGCAGCAGAGAGTCTTTCTGGCCCGTGCGTTAGCCCAGGAGGCCGACCTGTATTTCATGGACGAACCGATGGCAGGAGTTGACGCGGCCACAGAACGGATCATCTTTGACCTATTGAAAACGCTGCGTGATGCCGGTCGTACAATTGTCGTAGTGCACCATGATCTACGTACGGTGCCTGAGTACTTTGATGAAGTGGTATTACTGAACGTGCGCGTAGTCGCCAGTGGCCCGGTCGGAAGGACGTTCACCCCGGAAAAACTGCAGGCAACATACGGTGGCCGCTTGTCGATCCTTGACACAATGGCCGAAGCAGTCCGTATGCAGCAGGAAACCGAATAGCCCCAAAGCCCGGCCATAAAACAAAGGCCGAAGTTACAGGTCAGCAGGTTCTATGTTTCTGACGCAAACAACGCTGGTTCTCTGGGGAACTGTTCTGCTGGGAATCACAGCCGGGCTGGTGGGTACGTTTGCATACCTGCGTCGGCGAGCACTCGCTGGCGACGTGATTGCCCATGCAGCACTGCCCGGTCTGTGCCTTGCATTTCTGATTACTCAAAGCCGATCCATGGGCGTGCTACTGACAGGCGCTTTGCTCACCGGAATAGCCGGGGCATTCCTGATGTCGCTGCTACGTCGAATCTCTCGATTGCGTGAGGATGCGATTTTGGGAACCGTGTTAAGCATCGCATACGGGCTTGGCATCGCTCTGACTCGCACGATTCAGAATCATCACCGCAACGAACGCGGGGCTGATTTGGAATCGTTCATCATTGGTCGAGCGGCGACTATGCTCGCCGGGGACGTGCTGCAAATTGCCGCCACATCGGTCGCTTGCAGCATTGTGATCGTGTTGATGTACAAGGAGCTCAAGCTATTGAGTTTTGATGAATCGTTTTGCCGAGTGCAGGGATGGCCGGCAACACGGCTGGACCTGCTATTGATGCTTCTGACAGCAGTGACAGTCATCACCGGGCTTCCGGCCGTTGGAGTTGTACTCACGGCGGCGTTGCTCGTCATTCCGGCAGCAGCGGCCCGATTTTGGACCGACCGGCTTTCCTGGATGATGGCAATTGCTGCCGGGATTGGAGGAGCCTCTGGAGCAATTGGAACTTTGCTGAGCGCTCGACTGGACCAAATGCCGACTGGCCCGCTGGTGGTTCTGACCGCATCGACATTGTTTGTCGTGTCGTGGATGTTTGCACCCAAACGTGGATGGTTGTGGAATCGGGGCGCAGCGCAGGAAGAACTGGCGGCCGCAGCGAAAGAGATTCTGCCAACAAATACTGCAGGTGATACTGAGGTAGTGTCATGAACGCCATCGTTCTCCTCGCAGAACAGGTACCGGTTCCCTTTGCCTCCGGTTTGAGTACGATTGCCGAATGGCTGGGACAGTCACGTCTGACTGTAGAAAATGCGGCAGGAACATTACTTGTTGGTGGACTGTGTGCTGCGACCTGTGCATTAGTGGGTTGTTTCCTATTGCTGCGACGAATGAGTCTGCTGGGCGACGCACTCAGTCATTCCGTCCTCGCAGGCGTTGCCGGTGTGTTCCTGCTGACCGGGCGCATTGATCCTGTTCCCATGTTTCTGGGAGCACTCCTGGCCGGAATTGTGACAGCGGTGGCAACTCAGTTTATTCATCGCACCGGCTCAGTGCCTGAAGATTCCAGTATTGGAATTGTGTTCACGTCGCTGTTTGCATTTGGAGTTGTTGTTATTTCACGGGCGAAGGGAGTCCACCTGGACCTCGACTGCGTCCTGTTTGGCGATGTCGCCTTTGCCGGAATGAATTTTAAGCCGACCTTGAACTGGTTGCTGCCGGAAGCCATTCGCACGCTGGTTCCTGCATTGATCATCACGATCGTATTCCTGATACTCTGCTGGAAAGAGCTTCAGCTGACATCCTTTGATCCTGTCCATGCGGCAACATTAGGATTCAGCGTTCCCCTTATCCACTATCTGATGACGACTGTTGTGGCGATGGTCACAGTGTCGGCGATGAATGTCGTTGGCCTGTTGGTTGTAGCTCTGCTCATTGTCCCTGCCTGCATCGCCAGAATGCTCACCGATCGACTCGGACGGATGCTGTGGATTGCTGTGCTGAGTGGCATGAGCTGCACAACGGCAGGGTACTTTTGGGCGTTGAGATTGAACTCATCCATCGCGGGACTCGCAGCCGTAGTTGCAGGAGCCGAACTGGCAACAGCAATTCTGGTGGCTCCGAAGCACGGATTGCTGGACCGCCTGCGTCGCAGTCTTCAATTGAAGATTCGTATCGCCGCAGAAGATGTTCTGGCGGGACTTTTTCGCCGGATGGAACGAGCGGGCGAAGCTGTGCCGGAATCGGTTCCCGGTTGTCGTACTTTGGCAGGCAATGGTGTAGCCGGTCATTTCGCTGTTCACTGGCTGAGCCGACGAGGACTTCTGGTCACGGCCAATGGAATGGCTCAGCTGAGCGACAAAGGCCGTCGGTATGCCCAGGGACTGGTGAGATCTCACCGGCTGTGGGAATCTTGGCTGGACCAGAACTTCGATTTACCACCCGACCATTTGCATGCACCAGCAGAAGCTATGGAACACTTCATTGGCCCGGTAATTCAGCGACAACTGGAAGACGATCTGGACCAGCCGGGCGCAGACCCTCACGGTCGTGAAATTCCGGAGATCCCGGAATAAGCAGTTCCAGGCGTGCCGGAACGTTACTTCTTTGCTCCGGAACAAGAACTGACTCGGAAAGCAATGCTTCTGGACCACTGCGGTCGTCCAGGTACACGCGGTAAAAATTGTCCGTAAGGCCTTCCCTGGGGATGCACGACGGACTTCTCGTAAATCACTTCCGTTGGCGTGCAGAATCGCGAACGGCTACGCCGTCGCGTGATTGATCGGGATTCATTAGACTTTAAGCTCCTGGAGGCTGGTGAGCTGAGCGACTCACAGCCCTGTTTTAGTATTCAGAGAAGATCATCAGGAACCAGAAGATTCATGTCTGCATCTATGAACGTCGACTCTGCTGTTCGAAATCGTTACAGCAATGCGGCTCAGGCCGCTGAAGCATCCCTGTGTTGCCCTGTCGATTATGACGCTCAGTATCTCAAAGTGATTCCTCAGGAAATTATCGAACGAGACTATGGCTGCGGTGACCCATCTCAACACCTCAAGCCGAGCGACCATGTCCTCGATCTGGGGTCCGGCGGCGGAAAGATTTGCTACATCGCATCGCAGGTCGTTGGTGAAACCGGCCGTGTCGTGGGAGTAGACGTGAACGACGAAATGCTGGCACTCGCTCGTCAGTATCGATCTGAGGTGGGTGAACAAATTGGTTACAGCAACGTCGATTTTCGAAAAGGCTGTATTCAGGATTTACAGTTGAATCTCGAGTTATTCGAACAGTGGTTACAGAATCATCCAGTCAAAGGCGCAGCTGACTGGCTGGCGGCTCAGGAAGAAGCTGACCGTCTGCGTTTGGAATCACCGCTCATTGCCAGTGACTCTATGGATGCAGTGGTTTCTAATTGCGTCTTGAATCTTGTGAAGAACGAAGATCGTCATCAGCTGTTTGGCGAAGTCTTCCGTGTACTGCGGCGGGGAGGCCGAGCGATCATCAGCGATATCGTCAGCGATGAGGATGTGCCACAATCATTGCAGAACGACCCCCGTTTATGGAGCGGCTGCATTAGTGGTGCATTCCGCGAAGACACGTTTCTGGAAGCGTTCGAAACGGCCGGTTTTTATGGCGTCGAGATCCTGACACGTCAGGAAGATGCCTGGGCCATCATCGATGGAATTGAATTTCGCAGCCTGACCGTTCAGGCGTGGAAAGGGAAAGAAGGGCCATGCCTCGATCGTCGACAGGCGGTGGTATACAACGGACCCTGGAAGTCCGTCGTCGATGACGATGGACACCGACTGAACCGTGGCAAGAGAATGGCTGTCTGTGACAAGCTCTTCAGCATCTACAGCAGCGGACCGTACGCATCGCAGATCACGCCCATTCAGCCAATTGCGGCAGTGCCGCCGGAGGATGCCCCGGAATTCGACTGTCGCAAAGGAACCTTGCGATCTCCCAGGGAGACGAAGTCCGGTCAGCCATCGCTGAATGTCCTGCCGGGAGGTGACTGCTGCGGCGACACAGGCTGCTGCTGATTTGACATGAACAGACTTTCTTTCAATGGCCTGGTATGCTCAATACACCACGCTTCTGGTCCTATTGTTGAATCGAGCGGACTGAACACTGGCGACCTGTGTCACGTAGTAGCTAACCTTGAGGTTATACCGTTGTTTCCGTTTCCTGTTGATTCTGTCTCATGGCCGTTTCACTTACAGAATACGCAAATTCACTCGACGATCGCAATTTGATCTGGCCCCAGGTGGCACCACCGGTGACAGTCAGGGCGACTCCCTCGATTCAGCCGCTGAACGATATTCGCATTGTGCTGTGGGACGTTTACGGAACACTGTTGAGAACCACCGGTGGTCGCTTTTGCCTGATCCCTGATCCGCAGACTGCACTTGAAATTGCTTTGGAAAAAACAATCAACGAGTTCAACATGTGGAACAGCATGTACCGCAAACCCGGGCCTCCCTGGCAGTCGATGATTAATCAGTACACCGAATACCACAAACGCCTGTCGATGGCGGCCACCAAACGTAACGGCGATCTGATTGATCCGGATCTGGTTGATCTTTGGGAAGGAATCATCGCCCGGCTCTTTAGCAAGGAGTATTCCTACGACGAAGGATTCTACGGTGATCTCAGGCAATTCAGCGAAAAGGTCGCCTACTTCTTTCATTCCAACCTGCAGGGCGTGGAGGCCCGATCAGGAGCCCTGCAGGCAATGCACGATCTGTACGCGATTGAGATTGCCCAGGGGCTGCTGGCAGATGGCCAATCCTTTACATTCACACAGTTATTGCGGGCACTCAGTCTGCAGGGTACACTTCCGCCGCTTGCTGCGATGTTTCATCCGGACGCCGTCTTATTTTCACACGAATTGGGGATCCGAAAGCCATCGCGGTCTTTGTTTGAATTGACAAGGGAGCGACTTAAAGTTGCCGGATTCCAACCGGAAGAAGTGCTGCATATCAGCTGTCGCCTGGCGACAGATCTGGTTCCCGCCAAAGCAGCGGGAATGAAAACAGCGCTACTGGCGGCCGAGAAAACGGGACTCGAGGCACAGAATGAACTGCTGAAGGATTCGGCGACTCGCCCGGACCGTCTGCTAACGGACCTCAACCAGGTTGCGACATTGTTCGGAATTATGTGACCAGAGATTGAAGAGAAAACGAAAGAGACCATTCGATGCCGGCAAAACCTTTGGTGGATCTCAGTCAGTTTGACTTTGATTCACCGCGATTCACTCTGAAAGACATTCAGGAAGTGAATCCCCAAAGACATGAATTCGCACAGCTCACAGCTGTAGTCCATATCGACGAAAAAGAGCAAATTGCTGTGGGCTACAAGGACATCACGGCAGATGAATTCTGGGTGCCTGGACACATGCCTGGGTATCCACTGATGCCGGGTGTAATCCAGTGCGAATGTGCTGCTCAGCTCGGTGGTTTCTATGCTCAATCATTCAACGTCGTTGATGGAGACTACGTTGGCTTCGGCGGGATGAAGGATGTTCGTTTTCGCCAGCCAATTCTGCCGGACTGTCGCCTTGATCTTGTTTGCCAGATTCAACAGATCCGTGCACGCAAGCTTGTGTATTTCAAGTTTCAGGGATTCGTCGGTGAACAGATGGCATTCGAAGGAAATATGACCGGAGTGTCCATTACATCAACGCCTTCTGCCTAGAGTCGTTTACCACTTTGCTGTCGGCATTCCGGATCGTAAGGATGTCGCCTTATTAGCAGTGTCTTTCGCGTCTGACGCGGCCAGAAATCAGCGTATACCTGTAAGAAGACTCATCATGCAGACGGCTCCTGTTAAACCACTGAAGCCCTGGTTTCAGACCATTGAAGACGTTGGTGAATCCATCAACTGGTCGGAGTTTTTTAGCATCGACCAGCCGGTGCAACTGGACATTGGCTGCGGTCGAGGTTTGTTTACTTACACGGCATCTGAAAAGCACCCGGAGACTAATTATCTGGGACTTGAAATCGACTACCGTGAAGGCCGTCGAGGCGCCATGCGATTACTAAAACGCAAACAGGCTAATGCGAGAATCGTTGGCGGCGATTGCAATATCGTGCTAGCAAAGATGATTAAGCCTGGATCTGTTGAGGCTGCTCACGTCTATTTTCCCGACCCGTGGTGGAAGAAACGGCACCATAAACGCCGTTTGTTCACATCTGAATTTGTCGATCTGCTGGCTCGAGTTGTGGAATCCGGCGGGCATGTGCATTCGTGGAGCGATGTGGCAGAATACTTTGAAATCATTCAGCAGTTAATGGACGATCACCCGGAATTTGAAACTCAAACCGCACCGGATGAACGTGAGCCCAAAAATGACATGGATTACCAAACAAGCTTCGAACGCAAAAAACGGCAACTCGGGCTGCCCATTTACCGTGGGCTCTGGCAGCGAATTGCTCGACCGATCACCTAAAGAGGTCACTTGTCCCGGTGAACATACTGTCTGGTGGGAATGCTGAGGTGAATGGTTTATTCCTGTAGCACGAGTCCATACGTCAGTGTAATACAGCATGAGCCTTTGATATTGCCTCCGGATTCCAGGGAATTTCTGGTCGGCGATTGATCACGGGGGGTGTCCGACAAATACTGACGACACACAGGCAAGTCGTCCATGCGATTTCTATTGGTCAATGATTTTTGTCCAACAACTTATCTCTTCTGTTTCAGACTGTTCAATGACCGAATCACAAAAACTCATTCAGGATGTCAACATTGTCGATACGACACCGCTGACATCACCTGCAAACCTCAAGAGTCAGCTTCCGGCATCGGATGCTGCGGCTCAGGCGGTTTACAATTCGCGTCAAACGGTCGCTAACATCCTCAAGGGGGAAGACAGTCGAGTCATCGCGATCGTTGGACCATGCTCGATTCACGACGAACAGATAGCGCTTGAGTACGCTGATCGTCTCGCGCGTTTGGCGGATGAAGTGAAACAACAGATCGTTGTTGTCATGAGGGTCTACTTCGAAAAGCCACGCACGACGGTTGGCTGGAAGGGGTTGATTAACGATCCTCACCTGAACGACACCTTCGATCTCGTAACGGGCCTCAGAACGGGTCGCAAGATCCTGTTGCACGTAGCTGAACTTGGCTTACCAGCCGCGAGTGAAGTTCTCGAACCGATTACGCCTCAATACATCGCTGATCTTATGACATTGGCATCCATCGGAGCCCGCACAACAGAATCACCCACACATCGACAAATGGCCAGTGGGCTTTCTATGCCGGTGGGATTCAAAAACAGTACCGAAGGCAGTCTGGAAGTTGCTATCAACGCCATGCAGGCAGCCAGAGCCGAGCATCGCTTTCTGGGGATCGACAACGATGGTCATACCTGTGTTGTAAAAACTCGAGGAAACGCATTGGGCCACCTGATTCTTCGTGGCGGGCGTACCGGTCCGAACTACGACGAACAAAGTCTGGCAGAAGCAGCTCGTTTGCTGGACAGTGCCAAATTACCATCGCGTTTTGTAGTTGACTGCAGCCATGCAAATTCTGAAAAGGACTACACGAAGCAATCGGCCGTCTGGAACGATGTCATTCGTCAGCGAGTCGCCGGAAATAAATCTATTGCCGGTTTGATGCTGGAGAGCAATCTGAAGGCTGGCAAGCAGTCCCTCGGCAGCGATCTGTCGACCCTTGAATATGGCGTGTCGATTACCGACGGCTGTATCAGCTTCGAAGAAACAGAACAGCTGTTGCGATCGGCATGTGATTCACTGGCAGGATCGTAGGAATTGCTCGCGAGATCCAAACGTGTTTAAGCAGTTCCCTGTACAGTCGGGGGTAATCACTGACGATACATTACCTGAATGTGGTCATTGCCGGGGCCAGTTGGGGAATTAAACGAAAGCCATCATACCGCTTGGTTTGAAATGGCAGATCACGATCGATACCGATTTGGAAGAAGGTTCGGCTACGCCCTTGAATTTGATCAAGCCCCAATATCCGTGCGAGTCGTGGGGCTCGTGATTCAGAACGAGGCGGGCGGGGCTGGTGGCGTTGGCATGTGAAGGGGTTGGCCAGGCCACAGTTGTCAAAAGCGAGTCCGGTTTCGTCGATCAGAATGCTGTCGTCGGGGCCTCCGGGCGAGACAGGCCATACTCCCCTAGATGGGCCGTGAAATCTCACAGCCCGGGTACGCAAGCAGATACCTCTGTAAATCCATAACCATCAATTTTGTGACGGTCGGTGGAACGAACGTGGCTTGTCTACATGCAACTCAGTCAACCGGGAGCCCGATTTCATCCAGCCCGTCGCGTTCAGCGTACGGCCGAACGTTGGAATACCATTTTCGCCAGACTCGGGATGCTTTTGCTCTCCAGACAGCTGTCGCACTCATTCGTTTCTCTTCATTCGCGTCGTCAGGCAAATGGCTTAACGGTTTGAGTGACAGCTTGTATCCTGATGGTTGCTTTGAGATGTATCGCAACCCGGTCAACGCCTCAACGTTGACGCTGAGTACCGGGTCGCTTAAGCCGTCCAGCAGCAACGGCACCAAATCAAAATCTCCTGTACGCGACAACGCCCAGTAGGCGATCTGACGATTGGTAGCGTTCGGACTCTTCAACAGTCTCTTGAGTTTGTCCACCTGACCAATCAGCTCTTCTCGAGAGCTGAACTGAACTTTCTCCACCACTTCATCGGTATTCACATCCAGCTCCGAAAAATCTTTCCCTTGCATCGCAGTCAGCAAATCATCCAGTGGGCCAATTTCTTTCTGAACGTTCGACTTCGGATGCAGAAAGGCAACCAGATCCCGAGCACCTACCTGAACACCTTTGCCATAATCCACAATCTGCTGTGTTGACCGCATGTAGTACAGGATCGCAAAACTGGTGCTGACTGCAGAACCATAGTGTTCTCCACCCCCTTCCGTTTTCGGCTTCAGCACACTATCAAAACTTCCGTTCGAATTCTGTGTTGCCAGTAATGTGTCGCCAAAGCGCGTATACCAATCGTCCTGCATCCCGACCAAGGCAGCAACTCGTTCCAATGTGTAGTAAAAATAGCATCTATGGACTGATCGGATGACTCGATGGGTTTCCCCTTTAAGGTAGATACGACCTCCAGCGATGCTTGCATCGAGTGCTGCTGCACTCACGGTCGGTGAATAATCACGGAACTTATCATTCTTCTTCGTTTCCCCGACTTTTTTCAGTAATCCAAACTTTGGCTTCAATTCCCGCTCGCCATTATCGAACAGAAGCATCCTCGCAACTCCGATCGAACCAACAGCAGCGACAGTCATTGTGTCAGTCGACGCCTTTCCCCTTCCTATTCCAGAAGCATCTGTGATGCGGTAAGTCCACCCACCATCAGGATTCGAATGCGAGACCAGGTAGGCCGCAACCTTATCGAAGGTTCTGGGAGAAACATTGCAGTTGGCACGTACTGCCGCCCAAAGACCCAGAACACAGTACTGAGTTAAACTATTGTCTGCTGGACCAGTTGGGCCTTTGCTGGGGTCCTGCCACGCACCATCTGGTCTTTGAGAAGACATCAGCAGATTGGCAATCTTCTGGAGGACAGGCCGGTACCTTTTCTTGTCAACATCAGCAAGCAACATAGCATCAACGGC
>Ga0315315_10006503_pt1 | contig 10801 bp, 7 predicted proteins | sample M140m3416metaG_FD_203699 | JGI IMG/M metagenome (GOLD analysis project Ga0315315, IMG submission 203699) | Ammonia-oxidizing marine archaeal communities from Monterey Bay, California, United States - M1 40m 3416 | ecosystem: Environmental > Aquatic > Marine > Intertidal zone | place: USA... | reverse complement strand
ATTTTATTGATAACAATCAGTCACTTAACAGGCAATGATGGCGGAGACGAAGGGATTCGAACCCTCGAGACGATTCCTCGCCTACTCCCTTAGCAGGGGAGCGCCTTCGACCACTCGGCCACGTCTCCACTCGCGGCTATATTGGCAGTTTTTAATCTATGCAAGTGGATTATGTCGCCCAAATCATATGATTTGATAAACCAAGCTGATGCTTATACCTATCAACATTGCAGGTTTAGATATAGAAGATGATCCCAACTAGTGTTGGCTAATGCTGTAATACTGACGTCGCCAGACCTCGGTGTTTAACCTTAAAATCCTCCACCAATACATGAAATCGGCTAGAGCTGTGATTACGTGGTCATTCAATTAGCTCGACAAGACAACCTCAAATTAAAATCCGCTTGAAAACATTGCCAGAAAAAACTGATTAATCGTTTTGCAATCAGAATGAATGGTAATTTATAAATAAGCCACGTAAAAAGGGGCCCCAATAACTGGGCCCCTCAAATCTTCATGTAAACAATCAGAGCTTAAACAGCTTGCACTTGCATATCATCCTTACTGATACCAGCCACCTCGACAGGCGTTTTCATTGCGTCACGTCTGAAGGGATCACCAAGCTCTTGGTTAATCATCGCTTCTATCAGCGTTGTAATGCCGTTTTCCATTTGATCTTTGATCGCTTGAGCCAACGCCGTTGTCAGTTCATCTTGTGTGCGTGCAACCACGCCCTTCAGACCACAGGCATTTGCAATACCAGCATAAGATACTGCTTCATCAAGTTCTGTTCCCACAAAATTATCATCAAACCAGAGTGTAGAGTTCCGTTTTTCAGCACCCCACTGGTAATTGCGGAATACAATCTGCGTGATTGCAGGCCAATCGCCACGGCCAATCGCTGTCAGTTCATTGACAGAAATCCCAAACGCACCATCGCCGGCAAACCCAACAACGGGTGTATCAGGCTGGCCGATCTTCGCACCGACAATAGACGGCAGGCCATATCCACAGGGGCCAAACAGGCCAGGTGCTAGATACTTGCGGCTGTCATTGAACGACGGATAGGCATTACCAATCGCACAGTTGTTACCAATATCAGAGGAGATAATTGCTTCCACCGGCAACGCAGCTTGGATTGCACGCCATGCCATACGTGGTGCCATCCAGTCAGGCTTTGCTGCACGTGCTCGAACGTTCCAATCCGTACCTGGATCATCCTGCTCCTCAGTCATAGAAGTCAACTCTTGCGCCCAGGCGGATTTTGTTTTCGCGACTGTCGCTTTACGGGCTTCACGATCCATATCGCCTGCACCATCAGCCAATTTACTCGAAATCGCATTGGCAACTTTTGCCGCATCACCGACGATACCAACGGACACTGCTTTTGTCAGACCAATACGATCTGGGTTCAGGTCAACTTGAATGATCTTTGCTTCAGTAGGCCAGTAATCTATGCCGTAACCTGGCAATGTTGAAAACGGGTTCAAACGTGTACCCAAACACAGAACTACGTCGGCCTGTGAGATCAATTCCATACCCGCCTTGGAGCCGTTGTAACCGAGGGGACCTGCAAACAGAGGGTGGTTTCCAGGAAACGCATCATTGTGTTGATAACCAACACAAACGGGCGCATCCAGAGTTTCAGCCAAAATACGGGACGCTTCGATGCCACCTTTAGACAGGATCGCACCTGCACCATTAAGGATCACAGGGAACTTTGCGCCAGACAACAAATCAGCCGCAGATTGAACCGCGTCAGAACCACCCTGAGGCAATTCGAAATCAACGATAGTTGGTAGCTCAATGTCTATAACTTGTGTCCAAAAATCACGCGGCACATTTATCTGAGCTGGAGCTGAAGCACGTTTTGCTTGCATGATCACTCGGTTGAGCGTTTCCGCAATGCGCGAAGGGTCACGCACTTCTTCTTGATAAGCAACACAATCAGCAAACAAGTTCATCTGTTCCATCTCTTGAAAGCCACCTTGGCCAATTGTTTTGTTCGCAGCCTGTGGCGTCACGAGCAATACGGGCGTGTGGTTCCAATATGCAGTCTTAACGGCTGTCACAAAATTGGTGATACCCGGGCCGTTTTGAGCGATCATCATAGACATTTTGCCGGTAGCTCTTGTGTAGCCGTCTGCCATCATGCCACCAGACGTTTCATGCGCACAATCCCAGAATGTTATGCCCGCAGCAGGGAATATGTCAGAGATTGGCATCATGGCAGAGCCGATGATCCCGAAAGCATTATCAATGCCGTGCATTTGCAGCGTTTTTACAAAAGCTTCTTCGGTTGTCATTTTCATGAGGAACGTCCTTTAGTTGTTGCGCATCCGCGCGGCTAAATACCAGAAAAGGGCGCGAGAATCTTTTGCCCCTCAGTTTGGCTTCTTTAAGGCTATATTCGCAGCCAAGTCTGTAGAGCCAGATATCATCGCAGATGATTCCAGAGGGAGTTTTCTACAGAATTTCTCAACTTATTGAGACTTTTCGTATTACTTTTTGAATATTTTATACAAAATCGTGATGATATTCAGAACATAGAAACAGCACGGTCAAATAAAAAATTAGCGGAATTACAAAAAGAAATCTGCAGGTTCTGTAACCCAAACTTCAATTTTGATTGAATACAATATCCTATTGCAAATCAAGTTCATGGAAACCAACCCAAGCTGCCTCTATGACTTTCACATTCTCCACAACCGCCAACACCTTTGCAAAAATGCGACTACAACAAAACGTTCTCGAAGAACGAGCCTTACACGTTAACAAAATCCACTTTTTTATATCCTTGCAAATACAGCAAGCCTGTCAAATCAGCATAATTCAATCGCAGCGAAACCTCAGCCGCCACAGCGGGTTTGGCATGCAATGCCACACCCGACCCCGCCAGCTGCAACATCCCCAGATCATTAGCCCCATCACCAACTGCAATCACATCGTTAGGCGTTAGGCCATGCTCTGCAACAATCTCGTTCAAGGCATCAACCTTCGCCTGTTTTCCAAGCACGGGAAAACCGTGTTCACCCGTCAATTTTCCACCCTCTTGCAGCAAAGTGTTTGCCCGCTTTTCATCAAACCCCAAACGCCCTGCAATCACTTGGGTAAAATCCATAAATCCGCCTGAAACCATTGCCGCATAAGCACCATTCTTCCGCATCGTTGCCACCAGTTCCGGCCCCCCTGGCATGAGGGTAATCCGATTATTCAGCACATCATCAATCAATGAAATAGATAGCCCTTTAAAATGACTTACTCGCTCCGCCAACGCCACCTCAAAGTCTATTTCCCCATTCATAGCCTGCGCTGTAACCCTAGCTACACGCTCACCAACTCCTGCCTCAGCAGCCAACTCATCAATGCATTCTTGTTGGATCATCGTGCTATCCATATCCGCCAGCAGCACTGATTTGCGCCGCGCAAATACATGCTGTACGCAGAAATCAATTCCCATCCGCTCCAAACCACGCCAAAGGAACTCAAAACCCTGGATCTCATCGCAAAAAAACAAATCAACAGCTTCATTTTCCGCCAACCAAACATGCTTACTTGCATTTATTTTATCCCCCACCATCATCACCAATTCAGCATTCAAACGATAATTATCAGGCTGGCAAATAAGGGTTGCAACGTACATTTTAACATCCATTTCAGGTATTATTTCCAATGCCTTATTTTCTAAATATGGCACAAACACCAGCATTTCTTGTTGCAGTGCAGAAAAAACCCACATAAACGCGGAGATGGGACACCCTTCCCCAACGAAGGGCATATAACTGTAAGGTTACCATTTATGACTTATCAAAAGCCGGACACACGTCCGCAAAACCCCCGTTTTTCTTCTGGCCCCTGCGCGAAACCACCTACTTGGTCGGTGACGACATTGATCGACGCCCCATTAGGCCGATCCCACCGTGCCGCAGTTGGCAAAGACAAGCTCAAAGCTGCAATCGAAACAACGCGCGAAGTGCTTGATATTCCAGCCGACTATAAGATCGGCATCGTGCCCGCATCTGACACAGGCGCGGTCGAAATGGCCATGTGGTCGATGCTTGGCGCACGCGGTGTGACCATGCTGTCATGGGAGAGCTTTGGCGCTGGATGGGTCACCGATGTGATAAAACAACTGAAGCTTGACGTGACCCAAAAACATGCAGACTACGGTCAACTTCCTGATCTGTTTTCAATCAATTTTAGCGACGATGTGGTGTTCACCTGGAATGGAACAACTTCGGGCGTTCGTGTTCCAAATGGTGATTTTATCCCCACTGATCGTGAAGGTCTTACTATATGCGATGCAACCAGTGCCGCTTTTGCTCAAGATCTAGCTTGGAACAAACTCGACGTCACCACATTTTCTTGGCAAAAAGTTCTTGGCGGTGAAGCAGCTCATGGCATGTTAATTCTTTCTCCACGCGCTGTTGCTAGGTTGGAATCCTACACACCTCCATGGCCACTTCCCAAAATTTTTCGCCTCACAAAGGCAAATAAATTGATCGATAGCATTTTCACAGGGGCAACCATTAACACCCCTTCCATGTTGTGCGTCGAAGACTACCTTTTTGCTCTCGATTGGGCAAAATCAGTTGGTGGCCAAAAAGGCCTGCAAGCCCGCGCAGACGCAAACCTAGCAGCCATCGAAGAGTTTGCAGACTTAACCCCATGGCTAGAATTTCTTGCAGAAGACCCTAAAACACGGTCCAACACTTCAGTGTGTCTAAAATTTGTGGACGAACGGATCAAAGATGGAGCATCTTTCGCCAAGTCAGTAGCAAAACGGTTAGAAGACCTTGGCGTCGCCTTTGACATCGGTGCCTACCGCGATGCACCTGCGGGCCTACGTATTTGGTGCGGTGGAACGGTTGAAACCTCCGACATCACAGCGTTAATGCCTTGGATTGACTGGGCTTTTAACACTGAAATTAATTAGTAAAAATTGCTTGCCCAGCGTAAAACGCTTGGCCTCTTACAACTTTTTTGCACTCAAAAGGAACGCCCAAAATGGCCCCTAAAGTTCTAGTATCAGACAAACTCAGCCCGACAGCAGTACAAATCTTTCGCGACAATGGCATCGAGGTCGACTTCGAGCCTGAGCTGGGAAAAGATAAAATCGAACTCCTCAAACGGATTGGCGAATACGATGGCCTTGCCATACGATCGGCCACCAAAGTTACCGAAAAAATCCTGCGTAACGCTGCTAATTTGAAAGTCATCGGCCGTGCTGGCATCGGGGTTGACAACATTGATTTAAAAGCTGCGAGCCGCCAAGGCATAATCGTTATGAACACACCGTTCGGTAACTCCATCACAACTGCAGAACACGCCATCGCAATGATGTTCTCCATTGCGCGTCAAATCCCTCAAGCATCAGAATCTACACATGCAGGGAAATGGGAAAAATCTAAATTTATGGGCGTCGAACTCACAGGAAAAACCCTCGGCCTGATCGGATCTGGCAACATCGGCTCCATCACTGCGTCCCGTGCTTTAGGCCTTAAAATGAAGGTTATTGCCTATGATCCATTTTTATCCGAAGAACGCGCAGCCGACCTCGGCGTCAAGAAAGTTGAATTCGATGAACTACTCTCCGCCGCTGACTTCATAACATTACACGTCCCGAAAACTGACAAAACTGCTGGCATGATCAATGCTGAAGCAATTGCAAAAATGAAGCCAGGCGTGCGTATCATAAATTGCGCACGGGGTGGTTTAGTGGACGAATACGCCATTGCTGAGGCCTTGAAATCAGGCCAGGTTGCAGGCGCAGCTTTTGACGTGTTTGCAGTAGAGCCTGCCACGGAAAGTCCACTGTTCAACTTGCCTAATGTTGTCGTCACCCCGCACCTGGGCGCAGCCACAACCGAAGCACAGGAAAACGTTGCCCTCCAGGTAGCTGAACAAATCAGCGAATATCTCAATAATGGAGCAGTTACAAACGCGATCAATATGCCTAGTATTACTGCAGAGGAAGCACCGATCCTTTCACCATTCGTGAAACTCGCCTCCCACCTTGGAGCATTTGTGGGACAGATGACGGATGAAGCAATAGAAAGTATCAACATCCTCTATGATGGTAAAGTCGCTGAAATGAATACTAAAGCACTGAATTCAGCCGCCATAGCAGGAGTAATGAAGGCCCAAAATCCTGAGGTCAACATGGTCTCTGCGCCTCTACTCGCCATAGAACGTGGAATTAAATGCTCTACCACTACGCAAGAAAAATCAGGTACCTTTGAAAGCTACATCAAGCTTACTGTGAAAACCGCCAGTAAAGAACGCGAAATAGCAGGAACCGTATTTTCCGATGGTAAACAAAGATTTATTCAGATCAAAGGTATCAACATCGACGCTGAAGTGGGCCGTCATATGCTCTACACCACCAACGAGGATGTCCCAGGAATTATCGGTACACTCGGCCAAACTATGGGCGAAAACGGTGTGAACATTGCAAACTTTACGCTTGGTCGTAAGGACGCTGGCAAGGACGCCATCGCGCTTCTTTACCTAGATGCGCAACCACCAGCGGAGGTGCTAACGAAGCTCGAAGCGACGGGCATGTTCTCGAGCGTCAAGCCGCTCGAATTCGACGTTTCCTAAAACGCATTGGGGCGCGGATGAATCTCCGCGCCCCGTTTCTTTGTTCTTAAAATACTCACCTACCGTGGCTGCGGATTAAGTGCTTTGTTATAAGGATGCCAATCCTCCACATCCGCGTAATACTTGCGCCGCCACTCACGCACCTTCGGGTTCATAAACCGTTTCCACAGTGGTGGAAACGTCGCCATGATCGTCATAATCGGATAGCTATAGGGTAGCTGCGGTGCTTCATCCGCATCATAGGTTTGCAACAGCGGAAACCGTCTGTTGGGCTTATAGTGATGATCCGAATGGCGCTGCAAATTGATCAACATCAGGTTCGAATAACGATGCGCCGCATTCCACGAATGCCGCGGCAGAACATGTTCGTATTTCCCGTCACCCAAATGCCGACGTGTCAGGCCGTAGTGTTCGATGTAGTTCACCAACTCCAACTGAAAGATCGCAACAAAGGCCTGCACACAGAACAAGCCAACACCGAACCACCTACCCAGCACAAAGGCGAGAATTAGGAAACCAAGCTGCCATGCCGCATATTTCCAAAACGGGTTACTAAAATCAGTGGCGGGCAAATTCTTACGGGCCAGCATCGCGGCTTCAGCACCCAATGCGGATTTAAAGCAGCCGCGCAGAACACGCAGAAAGAAGCGGTGGAACCCTTCATTGTATCGCGCGGTCACAGGATCACGCGGCGTCCCGACGTAGCGGTGGTGCACCAACAAATGTTCGCTTCTGAAATGACCGTACAGCACCATCGTCATCAAGAAGTCACCCAAGAACCGTTCAAATTTCGATTTCTGATGCATCAATTCATGGGCATAATTGATCCCGATCGCGCCAGATGCAATACCAACTGTCCCCATAAACAACCAAGCCTGCGCTATGGTCAGACGGTCAGTATTGGCAGCATAGTACAGCGCACCGAACACCAGTGGACACTGCACAAACGGCCAAATTAGCGTGATTGCTGTATACCATTTCAGGTCTTTGTCAGGGGTTGCTGTATCAGGATTGTCCGTACGCAACCCAGTTACAAAATCAATAAGGCTCGTTGCCCACCAGCCATAGATCGGCGTTAACCACAGCCACGCGCCTCCCTGCCATCCCGCGAAGGCAAGGATCGGTACATAGACCAGCGAAATCCAAAACGGCGACGCTGCTATGAAATCAGTTCGGATGGCCTGTTGCGACATGCCTGCTCCAGTTTTTTGAGCAATCTCACAAGAAAATCTGGAGCAAACAAATCAAATTGCAAGCAATGCTTACCTTTGCCACAATCTGTTATCAGCTTGTCGCAGTCAGACCCACGTCAATGGCGTTCAAAATCACATCCACATCGGCCTCTGAAATGATCAACGGCGGAGACAACAGAATGTTCGGGCCAGAGGCGCGCAGCATAACACCGTTGTCCATCGCTACCTTTTGCACCGACAGGCCAAAACTTGGGTCCATTGGCGCTTTGGTAGCACGGTCTTTCACGAACTCAATACCCGTCATCAACCCATGACCACCGCGCACGTCACCGATCGCAGAGTGTTTCTCCATCAATCGTTTTGCACCCTCAAACATTTGTGTCCCACGGGATGCTGCATTGGTTTTAACATCTAAACGTTCAGTTTCCTTTACGCAGGCGATCGCTGCAGCCGCGCCAACTGGGTGCGCTGTATAGGTGTACCCATGACCAATAAAACCATCGGCCCCTGCCTGCTCAAACACCTCGGCCACATGATCCGCAATCAAGCAAGCACCAAATGGATAATACCCATTAGTAATAGCCTTGGCGGTACACATGAAATCAGGCTGTACTCCCCAATGTCGCGAACCAGACCAATCACCTGTTCGGCCAAATCCCGTGATCACTTCGTCCGCAATCATTAGAATACCATGTTTTGTGCATAACTCCCGCATTCCTGGCATGAAAGTTTCATGGGGAACCATAATGCCACCGGCGCCCAGAACAGGTTCCATGATGAAGGCTGCAATCGTATTTGGTCCTTCAAACATGATCTCATCTTCAGCAGCTTGCAGGATCAACTGCGACAGCTTTAAAGCATCTGTTTCATTGAATGGATTGCGATAAGTATATGGCGCTGGCAAGTGTCGACACCCAGGCAACAACGGTTCGTATAATGTGCGGAATTTGTTGTTTCCATTCACCGATGCGCCACCGAAATGTGTCCCATGATATCCCTTCTTAAGGCTTAAGAATTTAGTTTTGGTCGGTTCACCTTTAATCTTGTGGTACTGCCTCGCCAAGCGAAGGCTAGTTTCAACCGAATCTGAACCACCTGATGTAAAAAAAGCGCGACCCATACCTTCGGGCGCAAAGAATTCACGAAGCATCCAAGATAGTTCGATAGCCGCATCATTTGACGTACCCGCAAAGGACGAATAATAGGGCAACTGGTTTAGCTGATCTGAAATCGCCTCTTTGACCGGTTCGCAGGAATAGCCAAGATTTACATTCCACAACCCACCAACGGCGTCGACCATCTTCCGCCCATCAATATCCGTAATCCGCACTCCAGAGGCTTCAGTAACAATCACGGGTGGATTGGCTTGTTGCTGTCCTTGATGCCCCATCGGATGCCACATATGTCGCGCATTATTTTCACGGAGGAAATTATCATCTTTCATAGTTCTATCCTTTGTGATGGTTTTACTTCAGGTTGCTTCATCTTGTTATGTATCTTTCGGTGCACCGTATATTCGTGAAATCTTATGCGAGGCGGGAACCAAAAAGGTAGCGATCCGCACCTCAGTTTCTGAATCAAACCGTGACTTTGGCGTTGCAACGGCAACTGCGCCACATGGCTCACCAGAAGATGCAAAAACAGGAGCGGCCATTCCTACTACATCGTAGTCAAACGTACAATCTGCAACTGAATATCCTCTGGTTTTTGCAAAGCGCATCAAAGCGCTGGCTGATTCCAGCGTGACACCCTCTACTGAAGATGTTTTGGCAAAAGATTGCTGCAAAAGTTTTAGCGCTTTTTCCTGAGGTTCCTGCGCAAGATACGCAATACCAGACGCAGTTAAATGCAAAGGCAAAATCTCTGATGGATTAATATAAACGCGTGTGTTGCGTACTGCAGTTTCCACGACGCCAACACTGCTCAATCCTACACCTTGCAGATGCGACAGATGCACCGTTTCACTTGTGTCTTGAACCAGTTTGGTCATGACATTTTTTACAGCAGTTTCTATTGGGTATGTAATTTCTCGCACCACGGATAAACGGGTCACAGCTGGCCCCAAATGATAAGCACGACTCAAAGCGTCTTGTTCCAAAAACCCCTGGTTTTCCAATGATGCCAAGTATCGCTGTACAGTAGATTTATCCCGTCGAAGCAATCGCGCAGCTTCCGACAATCCTACAGAAGGGCGGCGTTCTGAAAACAGTCCCAGAACCTCTAACGCTTTGTCGACAGTGCTCACAAATATACCTTTCGTTGCAAATCGCACGATTTATTCATTTGACTTCAACTCTATGTTTACGCCATCATTATTTCAACCGTTGGATTGAATAATAACCCAAATTTTAAAATATAAAGAAAACAAGAGATCCACTATGATCACAATCTTAACAACATGTCACAGCGATGAATTATGATAACACAAACCCAAATCGATATGCTTCGCTTTGAAAAAATCGCACCCCAGCAGTTATTTATTGATGGAAAGACCGTAACAGGAAAAGCGGAACCAATGCAGGTAACATCGCCCATAGACGGGTCTGACCTGACCACTATCGCCAATGCAACAGAAGCCGAAGTCGGCCTTGCAGTTGCCTCAGCCCGTACCGCCTTTAACGACGGGCGCTGGTCTGACCTTCCCCCCTCCAAACGCAAAAAAATTCTCTTCGCAATCGCGGACGGGATTGACGCAGAAGCTCTTTCGCTGTCCATCCTAGGCGTGCGCGACAATGGAACAGAATTCAACATGGCCTTCAAAGCCGAAGCAGGATCCGCCGCAGGAACCTTCCGCTATTACGCAGAAGCGCTCGATAAAATGACGGGTGAAATTGCACCAACAGCTTATAATACCCTTGGCCTCGTTCACCACGAACCAGTTGGGGTGGTCGGCGCGATTATTCCGTGGAATTTCCCGTTGATGATCGGCGCATGGAAACTCGCACCTGCACTTGCGACAGGTAATTCTGTCATTCTAAAGCCCGCTGAAACTGCGTCTCTATCGC
>Ga0315315_10006501_pt1 | contig 10803 bp, 10 predicted proteins | sample M140m3416metaG_FD_203699 | JGI IMG/M metagenome (GOLD analysis project Ga0315315, IMG submission 203699) | Ammonia-oxidizing marine archaeal communities from Monterey Bay, California, United States - M1 40m 3416 | ecosystem: Environmental > Aquatic > Marine > Intertidal zone | place: USA... | reverse complement strand
TAAATACGAGTCATAAAAATTGGTGCAACCATTGGATTCTTCCACTTCCTTCTGATCTAAAAAAGAATGATGCCTGCCGAAAAAAAGAAAATGCCAGAAGTCTTACTGTTCACCGACGGTGCGTGCAGCGGAAATCCGGGGCCGGGGGGGTGGGCTTATATTCTGCGACACCCTGAGACCGGACGAGAAACATCGGCACAGGGAAGTGAGGCGGATACGACAAACAACCGCATGGAATTAACTGCTGCAGTTCAGGGGCTACAGCAATTGAAGCGGCCGACGTGTGTCGAACTTGTGACTGATAGTGTTTACGTTGGAACGGGTCTTTCAGACTGGCTGCCAAAATGGAAAAAGCAGGGCTGGAAAAGAAAAGAACGGGGACGCCTTGTGGCTGTAAAGAATGAGGATTTATGGCGAGAGTTAGATCGACTGGCAGCATCTCACAGTGTTATCTTCCAACATGTCGCAGGCCATTCTGGCCATCCAGAAAATGAGCGGTGTGATGAAATGGCTGTTGCTGCCTATCAGCCACTCTTGCCTGGTTCCAAGAAATAATGGGCCGGCATGTCGATCGAAGAAGAAAACATAGAGAACGCTAGCCAGGCTGAGACGGGCTCTGAACTCAGGATTCGCCTTGAAGAGTTGCCAGGCGTAGGTTCAATTCGAGGGGCTAAACTCGCGAAACTTGGGCTTATTACCGTTCGTGATGCGCTGATGCATTTTCCACGAGACTATCGCGATTTTACAGGAAAGCATTGCCTCGATGAACTGGTTGAAGGCGAGCATGCTTCTCTAGGGGGAACTGTTCTTTCAGCTTTTCTTCGAACGATATCTCATGGCCGCACAATGCTAACTGTTACGCTTGAGACCGATCAGGGACCGATGAGATGTGTGTGGTTCAATATGCCCTTTCTTGCACCCCGTTTCACAGAAGGCCGGCGATTAGTAGTAGCTGGCCAGCCTCGGCGTAACGGCGTAAAGTGGGAATTTTCACATCCGGAGGTTCGGTGGCTTGATGAAGCCGAAGATAGCAGCCCTGTTGAGTGGCTCGCGGTGTATCCACTCACGGATGGTGTCCTGCAATCTCACGTTCGATTGGCTGTACAATCTGCCCTTCGTACGGCAGCAGATCACCTGGAAGAGTCACTCCCAGATGATCTGCTGAAGTCCAAGAATCTTATGTCGATTGGGGAGGCGATACGCTCGATTCATCGTCCTGAAAGTCGTGATGCGATGGAAGCTGCAAGGAGACGTTTTGTGTATCAAGAGCTTCTCATGTTGCAGCTCGCGCTTCGGCTTCACCGTGGGCAGCAGGATGGCCGCCAGACTGCACCACCCATCGACATCGATAGCCGCCTCGATAGTCGTATCAAAGCACTCTTTCCACATGAGTTTACTGCTGCCCAGAATCGCGTGTGTGTAGAAATAGCGTCTGATATGAGACAGCCGAAACCAATGAATAGACTCCTTCAAGGTGATGTTGGAAGTGGCAAGACGGCTGTTGCGGCTTATTGCATGCTTGCAACTGCTGCAACACCTGTGCTTGGAGGCAAGTCGGAGGAAGATAGCTCCTCTCTGAGCTCATCGGGTCGATATCAGGCAGCAATAATGGCTCCAACTGAGCTACTTGCACGACAACACTACCACACACTGACTTCTCTTTTGGCCGAGCGTGGGTCTTCTCTTCAGGTCGGACTTTTAGTAGGTGGACAGCGGGTAGCGGAACGGCGAAAGCTGCGAGAACAAATTGAATCAGGTGATATTCAATTGATAGTGGGTACTCAGGCGCTTATCTGCAGCGAGGCTGCTTTTGCCAATCTTGGACTCGTTGTTATTGATGAACAGCATCGATTTGGCGTCCTTCAACGGTCACTTTTACGACAAGGCTCTCGTGACCCGCATACACTTGTGATGACCGCGACGCCGATTCCTCGAACGGTAGCCCATGCGGTGTATGGAGATCTGGACATATCGGTCATTGACGAATTGCCACCAGGGCGGCAAGAAGTCGCTACGTACCGAGTTGCCCATGATCAGGTGGAGCAGTGGTGGGAATTCTTTTGCAAGAAGCTGAAAGAGGGTCGTCAGGGATATGTCGTGGTTCCAACGGTCGATATATCTGGCCGAGATATGGCAAGTATTTCGTCGGCATTTGAGTCGCTTGCAAACGGGCACCTTGAAGCATTTCGACTAGGACTCCTTCATGGACGAATGAAACCAGATCAGAAAGCATCTGTAATGGCTGACTTTCGTGACGGACGTTTTGATGTTCTCGTAGCAACAAGTGTTATTGAAGTTGGGATCGATGTGCCGAATGCCACACTCATGACAATTCTTGATGCAGAGAATTTTGGACTTGCGCAGCTTCACCAATTACGTGGACGGGTTGCCAGAGGTCGCGTGCAGGGTATCTGTGCCGCGGTTACTGATGCAGAGGCGAGTGTCTCACCCCGCATTGAAGCATTTGTCTCTACTGCAGACGGTTTTGTATTGGCTGAGCAAGATTTGATTTTGCGCGGTCCGGGCGATATTTTAGGTGCACGACAAAGCGGATCCCCTCCACTATATCTTGCGGACCTTCTCCGAGATGGAGCAGTTGCTGCCGAAGCTCGAAGTGACGCAAAGACCATTTTCGAAAACGACCCTGCACTGAACAGTATGGCATTTCTCAGGCTGAAGAAGGTGCTGTTGGGACGGTGGGCTGCCGCACTCAATCTTGGACTGGAAAAAGTGAGTTGACTTCGTTTTCAGTAAACGATTTAGGCTGAAACGATCGCTTCACCGCTCCTCCAGTGTTGCCCGGTTCGATCCACACGGTGATACAGAGTATCTCTTTCGATCGGCTCTCTTCCTGCTTCCCGAATCAAATCTTGTATTTTCTTCACGGTGAGAATTTCAGGTGTCTCAGCCCCAGCATCGTGGTAAATCAATTCGTGCCGAACTGTACCATCTATGTCATCTGCACCGTAGGAAAGTGCTGCTTGGGCCGTGCCTAAGCCCAACATGATCCAGTACGCTTTCATGTGATCAAAGTTGTCGAGAACGAGTCGGCTGATAGCCATTGTTCGGAGACTCATTGCGGCTGATGGCTTTGAGATATGGGAGAGTCTCGTGTTTTCTGGATGGAAAGCAAGAGGAATAAAAGTTTGGAAGCCACCGGTTTCATCCTGCAGGTTTCGCAAACGAATCAAGTGATCCGTGCGATGGTAGGCATTCTCGAGGTGGCCGTAGAGCATGGTTGCATTGCTTCGAAGCCCAAGGGAATGCGCCACCCGATGAATTTCAAACCATTCTTCAGTGTCTGCTTTGTGCTCACAGATTTTATCCCGAACCTCCGGATGAAATATTTCGGCACCCCCACCAGGAAGGCTTCCAAGACCAGCCGATTTCATTTCACTCAGAATGTCAGTCTTTGATCGTTTCGTAAGGTGGCAGAACCAATTAATTTCAACTGGTGTCCAAGCCTTCAGATGAAGGGAGGGATACGCTTCATGTAAAATCTGGATGATGTTGAGGTAGGAGTCATAGTTTTTCTGATGATGTAAACCACCAACGATATGCATTTCCGTACTTCCAGCATCAACGGCTTCTTGTCCGCGTTGAAGAATCTGTTCATCCGTCATCCAGTAACCACGCTCGTCTCTTAGATCCGCTCGGAATGCACAAAATGTACAGCGGTAAACACAAACATTCGTTGGGTTGAGATGGGTGTTAATGTTGTAATAACCGGCATCCCCATTTTTTTGTTCACGAACGATGTTTGCGAGTTCGCCAAGTTCATGAAGATCGACGGAGTCGTCCCAGAGACCCTCTGCCTCCTTTGGTGTCAATCGCTCACCACAGACTATTTTTTCGCGAACTGAATCAAGCGATTGCCGAACAGCAGATATCATGGGTGATCCCTTGGGTACAAATCGTGTTCTGTTTATGAAATGAAACCGCAAACGAGAGAAAAACACAACTGATTAATTTATGCCAACCAAAGATCAGCGCTGATTCCGGCAAGGAGAACAAGGCCAATGACCGCATTTACCGTAAAAAAAGCCTGATTTACGCGTGAAAGGTCTCGTGAACTCACCAAGAGGTGTTCAACCACGAGCAGTACGGCAATCCCGCATGAGGTCCATGTGGTGTAGCTACCAACGAGAGGTGTTGTTTTTGGCAGTGCCAAAAGAAACAGAATTGCTAAAAAGTGAAAAAAACCTGAGATGTAGAGAGCCCCTTTGATTCCAAACCGAGAGGGCAGGCTTTGCAGGTTTTCGTTGGTGTCGAATACCGCATCCTGACACGCGTAAATCGTGTCAAAGCCTGCAACCCATGCAGTAACAGCTAGTGCTAGAACGAATGCAGGGACTATATCCAAAGGATTGACAAGTACAGCAGGGCCACGCACCGCTATCCAAGCGGCTAAAGGAGTCAGGCCAAGTGCTGCACCGAGCCACACGTGAGCAAATGGAGTAAAACGCTTTGCATAGCTGTACCCCAAGAGCCATGCTAACACCGGCAAAGAGAGAACGACTGGCAACCAGTTTGGAAGAAATAGCAAGGTTGATGCTACAAATAGCACTGATGAAGTTAAGACCAATCTTTGGACGTCGCTTACGGCAAGGAGACCTTTCGGCAAATGGCGATTCGCAGTACGAGGGTTGCGGGCGTCTATTTCTCTATCCACAAGGCGATTAAACGCCATAGCCGATGTGCGGGCGGCAGCCATGCAGACAACGATACCGACAGCAAGTTTCAGCCAATGCAATGATGAGAGTTGCGGGTTATCGGCTAGATCGAGATGGGCAGCGATCATTCCAGACATAATTGCAAAAGGCATCGCAAAAATCGTATGCGAGAATCGAACGAGCTCAAGGTATGTGCGAAGTGTCGCCGCCATAGATTTCAACCTCCCCAGCGGCAAACAAGTTCGTTCGTAATGTTCAGTTGGTCACAAATACGGGCAACAACAAAATTGACAAGATCATCAATCGTTTCTGCGTTGTGGTAAAAGCCCGGTGAAGCCGGCAGAACAACGGCTCCGGCTTCGTGAATAGCCTGCATGTTTTTTAGTTGCGGGAGCGAAAGGGGGCTCTCGCGTGGCACAACAACAAGTTTTCGCCGTTCCTTCAAATGAACTTCAGCTGCCCTGTGAATAAGATTGTCACCCATTGCATGAGCAACAGCGGAGAGTGTGCTGCCGCTACATGGACAAATGACCATTGCACTTGTCAGGAATGAACCACTTGCAATGGGGGCCATAAGGTTTTTGTAGTGATGATACGTGAGGCGACCAGACAGGGGTGTCGCGGTTCCAAGGAATTGCTCAGCGGAAAAGTCATCAAGATCCAGTGACACGTTGAGTTCTTGCTCGAATACGGCTTTTCCAGAAGGGCTCACTGAGAGGTGGACGTCGCAGTTTGAATCGAGAAGCACGTGCAGAAGTCGGCGTGAATAAATCGCTCCTGAGGCACCGGTGACTCCTAGTACGATGGGGTGGTGAGAAGAAGTGCTCATTCGTCAGTAATCTCTTTTTGTCCAGAAGGTTCTGTTTTGGTTGCGATTGAAAGCGTAGCTATTCCAAGAGTGAGAGGGTACTGATCAACACGAGCAAAGCCAGCTTTTTTTATGAGGGAAGCAAGAGCTTCACCGGACGGAAACTCTTCGACGCTCTGGTTCAGGTAGGTGTAGGCGTCGGAATGGTTGTGGGCAATGCTGTTTCCAATCCTTGGTAGCACGTTTCTGAAATACCATAAATAGCTTCTTCGGATGAACCAATTCTTTGGTAATGAGAATTCAAGGATTGCTAGACGTCCACCAGGCTTGCAAACACGGGCCATCTCAGCGAGACCACGATCTGTTTCAGCAATATTGCGTAATCCAAAGGCAACGGTCACAAGATCGAATGATGAGTCCGGGAACGGGAGGTCCATGGCATCGGCTTCAATCCATTCAACGGGCACATTGCGTGCTGCAGACTTTTCGATTCCACGGTCGAGCATTGGTTTGCAAAAATCACTGCCAACCACACGGACTTGGGAAGCCGCTTTCACTGCGTACGTTAAAGCCAAATCACCAGTTCCGGTGCATACATCTAAAATGGAACCTTCAGAAGGCGGGGGGGCACGTTTGACAGTGATTCTTCTCCACCACGTATCGATTCCACCTGATAGCATTCGGTTGACGAAGTCGTACCGTGGGGCGATCTCGGCAAACATCCCTTGAACTTTGCTGCCGCTCTTGTCGACATTTTGGATTGCTTCGGTCGTAATAGCGTCATCTCCACGGGTAAGATGTTGAAATTGTGTCCATCAGTCTCGTAACCAATTCGGTGCAATAAAAAATGAATAACAAAGGAGTGGACTCGAATCATACACTTCGTTGGCATACCCATTGCCTTCCAGATGATATGCCCCGAGAGTCTGTAGCGGGAGGCATTGCAATTATTGTCGATGTTCTGAGGGCCTCCACAACGATTGTGACAGCTCTTGAAGCGGGTGCGACCTTCGTGAAGCCGGTAGTCGAAGTCGAAGAGGCCCAACGCCTGAGAAGCAGTTCTGGTGAATCATGGCTCCTTGGTGGAGAGCGAGGGGGTATTCAGATTCCTGGGTTTGATCTCGGGAATTCACCCGCTGAATATTGCCGTTCAGCGGTTGATGGCCGTGGCATTGTTATGACAACCACAAATGGAACACTTGCAATTGAGCGATGTTTGGCAGCCGAGATGATTCTCGTAGGGAGTTTTTTGAATCGAAATGCTGTCGCAAGAGAGGCTGTTCTTCTGGCGTCGAATCGAGGTATCGATGAAATTCATCTCGTATGTGCTGGGACGAATGGTTACAAAACAGAAGAAGACTTTCTTGGTGCAGGATCAATCATTCATGCAGGAGTTTCAGAATCAAGTAGAAACCATCTGCTCGATTCAGAAAGCGAGAAGGCATCAACAGAATTTTTTCGGGTAGTGGATGGTTCGAGTGATGCTCAGAGCAAACTTGTAGAAAGTTTTCGTCAGTCACTTGGCGGAAGGAATCTAATAGAACTTGGAATGGATTCAGATCTCATTCTGGCGGCAGCTATGGACCAATGTTGCCTCGTGCCTTGTCTGTGCTCGAAGACTGGTCGCCTTGTGTCGTTTGATACCCTGTAGTGCATCAGGAAATAAGCGGCACTGGGGTCTTGAGGTTCTCGGTAGACCCACCTTTGGTTTGATCACTACACTCTTGTCTAAATACTAAACTTACTTGTTTGTCCTTTTACGAAGAAGTCTCCAGTACACCTATGCCAAAGCCTGTTGACCAATCACGGATGGATCGAATTGTTTCACTTGCGAAGCGACGTGGCTTCATATTTCAATCAAGTGAGATCTATGGCGGTTTAAATGGATTTTGGGATTACGGGCCGCTTGGCGTAGCGCTGAAGCGGAATCTCAAAGAGTGCTGGTGGCAAGATATGGTTGCCGGTCACGACGAGTTGATGGCACTTGCAGGAGCCCCGTCTTCGTATGAGATGACAGGGCTCGATTGTACGATCATCATGCATCCCCAGGTCTGGAAGTGTTCGGGCCACTTTGATCTGTTTCATGATTGGATGGTTGACTGCCGTGAGTCCAAGCGACGCTTTCGCTACGACCATCTTCACGGTAGATGGGCCACATATCGCAATGCAAAAGCCTTCATCACGACGGACGTGTCTGGAGATGACGCAGAGGCTGATCTGATTGGGAAGGCACAAAAGTTTTTTAAAGTACGCGCGAAGCAGGCAGGAGACATTGAATGGTCTGGGGAGTTGCTGGCTTTAGCTGGAACCTCTCCCGACAACTCGATACCCCTCTGTGATGCAGTAGCTCCTGACGCGAGTGAAAAGGGGACGCTCACTGAACCTCGTGAATTCAACCTCATGTTTGAAACTCGCATTGGAGCGCTTGCTGGTGATGATGATAACCGGGCTTTTCTACGGCCAGAAACTGCTCAGGGTATATTTCTAAACTTCAAGAATGTGCTTGACACCTCACGCGTGCGTGTGCCTTTTGGGATTGGCCAGATTGGTAAGAGTTTTCGCAACGAGATAACTCCGAGGAATTTCACTTTTCGCTCACGAGAATTCGAGCAGATGGAGATCGAGTTTTTCTGCCGACCGGATGATTCTCGGAAGTGGTACCAGTTCTGGCGAGATCGCCGGTGGCAGTGGTACCTCAACCTTGGACTCACAGAAGGCCGTCTGCAGTTACGCGAACATCACGAAGCTGAGTTAGCGCACTATTCGTGCGGAACAGCTGATATTGAATATGCCTTCCCATTCCTTGCTGATGGCGAATACGGTGAGCTTGAAGGCATCGCTCATCGGGGTGACTTTGATCTTCGTAGTCATATGGAGGGCAAGCTTGTTCGTGAAGATGGAAAGCTGATTCTGGAAACGGACTCAAACGGAAAACCAAAGCATCGAGGAAGCGGCCGTGACCTTTCCTACTTTGATGACGTAACTCGAGAGCGTTTCGTGCCGCACGTTATTGAGCCATCGGCAGGTGCAGATCGAGCAGTCCTTGCTTTTCTCTGCGATGCCTATCATGAAGACAATGTGCCTGATGAAAAAGGAAATCCGCGGGAACGAATAGTGCTCAAATTACACCCACGGCTTGCCCCCCTGAAAGCAGCAATTCTTCCTCTTGTGAAGAAAGATGGTATGCCAGAAGTGGCAGCTGATTTGTACAAAAAGATCAAGAAACGGATGCCGTGTATGTACGATGCAAAAGGATCAGTAGGCCGACGCTATGCTCGGCAAGACGAGGCTGGCACGCCGTGGTGTATCACGATCGATGGGCAAACAATGAAGGATCAGACCGTTACGCTTCGTGATCGAGACTCCCTCACCCAAGAGCGTGTGCCACTTGAAGAATGTGCTGAACTCCTGACGGAACGCCTCCTATGAAGCCTGCCATTTCTACCGTCTGTTCACTCAATGCACCACTGGAGACGATTCTGGAGGAGTACTCGGCAGGGCAGTGCCGTTCAATCGAAGTCTGGTTGGGGCACGCCGAACAATATCTCGACGGAAAGCCCGTTGAAGCGCTCCGTGAACTTTTTCTTCATCATGGTTGTGATCCCATAGCAGCTACTTTTCAGGGTGGGTTGTTAACGAGTCAGGGCGATGCGCGTCGGGAGCACTGGGCCCACTTCAAAAAACGTCTTGCACTCTGCTCAGCAGTGTCCATACCTACGTTGATACTTGCTGGAGATGTCCATGGGCCACTCGGACCTGAGGATTTAGGGCGACTGTCGGCAAGCCTTGTTGAAGCCGCAAAGCAAGCGGCCGACGCTGGAGTGAGGCTTGCTCTGGAATTCGATGCTCGAGCTAGTTTTCCTAATAATTTACAGTCTGCGGTTGCTCTTGTTGAAGATGTCGGGCTGCCGTCCCTGGGGATTTGTCTCGACTGGTTTCACTTTTCCGTGGGGCCAAGCAAACTTATTGATCTACACCTTCTTACACCAGAGATGGTCGCTCTCGTTCAGCTTTCTGATGTCGCCGATGTCCCGAGAGAGATGGCAAGTGATGCGGATAGAATCCTGCCAGCGGAAGGGAATTCACCACCGCAGCAACTAATCGGACATCTCGAGGCGATGCAGTATGACGGTCCAATTTCCATTGAGCTCCAGAACCCTCAGTTGTGGCAGGTTCCTCCTCGCCAGTTTGGTGAAATTGCAATCACTGCTCTGCGGAAACTGCTTGGTCAAGCGGAGATGGCGGCGACGGATGACCATCGAGCCGAATGATTTTCCTAGGCTCCACGTGTTCGGTCAAATTGTTTGAATGTGCCTCGATTGTGTCGATTGGTCGAAGTTGATCATCCTCAAAATCAGTGGGTAGAAGGTCAAAATGCCTCGCTGATGTGAGGGTCTCAATCATTTCGAGGCAGTAGCCTTGATGAGTTACCCAAAGTGCTGGGTCGTATTTCTGCAGATCGATTGATACCGAGTACGTTCGTAGAGTTTTGGATCGCTTTAGTACGTACTGTGGAAAGAATGAGATAGAGAGCTCTCGAAGAGTTCGATAGATGGGGTCTCGGTATCGCAAAAAGGGGCTATTGCTTTTTGAAATTGCACCCCAATACTGCCCTCGACGAAACAGGGCGACAACATGATCAACGTCAGCTTCAGATGCCCCCATATCCATAAGAAGGGGCTGTCGACCTGCCATCCACAGGGCGCATGCCCCTACGAATGCGCCTTCAACACAATGGGCTTGTCGGAGCCTTAATACTTCAGAAACAGACCGAGCGGTGTCTCCGTCCGGTTCTGTATTCCAGGGTATTTTGTTTACAAAATCCTGAATAAGTTCCGGGGTGTGTAATTCGGCGAGGGTACGTGCGGCCTCTTTCGAGAGGCCAAGTTTCTCGCCAACCTTCACCGCCTTTTGCATGACGCACGCTTCCAGAACAATTCACGGGTCTTGGAAAATTCTTGGGAAATCCTCTTCTGCCTCTAAAAATAGCGAATCTGACAATTTTCGTCCAAATTCAATCACTGGGTGTTTTTTTGCTTGAGAACACGTTCTGGGTCGCCGTAACGAGAACAGAGGGTATCCTCGTGGTAGGCAGATCATGTGTTTGGTACGGTTTGACTTGGATTTTTAGTAGGTTCGACGGAGCAGATAACACGTGTCAATTGAGAAAAAATCAAAAATTACAGGTGATATTCGTCGCATCGATCTCCATACTCCCGGTGGTCGAGATGAACTGGAAACTCTTCGCCAGACATTAGTTTCTCAGGGGGATCTCGTTTCCCCTGCGGGAAGACAGCGAACGATCGATGTCTTTGGAGAGCC
>Ga0315315_10006500_pt1 | contig 10803 bp, 8 predicted proteins | sample M140m3416metaG_FD_203699 | JGI IMG/M metagenome (GOLD analysis project Ga0315315, IMG submission 203699) | Ammonia-oxidizing marine archaeal communities from Monterey Bay, California, United States - M1 40m 3416 | ecosystem: Environmental > Aquatic > Marine > Intertidal zone | place: USA... | reverse complement strand
TTTATAGCAATTTTTTTCCTCAATTTTTCATCCATAGAAATTTTTAAAATTTTTTCAGATAAATCACTTAAATTTTTATAAAAAACCATTTCTTTATCATTAAAAAAATCTCTATATTGAGTTTTTGCATCAATAAGGCAAACCAATCCATTACCAACTATCTGAGTTATTCTATCACTACTGTAATATTTGATTGCATCTCCTCTACTTAAATTCAATCCCATTTTAGCATTAGAAATTGTTTTAAAATAATGGTCTGCCCAGATCGGTTGAATATTATTTATTCCGTATAAATCAAATTTAACATTAGGGGTTATTTTCTGTAATTTGTCTAAAAATACAATTCTATCATCCTCTTTTCCTAATTTAAGTTTTCCTCTATGCACACCATGACTTAATGCGAAAAAAACATCTACACTACAAGATTTTTTAAAATTATTTAGAGTTTCAAAAGAATAATCACTAGGATTAGGTATATAGTAATTTTTTTTATTTTTAGGTAAAAAATTCAAAGCTGACGGACTAGTAGTTAGAAATGATCCATCCATCACATCTATTTTATCCAGAATTCTATCTTTGTTTCTTTCGAAATCAGGTCCATTTTTATTTAATGGATCTAAAAACCACTGAGCAAATTTTGTATTCGGATTATCTTCTTTTAATTCTTGAATTTGATCTTTAGAGATTAAATCAGCATGACCTGTAACAATTAAATCTGGTTTATAATTGTAACAAGTTTTTTTTAATTTATCGTTTAATGTTTTTTTACCCTTTATATCTCCAATTGATTTATAATATTTTTGAATATCTCTATCACTAAATCCTAAAACACTGTGTCCCAATCTTATAAAACCATTATTTATCCTTCTTCCAGTATTAAAAAAAAGACGTCCATCTAATCTTTCATTAAAATTTGTAACATGCAGAATTCTTAAACTTTTTAAAGATGTTTTTAAAAAGAACGTTTTATTAAGAAATAATTTTTCAGATCGATAATCATCAATTTTTTTTGAAACAAATTGATGTGTTAAATAAAAATTTTGAATTGATTTTCTTTGTAAATCTTTTCTAATTTTTTGATCTTCTATTAAATTAGAAATAGATCTTGTTAAATTTTTTTCATTTAATTGTTGTAGAATCTTTGCATCAGTAACTGTTTCAGGCAAACCGCCCTTATTAGTAATTATTACGGCACATCCATTAGCGGATGCTTCTAAACTTGTTCTTCCAAAAGGCTCTTCCCAACGTGAGCAAGCAACAGTAATACTGGTTTTTTTAAATATTCTTATTACTTCATCATGTTTTTTAAATCCCAAAATTGTTGCATTTTTATGATTAAGATATATTTTTTCTCTTTTTTCATCACCAATAATTATAGCTTTCCAATCGTGATATTTATCTAAAATTTTTAAAATTGATTTGACAAAAACATCATAACCTTTAGCTTTATTTAGCTTTCCCACAAATGTTATCCATTTTTTTTTATTTTTTAATAAAGATAAGTTTCCTTTGTGAGCTGATTGATAAAAAATTAATAACTTATTACTGTTTACAAATTTGTTTTCCAAACCCTCTAAAAACCTTTTTTTTGACCAAGCGCTATTAAAAATAATTTTGTAGCATGATTTTAACAATTTTTTCCTTTGATCTACAGTCTTAGAACCATCCATTGATAAAGGGTCGTTATGAAAATAAAGTGTTAAAATTTTATCTTTTAACCTTGAGTTTATTATATGAATATAACTAGGTCTGTTATGAACTTCAATTATAGAAGATTTATTTTTTTTTTCTAACTTTATAAAATCACTAACATAGTTTTTAGTTTGACTATTAAAGAATTCTTTTTTTGTATTTATATTTATATATTTTAAATTAAATATTTTTTTATAGTTAGTGTTTCCGAAAACTGTTATTTTTTTTTTAAATTTACTTATTTTCGATGTTTCATATACAAACAATGAAACCGCACCAGGGTATTCAGGTGAAAAATTCTCTTTATATGGGAGAAGAATTGAAATTTTCATTTTTTATTTTATTTCTTAATACACGATTATTCTTTATATAATATTCTCTAGAAATTGCCTCTTTTTTTGATTTAAATTTTTCTTTATAAATTAAGACCCATTTTCTCCCTCTTGTAAACTTAGCTCCTTTTCCAGAATTATGAAGTTTGATTCTTTTTTGTAGATTATTTGTATAACCAATGTATGTAATACGTTTAATGCTCTTTGATTTGAGCATATAAACATAAAACATTAGTTTAATATCCTTTTGAATCTACGACTTTTAAATCTTTCAATTTTCCAAGATCAGATTTAGCACCTGAAGAAATATATCTACTATCCGATCCAACTGTCACTAAGTTAAATCCTTTATCGATCATTTTTCTAGCATATTCAGCTGTTCCATTATGTAATCCAGCTAACAAATTTCTTTTTTTTGCTGCCTCAAGTATTCTCAAAATTTCTTTATAAGCTTTTGTATTATCTGCTTTATCAAAACCAGGTTCCTCGCCAACGGCCAAACTTAGATCAGCAGGACCAATATAGATTCCATCTAGATTAGGTGTGTCTAAAATTTCATCAAGTTTTTCCAAAGCTTCTTTTGTTTCTATCATAGCTAATTTTAATACTTCCTCGTTGGCATGTTTCGAATAGTCGACACCGCCATAAATTGATGCTCTGATAGGTCCAAAACTTCTATAACCTTTTGGTGGATATTGACATGCTTGAATGAAATTTTCTGCTTCTTTTCTATTGCTTACCATTGGGCAAATAATTCCATAACATCCAGCGTCTAAAATTTTCATGATTTGTCCTGGTTCATTCCAATTAACTCTAGCCATTGGAGTTGTTTCAGTTGATGAAATTGATTGCAACATAGTAACAGCATTTGGATAATCTATAAGACCATGTTGCATATCAATTGTGAGAGAGTCCCATCCTTGATTAGCCATTACTTCCGCAGAAAATGAACTTGGCACAGCTAACCAACTATTAATAATTGGTTTACCTGCTTTAAAAAGTTCTTTAAGTTTATTTTTTCTCATTCGTATGAGATTCCAAAATGAGTATATTTGATATTTAAGTAATCTTTTATTGCCATAGAACCACCTTCTCTACCGTAACCAGTTTGTTTAATTCCACCAAACGGAGCCTCAGCTACTGCAACAACAGGTGTATTGACCGCAACACAGCCAGACTCAAGTTGTTCAGAGGCTTTATTGGCCTTCTTTAAGTCCGTTGTATAAACATAGCTACATAAACCTAGGTCATTATTATTAGCTCTTTCCATTACTTCATCGAAATCTTTAAAAGTTAAGATCGGAACTATAGGACCAAAAGGTTCCTCTTTCATAATTGTAAAGTTATCTTTTATATTATCAAAAATTGTTGGTTCATAATAATAACCTTTATTAAAATTCGCAGCTCTTTTTCCACCTAATAAAATTTTACCACCCTCTTTTTTTGTTGTTTCAACTAATTTTTCAACTCCCTCTAATCTTTGTTTCGTGCATAATGGACCGAGCAATGTATCCTTGTCCATACCATTACCAATTTTTAATTTTTTTGTTTTTTCAATCATCAAACTTGCAAATTCATCCTTTTTTTTCTCATGAATATAAAATCTATTTGGTGAAATACAAACTTGTCCATTATTTCTAAATTTAGAGGTGATTGCCATATCCGTAACTTTGTTTAAATCAACATCATCAAAAACTATAAAAGGTGAATGACCACTCAATTCCATTGTTACTCTTTGAACCTTATCAGCAGCTTGTTTCAATATTAATTTTCCTACTCGAGTTGAACCTGTAATAGAAATTTTTTTTATGATATCTGATTTTATCAATTCTTCAGAAATTCCAGCAGGATCTCCTGATAATAGGTTTACCACTCCGGGAGGTACGCCAGCTTCTTTACAAATATCAACAATTTCCATCACACTTCCCGGTGTTATTACATCGGGCTTTACAATAACGGAACAACCTGCCGCTAAAGCTGTTGAAATTTTTCTTGATGCTAAAATTACTGGAAAATTCCACGGCACCAAAGCTGCTACGACGCCAACCGGTTGATACATTACGTGAATTTGTGTATTTGGAAAACGACTTTGATTAATTTCACCAAAAATCCTTTTAGTCTCTTCGGAATTCCATTCAAAAATATCAGCAGCTCCTCCAATTTCACCAGGTCCCTCAGTTATAGGTTTTCCTACTTCAAGAGTTAACCATTTTGATAAAACATCTACTCTTTTTTTTATTAAATCTGATATCTTTCTTATAATTTTAGATCTTTCCCATGGAGAAGTCTTTTTCCAAATTTCTAAACCTTTTTCTGCTGATTTTAGAGCTCTTTGAACATCAGAACTATTAGCTTTAGATGCTTTTCCTATAACTTCTTCTGTCGCAGGATTAATGACATCATATGTTTCACCACTTGCAGACTTTTGCCACTTACCATCAATGAACTGTCCGTATTTATTGTACATAAATTAGTGTTGAATAAAGAATATTAATTAAATAGTTTATATTGAATTTATGAAAAACATTCAACTTACTTGTGCTCATGCTTTAGTTAAATTTCTAATTGCTCAAAAAACTCTAATAGATGGAAAGAAAGTGCCTTTATTTCCAGGTGTGTTTGGAATTTTTGGTCATGGTAACGTAGCTTGTTTAGGTCAAGCTCTTCAGGAAAATCAAAAAGAGCTCCCTACATGGAGAGGACATCATGAACAAAATATGGCTCTCACAGGTATTGCATATTCTAGAGCAAAAAGACGTAAACAAATTTTTGTTGCAACATCTTCAGTGGGTCCAGGATCCACAAATATGATTACTGCTGCAGCCGTTGCAATGAGTAACAGATTACCAATACTTTTTTTACCAGGAGATACATTTGCAAACAGAATGCCAGATCCAGTATTGCAACAAGTTGAGCACTTTAATAATCCTGGAGTAACTCAAAATGATGGATTTAAACCCGTTGTAAGATATTTTGATCGCATAACGAGACCAGAGCAAATTATTTCTAGCTTACAACAAGCCATACAAGTTATGTTAGATCCTGCTGATTGTGGGCCTGCTTGTATTTCTTTATGTCAAGATGTTCAAGGCGAAGTTTACGATTATCCAGAAGAACTTTTTAAAGAAAGAATTCATACTATAAGAAGACCTAAACCAGATGACTTTCAAATAAAAGAAGCGGCTGAACTTATAAAAAAATCAAAAAAACCAATTATTATTGCTGGTGGAGGTATTTTTTATTCAGATGCTACTAATGAATTGAGCGCGTTCGCTAAAAAACATAACATTCCTGTAACACAAACAGTTATGGGTTACTCATCAATAAAAAAGGATCATTCACATTATTTAGGGACCATTGGAGGACTAGGTGGAAAAGCAGCAAATAATTTAAGCAAAGAAACAGACACAGCAATAGCTATTGGAACTAAACTTGCAGATTTTACTACAGGATCTTGGGCTAATTTTGAGAATCCTAATTTTAAATTAGTTTCAATTAATGCAGCACGATTTGATGCAAATAAACACATGGCACAAGCTATAGTTGGAGATGCAAAAGTTTCTTTAATGGAATTATCTCAAGCTTTGGGAAGTTGGAAAGCGGATGATAGTTGGCATAAAAAATCAAGAGTTGAACTTAAAAATTGGGAAGCTTATGTAGATAAAGAAAGTGGACCAACTAATCAAAAACTTCCGAGCTATGCTCAAGTTATAGGAGCATGTTATAGAAATTCAGATCCCTCTGATATAGCTGTTACTGCTGCTGGAGGATTAGTCGGTGAAGTAATACAGGTTTGGAAACCAAGAGAGTTAAATACTCATGAAACAGAATGGGGTTTTAGTTGCATGAGTTATGAAATTTCTGGAGCACTTGGTATTAAAATGGCTAATCCAGATAAAGAAGTTGTATCATTTGTTGGAGATGGATCATATCTACTTTATAACTCTGACATATATAGCTCTGTAATAACTAATAATAAATTAATACTAATAGTTTGTGACAACGGTGGTCATGCTGTAATTAATAGATTGCAATTGTATAAAGGTGGTAAAGAATTTAATTGTCTATTGAAAAGTTCAAAAGCTCCAAATTTAATTTCTGTAGATTTTGCAGGCCATGCTAAAAGCATGGGAGCAGATGGTGAAAATGTTAATTCGATAGCCGAATTAGAAGAAGCCTTTAAAAGAGCAAAAAAATCAAAAAAAACTTACGTAATTTCAATTCATACTGATGGATACCAATGGTTAGAAGGGTCAGCATACTGGGAAAGTCCTACTCTCGGTATTCCTACAACAGAGGAAAATAAAAAATCTCTCAAAGAGCACCTTGAAGGTAAGAAGAAACAAAGAAAAGGTGTTTAAAATAAATGAATAAAATATTTAATGTAGGTCTTATTGGCTGTGGACATATAGCCGAGACTTATTTCAGAGCACATAAATATTTTAATAATTTTAAAATTATTAAATGCGCAGATATTAATCATAAAGCTGCATTAAGGTGTGCATCAGTGAATAAAATTCAAGCAGTCTCAATCAAAGAAATATTAAACGATGAAAAAATTAAAGTAATTCTAAATTTAACAATTCCTGAGGCTCATTATTCAGTTGCAAGACTAGCTATTTCTCATGGTAAACATGTTTATTCAGAAAAACCCTTAGCTATAAATTTATCTGATGGAATAAATTTAATTAAATTAGCAAAAAAAAAGAAATTGTATATTGGAAACGCTCCAGACACATTTCTGGGTGGCGGTATTCAGAAATCAAGAGAATTACTAGATAAAAAAATTATTGGTAAGGTCATTTTTGGAAATGCCATCTTTGCATTTCCTGGTGTTCAATCCTATCATCCAAATCCTGAACCATGGTTTTCAAAAAAAGCTGGTGGTCCAGTAATAGATATGGGACCATATTACTTGACTGCTCTAGTAAATTTATTAGGACCAGTTAAAGAAGTTTTAAGTCAATCTGAAAAAGGTAAAACAAAAAGAGTTATTGGCATTGGCCCTAAGAAAGGTAAAAAGTTCAAAGTTGAATGCCCAACTACTTATTTTTCAACTATTAAATTTTTAAATGGGGCTATAATTAGACTAACACTTTCTTTTGATGTCATTTCACATTTAAGAAATCATATAGAGTTATATGGTGATGAAGGATCAATGATTGTTCCTGATCCAAATATGTTTGGTGGTTCGGTTTTAGTTAGTAAAAAAATAGGAAGTTTATGGAAAAATTATAAGACAAACAAAATGACACTCGGAAAAATTAATATTCGATCTCAAAGTTCAAGAGCTAATGAATCACCTACTAATGCAAATTATAGAGGTGTAGGTTTGTCTGAAATGATAAGCTCTATTCAAAAAAAGAAATTACATAAATGTAATGGAAATTTGTCTTTACATGTGTTGAACATAATTGATGCAATACACAATTCTGCAAAAAAGGGAAAAAAAGTTAAAATAAATCAGTTATGTGATCGACCTTCGATCTTTTCAAAGCAAGAAATCAAAAATATTATAAAATAAAATTATCTCTTACTAAAAATGCTGCACCTCTTACCCCACTCGCATCACCATGAGCAGGATGACTAAATATAGTTTTCAATGTTTTAACTTCTAAATATTTTAATACAATTTTTTTTATTTCGTCTAAATTTTTAATTTCATTTGACAAACCTCCACCAAAAACAATTATATCAGGATCAATAATATTTATTAATGAAGCTAAAGAACGAGCCAGTCTATCTTTAAAAGATAAAATGAATTTTTTATTATTTGCATCATTTAAAATTTGATGAGCTTTTATTTTAGAATTTTTTTTGGGCTTATATAAATTTTCTAATCCCTTTCCTGATATAAACTGTTGGGATGTGAATTTATAATTGTATTTTACCTTAGTTATTTTTTCATTTAATCCATAACCAGGTAAAAAATTATGCCCCCATTCTCCAGCTATATGATTTGCTCCACGAATTATTTTTCTATTTATTACATATCCACCACCTGTGCCAGAACCAAGGATTATTCCAAAAACTGAATTAAAATTTTTTGCTGCTCCGTCTATAGCTTCTGATAATGCAAAACAGTTTGCATCATTTTCAAATTTTAGTCTATTTGGAACTGATGAAGATAAATCATGCTCAATTTTTTTATCTTTAATACATTTTAAGTTATAAGTATTAAAAACCCTACCTTTTGCGTCCATTGATCCTGGGTGACAAATGCCTACGTTTAAATCTTGATTATATTTTTTTGATAAACTTTTAATAATAGATGAAATTACTTCTAAAAGTTTTTTATAATTACTTGGTGTATTTTCTCTTTGCCTCAATAATTCTGAATTATTATTATCTAAAACAACATATTCAATCTTAGTAGCACCTAAATCTATACCAATTTGCATTTCTACGAAGAAATTCTATTTATTTCTTTAAGTTCAACTTCTAACTTATCAAGTTCTTCTCCACCCGCCATCATACTTAAAAGTTTTTCTCTGGAAATATCTTTCTTTTCATATGTTCCTAAACTTTTACCTCGATTAAGAACTGTGAAACTGTTTCCGACTGGATATGCGTGATGAACGTTATGCGTAATTAAAATTACTGCTAAACCTTGTGAGGCAGCTTTAACTATATATTTTAGTACCACAGAAGCTTGATGTACGCCTAATGCAGAAGTTGGCTCATCAAGTACTAAGACTTTTGCTCCAAAGTAGATGGCTCTGCTAATTGCAAGACATTGTCTCTCACCACCAGACATAGTTCCCACAGCTTGAGAGGGGTCTCTTACATCTATTCCAATTTGACCCATTCTTTCAGCAGCAATTTTATTTGCTTTTTCAATATCAAATGTTTTTAAAAAAGGAAGCCCTTTTAATGGTTCTCTTCCCATAAAAAAATTTCTTGTTACACTCATTAAAGGTACTAAAGCCAAATCCTGATATACTGTTGCAATACCAATATCTAAGGCATCTTTAGGACTATCAAAAATAATCTTTTCTCCTTCAAATATAATTTCGCCTTCATCTGGTTTATGAACACCAGCTAGTGTTTTAATCAATGTGGACTTACCAGCTCCATTATCTCCTAATAAGCACATAATTTCACCCTTACGTAATTTCATTGTAACATCTCTAAGAGCTATGACTTTGCCAAAAAATTTGCTTATGTTATTAAATTGAACTAAATAATCTGACATTATTTACTTTCTGTTACCTTTCTTCTTATATAATTATTAAATATTACAGCTATAAGCATCATTGCTCCTAAAAAGACTTTAAACCAATCTGTGTCTACATCTGTATAAAAAATTCCCATAGATACTGTTCCAAAAATAATTGCACCAAATGCTGCGCCAATAGCTGACCCGTATCCGCCAGTGAGTAAACAACCTCCTACTACAGCAGCTGCAATAGCTTCCAATTCTTTTAAAGTACCTCGCATAGTATCAGCTGACCCAGCATCTAAAACTTGTATAGTGGCAAAGATAGTAGCTGCAATAGCTGTACCAATGAACAAACTTATTTTAACTCTTCCAACTGGTACACCAACGTTGTTCGCTCCATTTTTGTCTCCACCTGATGCGAATATCCAGTTTCCGTATCTTGTTTTCATAAGTATCCAAGTTGTTAAAATTGCTAAAGCTATAAACCAAATAACTGATGGAGGAATTCCTGTAGCTAAAGGAGTGCCATCAGTCCTTAAAGTTATTAAATTCATTGAACCTAGCCAAGTAAACACCCATTTAAAGGAGTCAGTTGCAAATATCCAAGCTATTGGATCGTTTTCAATTAAAACTCGCAATCCTGGTACCTGAGTACGCCCAGTAATTAATCTTGTTAATGCTAATGTTGCACCTCTTAAAATAAACAACATGGCAAGAGTTACTATAAAGGACGGCAAACCAGTTCTAACAACAAGTATACCATTAAAGTAACCTACTAATATTGCCATTGAAAAAGCAAATATTATACTCATCCATAAAGGCCATCCCCAATAAATTGCTGGAATAGCTATACAAATTCCTGCAAAACCAATCATTGAGCCTATTGATAGATCGAACTCACCTCCTATCATTAGCATTGCTGCAGCAATAGCTATTATTCCAAGATTTGCTGAAACATCTAAGAAGTTTAAAATCCCATATGCACTAAACATTCCGGTGTCACCAGCAACAATCCCAAAAAAAATAAAAACTAATATTGCACCACCTAGCGCACCAAGCTCTGGTCTATTTAATAATAATTTTAAGTTTGAAACTTTTTTAAGTCTTTCATCCTGATTAAGATCAGCTTTGTTTTCTATACTTTTAGACTTTGTAGACATAATTAAAAAATTAAAAAAAAGGCCTAGTGAAACTTCACTAGGCCTTTTTGATATATTTTTATCTATAACCTTGAGCAGCCCATTTAATTACACTCTTAGCATTTTTAGGTGTAACAAAACCAGGTCCTGTCATAACTACACCAGCAGGCATAGTTCCATATCTCATATATTGAGAAAAGATAGCTATAGGTAAGTAACCTTGTAAGTACTGTTGTTGGTCAATTAAGAACTCAACTTTTCCAGCAGCAGCAGCTTTTAGCATTCCTGGAGACATATCAAAAGTTCCAAGTTTAACGCTTCCAACTTTACCAGCTGACTCTAGTGCTTTAAGAGCAGCTTCACCTGCTAGACCAGCCCCTAAAGTAAGAATAGTGTCATATCCACCACCTAATTTAGCAGCTACAGCTTTTTGAATTGCAGTTGGGTCATTAGATGTTCCTAATATTTCTACAGAACC
>Ga0315315_10006498_pt1 | contig 10804 bp, 8 predicted proteins | sample M140m3416metaG_FD_203699 | JGI IMG/M metagenome (GOLD analysis project Ga0315315, IMG submission 203699) | Ammonia-oxidizing marine archaeal communities from Monterey Bay, California, United States - M1 40m 3416 | ecosystem: Environmental > Aquatic > Marine > Intertidal zone | place: USA... | reverse complement strand
TGGAGTATTAGAATTTATAAGAGGTTCAATTTTGACTGGTTTTCCATGGAATTTGATAGCTTATAGTTTTTCAAATCAAATTGAACTTTTAAGCATAACTTCTTTTATAGGAACCTATGGATTTAATTTATTTTGTATTTCATTGTTCACTAGTCCAGCAACATTAATTTTAAGAGATAAAAATAAAGAGTTAGGTATTATTATTTTTTTCCTTACAGCATTTTTGATTTTTTATATTTATGGAAATTTTTATAAAGAAAAATTTGATAAAGCTCTTGAAAAGAAATTTGATTATAAAATAAGGGTTATTGGTTCAAATATAAGTCTTGATAGATTTTATCAAAATCTAGATACTAACTCTGTTATTCAAGACTTAATAGAGTTAAGCAATCCCAATGTTAAAGATAAAACTATTTTTATATGGCCCGAGGGAATTATTCCAAATATATCGCAAGAAGAATTGATTCAATTTAGTTCGTTATTTGATAAGAGATTTAATAAAAATCATTTATTAATTGTTGGAACAAATAATTTTTCTGAATTTAATGGTTTAAAAAAATATTACAATTCACTCACTGTTTATGATTACAAGCTAAATATATTAAATTCTTATAATAAGATTAATTTAGTACCATTTGGGGAATTTTTACCTTTTGAAAATATTCTTAGAAGTATCGGTTTGAAATCTTTAACTAATAATTATCAACCATTCTCAAAAGGAGATCAAAGAAATATTATTCAGATAAATCATCAGGATTCTTTATTGAAGGTATTGCCTTTAATTTGCTATGAGATTATTTATTCAGGTAAATTATTTAAAGATTCTAATTTTGATTTAATTATAAATATTTCTGAAGATGGGTGGTTTGGTCAATCGATTGGTCCTAAGCAACATTTTGCTCATAGTATTTTTAGAGCAGTAGAAAGTGGGAAATATTTGATTAGATCATCAAATAATGGTATTGCAGCAATAATAAATCCTCTAGGCAAAATTGAAAAAATTATAAATTTTGGTCAATCAGGATATGTTGATCTTGAAAGAAGCAAAAGCATACAACCAACGATTTTTTCTAAGTTTGGAAATAAAATATTTTTAATGTTAATTTTATTGTATATTTTTTTAATATTTTCATTTAATAGATTTAAAAAATGAGCAATCTTAAAAATTATCTTTTTACAAGTGAATCAGTATCTGAAGGTCATCCAGATAAAGTCTCAGATAGAATTTCTGATATGGTAGTTGATAGTTTTCTATCAGGCGATCCATTCTCAAGAGTTGCATGTGAAACACTTACTACGACAAATAAAGTTGTTTTAGCTGGCGAAGTTAGAGGGCCGGAGATTAAAAAGGATGAGTTGATAGAAAAAATTAGAAACTGTATTAAAGATATTGGCTATGATCAAGAGGGCTTCACTTGGAAAGAAGCAACAAAAATAGAGAGTCATTTACATTCTCAATCAGCTGATATTGCAATGGGGGTTGACTCTTCAGGTAATAAAGATGAGGGAGCAGGCGATCAAGGAATAATGTTTGGTTATGCATGTAATGAAACAGATGAATTAATGCCAGCACCAATTCATTATTCACATAAGATTTTAAGATTAATGGCAGAAGATAGAAAGTCTGGAAAACTTAAAAATATTGAACCAGATTCTAAAAGTCAAGTTACTTTCGAGTATAATGATGGAAAACCAACTAAAGTTAAGTCTGTAGTAGTGTCATCCCAACATTCTTCAGATGTAAATCAAAAGCAAGTCAAAGAATTATTAAGACCTTACTTAATAAAATCTATTCCAAAAAATTTTCTTGAAGGATTTCAAGAAGAGGAGTTTTATGTAAACCCCACAGGAAATTTTGTAATAGGTGGTCCCGATGGAGACTGTGGATTGACAGGACGAAAAATTATAGTTGATACATATGGTGGTGCAGCACCCCATGGTGGAGGTGCTTTTTCAGGGAAAGATCCAACAAAAGTTGATAGATCTGCAGCTTATGCGGCAAGATATATTGCTAAAAATATTGTTGCTTCAAAAATATCGGATAAATGTTTAATCCAATTGGCTTACGCTATAGGTATTTCTAAACCTTTATCAATTTATGTAGATTTATTTGATAATGATTTTGATAAAAATAAATTTGTTGTTGAAAAAATAAAAGAAAATTTTGATTTAAGTCCAAGGGGAATTAGAGAGATGCTAAAATTAAATAAACCAATTTATGAAAAAACAGCAGCATATGGTCATTTTGGTAGAAAGCCAGAAGACAGTGGTTCATTTTCGTGGGAAAAAACAGATAAAATCGATGTTTTTTTTAAATAGTTTCTGTTGAATAAAAAAAAAACTTTACTATATTTCATTTACATCATTGAATTACAAAATGGGCGTTTGCCCATTTTTTTTTGGAGTAAGCAAAAAATGTTAAACAAAAGAGCAGACAAACTTGAACTATTAAGAATTGCTGAAGCTGTAGCTTTAGAAAAATCAATAGATAAAGAGTTAATAATTAGTTCAATGGAAACTGGAATTGCTAAAGCGGCTAAATCAAAGTTTGGTCAGGACAATGAAATTAAAGTTTTAATTGATAGAGATAATGGAAATATAGAAATTTACAGGAAATTAATCATTTCAGAAAATCCTGAAAATTCAAATACTGAAATTAAGTTAGAAGATGCTATAAATCTTAATGAACTAAATAAAGATAAAAAAGTTGGAGAAGAAGTTTTACAACCTTTACCATCTTTTGATTTTGGAAGAATAGCAGCACAAACAGCAAAACAGGTAATTAGTTTTAACGTAAGAGAAGCCGAAAGAGAAAGACAATTTAATGACTTTATAGACAAAAAAGATACAATATTGAGTGGAATAGTTAAAAGATTAGAATTTGGAAATGTTATAGTTGATCTAGGAAGAACAGAAGCTATTGTTCAAAAGAACGAATTAATTCCAAGAGAAAATATTAAGGCTGGAGACAGAATAAAAGCTTACTGTTATGATGTAAGAAAAGAACAAAGAGGTCAACAAATTTTTCTATCAAGAGCTCATCCTAAATTTATGGAACAACTATTTGTACAAGAAGTTCCTGAAATATATGATGGATTGATTGAAATCAAATCTTCATCAAGAGATCCGGGTAGTAGAGCTAAAATTTGTGTTAAAGCGGTCGACACTTCATTAGATCCAGTTGGAGCTTGTGTTGGAATGAGAGGATCAAGAGTTCAAGCAGTAGTAAATGAATTACAAGGAGAAAAAATTGATATTGTAAATTGGTCAGAAGATGTAGCAATTTTAGTTTCGAATGCATTATCTCCGGCAGAAGTTCAAAGAGTTAATGTTGATATTGAAAGAAAAAAACTTGATGTGATTTTAACAGAAGAAAATTTGAGCAAAGCGATTGGTCGAAGAGGTCAAAACGTGAGACTGGCGACAAAACTAATAAATTATGAAATTAATATAATGACTGATCAAGAAGACTCAGAAAGACGACAGTTAGAATTTAAAGAAAAAACTGATAACTTTGTAAAAAATTTAGAACTAGATGAAACTCTAGGACAATTATTAGTTGCCGAAGGCTTTTCAAATATTGATGACATCAAAGATAGTTCCGTAGACAATTTAATAAAAATTGAGGGAATTGAAGAAGATACTGCAAAAGCTTTAATTGAAAGGGCAAAAGAATTTTACCAAAAAGATCAGGAAGATATTTCACAGAGAATAAAAGATTTGGGATTAGCAGACAATTTAATAAACCTTAAAGGATTAACTCCTGGAATGTTAGTTACGCTCGGCGAACAAAAAATTTTAAATCTAGAAGATTTTGCTGATTTAGCTTCTGATGAGTTAACAGGTGGTTTTGATGTTATCAAAGGTGAAAAAATAAGAATTCAAGGGTATTTAGAAGACTTTGCTTTGTCAAAAGAGGAAGCAGACAATCTAATTATGTCAGCAAGAAATATAATTTATAAAGATTGAGGGATGATAAATGGAAGGCAAAAAAACAAAACTTACAATTTCTGGCAGTCCCAAGAAGTCTTATAAAAATATTGAAACATCAAAATCTCAAGGAAAAAAAACAGTTATAATTGAAAAAAAAACTATAAGAGATCCAGATAAAATTGGATCAAAAAAATCTTTTGGTTTTAAGTCATCTTCGTCTGATTTTAAATATGGATCTAATTTAAAGCCTAACCTTTTGTCTAAAACGTCAGCTACACCGTCAAATTTTGAAAGAAGAAAGCTTGCTGAACAAAGAGCTACAAAGAAAATCAAAGGTGATAATGATAATGATAAAAAAACTAAATCAGTAGGAAATAAGAGGCAGGTCAAGCTTACAGTTTCAAGAGCACTAAGTGATGAAATAGAAACTAGAGAAAGAAGTTTAGCATCAGTAAAAAGAGCAAGACAAAAAGAATTAAAAAATGTTAACAAAGAAGAAATTAAAGAAAATTTAAAGCCGATAAAAAGAGATGTTAAAATTCCAGAGGCTATCACAGTGAGAGAGTTGGCTAATAGAATGGCAGAACAATCAAGTAATGTTATAAAGTTTTTATTTGGAATGGGAGTAACAGTTACAATTAATCAAACATTAGCTGCAGATACAGCAGAATATTTAGTAAAAGAATTTGGACACACTCCAATAAGGGAAGAAAAAGCTGAAGAGATAATTCAAAAAATTAAAGCCACAAGAGTAGAAAATTTAAAAAATAGGCCTCCAATCGTAACTGTTATGGGACACGTAGATCATGGAAAAACTTCAGTTTTAGATGTTTTAAGAAGTGAGAATGTAGTTTCAGGAGAGTTTGGTGGCATAACACAACATATTGGCGCTTACCAAATTGAAAGTGGATCTAACAAATTGACATTTATTGATACACCTGGTCATGCAGCTTTTACTGAAATGAGGGCAAGAGGATCAAAACTAACTGACGTTGTAGTTTTAGTTGTAGCTGCAGATGATGGTGTTAAACCTCAAACAATCGAGTCTATTAAACATGCTAAAGCGGCTAATGTACCAATTGTTGTAGCAATAAATAAATGTGATTTACCTGAAGCTGATCCACAAAAAGTAAAAAATCAATTACTCGAATATGAGTTAATAGCAGAAGACTTGTCTGGAGACACTCTAATGGTTGAAATATCTGCTAAAACTAAATTGAATTTAGATAAATTAGTAGAAGCAATAATTTTACAGGCTGAAATACTTGATCTTAAAACGGATTTTGAATCAAAAGCAACAGGAGTTGTTTTAGAGTCAAAAATTGATGTTGGAAGAGGACCTGTTGCAACAATTATTGTGACAACTGGGACTCTCAAAAAAGGAGATTTTTTCGTAAGCGGATTAAGATGGGGAAAAATTAGAGCAATTATTGATGATAAAAATAACAACATCAATGAGGCTTCACCTTCTACTCCTGTAGAAATTTTGGGTATTAACGGTGCTGCAAAAGCTGGTGATGATTTTATTGTTCTTGACAATGAAAAAGAGGCTAAAAATTTAAGTCAAAATAGAACTGTAGAAAAAAAAGACGGAAAAAATCCACTTACTTTTGCAACTCAAGACTCTGCATTCTCAGATAAATCAATAGAGGAATTAAATTTAATAATTAAGTCAGATGTTCATGGATCATCAGAGGCAATTAAAAATGCCATTACCCATATCAAACACGATGAAGTAAAACCAAAAATAATTTTATCTGATATTGGAATGATTACAGAAACTGATGTAACTTTAGCTAAAGCTTCTAACGCTGTCCTGATTGCTTTTAATGTTAAGCCCAGTAAAGAAGCTAAAAAACTTGCTGAAAATGAAAATATTAAAATTAATTCATATAATATTATTTATGAAGTATTAGATTATATTAAACAAAGAATGTCAGGTTTATTAACACCCGATATAAAAGAGACTATTGTAGGTACTGCACAAATCTTAGAAATATTTAAGGTTTCGGGTGCTGGAAAAGTAGCTGGATCCAAAGTGACTGAAGGTGAAATAGCAAGTAACTCAGAGGTTAGAATTATAAGAGATGGTGCTATTATATATACTGGAAATATTGAAACTTTATTTAGAGAAAAAAACCAAGTAAAACAAGTAAGCAATGGGCAAGAATGTGGAATTAGAATCAAGGATTATATAGATTTTCAAAAAAATGACACAATAGAAGCTTTTAGTGTCACATCAACTGAGAGGTCAATTTAATGGCAGACAGAATAGGAAAACCGGTTTCTCAAAGACAATTAAGAGTAGGTGAAATGATTAAACAGTCTTTAAGCATGATTTTTTTGAGAAATGAGGCTAAGGTTCCAAATTTAGAAACTAACACTATAACAGTTACTGAAGTTAAAATGAGCCAAGACTTAAAGATTGCTAAAGCATATGTTCTTCCTTTGGGAGGTAAAAATGCTGAGGAAATTATATATACTCTTAAAGAGTATTCATTTTTGATTAGAAAAATTTTGTCAAAAAAAGTAGATATGAAGTTTTTGCCAAAATTACTTTTTAGAAAAGATGAATCTTTCGAGTATGCAGAAAAAATAGAAAATTTAATTAAACAGACTAATAAATAGGAAAAATAATACATGAATAAAAAGGCACAAGAACTAGCAATAAATGATAAGGACACTGGATCTTCAGAAATCCAAATCGCTTTATTAACAGAAAAAATTGAGAATCTTTCACACCATATTAAACAATTTAAAAAAGATAAACACTCGTCAGTTGGATTGTTAAGAGCTGTAAATAAAAGAAAGAAATTGTTAGAATACTTAAAAAAAAATAAAATGGATTCTTACAAAAATGTACTGTCGAAGTTGAATTTAAGAAAATAAATATCAAATAGATAGAATTGAATGAAACGAAGCGAAACGAAACGAAACGAACGAAAAGAAATGGAAATGAAATGTTTAAAGAATATAAGAAGGAAGTAGAAGTAGCAGGAAAAAAAATAAGTTTAGAAACAGGTAAAATTGCAAGACAAGCTGATGGAGCAATAATTGCGACATGTGGTGAAACAGTTATTTTAGCAACAGTAGTAGGTGCAAAGAAAGTTAATCCAGATATGGATTATTTTCCTTTATCAGTTAATTATCAAGAAAAATATTATGCTGGAGGAAAAATTCCAGGTGGATATTTTAAAAGGGAAGCTAGACCAACTGAAAGCGAAACACTTATTTCAAGATTAATTGATCGACCTATTAGGCCATTGTTTCCTAGCGAATTTAAAAATGAAGTTCAGTTATTACCTACAGTCATTTCATATGATAAAGAAAATCAACCAGATGTGTTAGCGATCATAGCATCATCAGCAGCGTTAGCCATTTCAGGAATGCCATTTATGGGACCTGTTGCGGCATCAAGAGTAGGTTTTATTGATGGTAAATATATTTTAAACCCATCAAAAGAAGAATTAGAAAACTCAAGTTTAGATTTAGTTGTGGCAGGCACTAAAGATGCTGTTCTTATGGTTGAGTCTGAAGCAAGTGGTTTAACTGAGGAAGAAATGTTAAATGCTGTTAAATTTGGACATGAAGGATTTGTTCCAGTAATTAAAATGATTGAGGAACTTGCTAAAGAATGCAGAAAACCAGAATGGACAATAGAGAAAAAAGATTTATCTGAAGTTAAGAAAAAACTTGAGACTTCATTTACTGAAGATCTTAAGAAAGCTTTTGCGACACGAAACAAGCAAGATAGATCAAATCAAATTTCAGAGATAACTGATAAAGCTAAAAAGCTTTATGAAGAAGATGAGAATTACACAGATCTTGATATAAATAGTCAGTTAAAAAATTTAGAAAAATCAATTGTAAGAACTGATATTTTAAAAAATAAAAATAGAATTGATGGAAGAGGCTTGTCAGATGTAAGACCAATTTCGTGTGAAGTTGGTGTTTTACCAAGAACGCACGGCTCAGCATTATTTACTAGAGGAGAAACACAAGCAATCGTTGTTGCTACTTTAGGTACAACTGATGATGAGCAGAGGCTTGAAAGTTTAGATGGACAACATAGAGAACGATTTATGCTCCACTACAATTTTCCTCCTTTTTCAGTTGGTGAAACCGGAAGAATTGGGACTGGTAGACGCGAGATTGGTCATGGTAAATTAGCTTGGAGAGCAATTAACTCTTCTTTACCATCAAAAGAGTCTTTTCCATATACTTTTAGGATTGTATCAGAAATTACAGAGTCTAATGGTTCATCTTCAATGGCTACTGTTTGCGGAACATCTTTAGCATTGATGGATGCTGGTGTGCCAATTAAAGAACCAGTTGCAGGTATTGCTATGGGATTAATTAAAGAAGGTGATGATTTTAGTGTTCTATCAGATATTTTAGGTGATGAAGATCATTTAGGAGATATGGATTTTAAGGTTGCTGGAACTAAGGATGGAATTACCTCACTTCAAATGGATATCAAAATTACAGGTATTACATTTGAAATTATGGAGCAAGCATTAAGCCAAGCAAAAGATGGAAGAGTTCATATCTTAGGTGAAATGAATAAAGCATTATCAGCTTCAAGATCTGACGTAGGAAAACATACTCCAAAAATGGAACAAGTTAATGTTGATAAAAAAGACATTGCTGCTGTAATTGGAAAAGGTGGTGCAACTATAAGAGAAATCGTTGAGAAATCAGGTGCTAAAGTTGATGTAAATGATGAAGGAGTTGTAACAGTTGCTGCTCCAGATGAAGAAGCAAGAAACATCGCATTGCAAATGATTAAAGACATTACTGCAAAAGCTGAATTAAATAAAATTTATTCGGGCAAAGTAATGAAGATTATGGAATTTGGGGCATTTGTTAATTTCTTAGGAAAACAAGATGGACTAGTTCATATTTCAGAACTAGCAGATAAAAGAGTTGCTAAAGTTACTGATGTTGTTAAAGAAGGCGATGAAGTAAAAGTTAAAGTAATTGGTTTTGATAGAGGTAAAGTTAAACTTTCTATGAAACAAGCTGCTGAATAGTCTGAATTCGATATAGGGGCATTTGCCCCTATTTATTCTTAATCTTTTTCAAAAAAATGATCATGTCTGATTGAATTAATCCATTTAAGTTTTAAATTTTTAAGATAATTAAATATTTCTTTTTTATTTTTTTCACCAATCTCAATTTGCATAATTATATTATTTTGTTGGATTATTTTTTCCATACCCTCTAAAACTTTTTTTTCATGTCTCTCAACATCAATTTTTATTAAAATTTTTGAATTATTTATTTTCAGAACATCATCTAATTTTTTCAATGAAACTTTTTCTTTAATTATATTTTTTGGGTTATATTTTTTCAGTTCAGGATCATTTTGGTCAAATATAGCCGATCCTCCCATTTTATCTTTGTTTGTGTACCAAATTTCAGAATCGTAGTTTGAATTTGATAGACCAAAATTATATATTTTTATATTTAAATTATTTAATACACAGTTTTCTTTTAGATTTAAAAAATTTTTTTTATTTGGTTCAAAAGCATATATATTATCAATTTCTCTAAAAAATAAAGAATAGTAACCTATATTTGCACCTATATCAAAAAAGTGAGAGACTTTATTTTTATTACAAATTTTATTTAAAAAATTTAATTGCTCCTTTTCATAAAAACCATTTAAATAAATTTCTCTATCAATTGCTTGTAAGAGATCTAGTTTTATTTTACCAAAACTTAATTTGATTATTTGAGTTTTATTTAAAAAAAAAATTCTTTTAATCAAACTTGGAATTAGTCTCTTAAATAAAGGAAATTTTAAAGAGTATAAAAATTTAAGAAATTGATGCAATTTTAATTAAGTTATGTTCTTAGGATCTGGCATTCCAACCTTATTATATCCAGCATCTACGTAATGAATTTCACCAGTAACACCGTTTGCAAGGTCACTTAAAAGATATAATGCTGAGTTACCAACATCATGAATATCTACATTTCTTTTTAGGAAAGAATGGTCTTCATTCCATTTATATAAGAATTTTGCATCTCCAATAGCAGAAGCTGCTAAGGTTTTAATAGGTCCAGCACTGATAGCATTTACTCTCATACCTCTAGCACCTAAGTCTCTTGCTAGGTATTTAACACTTGCCTCAAGAGCTGATTTACAAACACCCATTACATTATAATTTGGAATAGCTTTAGTAGACTCGTAAGTTAAAGTGAGCATACTTCCACCCTCTTTCATTACTTTAGATGCTTCTTTTGCAACTTCAGTAAATGAAAAACATGAAATTAACATGCTTCTTAAAAAGTTTTCTCTAGTAGTATTCAAATATTCACCTGATAATTCTGATTTATCTGAAAATGCTACTGCGTGAACTACAAAGTCTATCTTGCCCCATTGCGATTTAATATCTTCAAATAATTTTACTACTTCTTCTTTTTTTTCAACATCACAGCTGAAAGTTACTTTTGAATTTAATTTTTCTGCTAAAGGAATAACTCTTTTTTTTAAAGCATCTCCTAAGTAAGTGAATGCAAGTTCAGCTCCAGCTTCAGCTAGTTTTTGCGAAATACCCCAAGCTATAGATCTTTCATTGGCAACTCCCATGATTAATCCTTTTTTACCTTTCATTAAACTCATAGATTAAACCTTTTCAAAAATTAATGCAGCGTTTGTTCCACCAAAACCAAAGCTATTAGACATTACTGTATTTAAAGTTGCTCCTGTTTCTGTTTTAGCAATTATTGGGAATTTTTTAGCCTCTTCATCTATTTCGTTAATATTTGCTGATCCTGCAATAAAGTTATTTTTCATCATTATTAAACAATAGATTGCTTCATGTACTGATGCGGCCCCTAAAGGATGACCAGATAAAGATTT
>Ga0315315_10006497_pt1 | contig 10804 bp, 6 predicted proteins | sample M140m3416metaG_FD_203699 | JGI IMG/M metagenome (GOLD analysis project Ga0315315, IMG submission 203699) | Ammonia-oxidizing marine archaeal communities from Monterey Bay, California, United States - M1 40m 3416 | ecosystem: Environmental > Aquatic > Marine > Intertidal zone | place: USA... | reverse complement strand
TGAAATATTCACCCATTGTACACCCTGTGTAAGGTGCCAAAAACTGAAGTGGTGCAGAGTCAGATGCTGTTGCAGCAACAATTGTTGTGTACTCCATTGCTCCAGCTTCTTCTAATGTTTTTTGAATTTGTCTTACAGTTGATCTTTTTTGACCAATGGCAACATAAATACAATAAAGTTTTTGTTTCTCATCACCAGACTCATTAATTTTCTTTTGGTTGATAATTGCATCAATTGCAACTGCAGTCTTACCAGTTTGTCTGTCACCAATAATTAATTCACGTTGACCTCTTCCAACTGGAACCAGACTATCGATAGATTTTAAACCTGTTTGCATAGGTTCACTTACAGATTGTCTTGGAATAATTCCAGGAGCTTTTACTTCTACTCTACTTTTTTTAATACTCTTATCTAGAGCGCCTTTGCCATCAATGGGGTTTCCCAATCCATCAACAACCCTTCCTAATAATTCTTTTCCAACTGGTGTGTCAACAATACTTCCTGTTCTTTTAACTACATCTCCTTCTTTAATATTTCTATCATCTCCAAAAATTACGACTCCTACATTTTCACTTTCTAAATTTAAAGCCATACCCTTTGAACCATCAGAAAATTCAACCATTTCTCCAGCTTGTACATTATCTAAGCCATAAATTCTTGCTATTCCATCACCCACTGATAAAACTTGTCCTACTTCAGAGATTTCTGCTTTTTCTCCAAAGTTTTTAATTTGTTCTTTTAAAATTTTTGTAACTTCTGAAGGATTTATTTCCATATTATGCCTCTATCATTCTTGTTTCTATTTGTTGTAATTTTTTTTTAATAGAGGTATCTATCATTGTACTTCCTACTTGCACCACTAGACCTCCAATTAAACTTTGATCATGATTATAGTTTAATTTTATCTTTGACTTAAAATTATCTGATAACTCTTCTGTAATTCTATTAATTTCATCGTTGGTTAGTTCTTTCGCTGATTTAATCTCTGCTTTTAATTCACCCCTTTTTTCAGAGCATATTTCAATAAAACTTTTTAATATTTGTTCTACATAAAAAAATCTTCTTTTAGCAATTAAAAAACTAATATAATTTTTGAATAAATTTTCTAACTTAAAATTCTTAGATATTGTATTTACAATTTTTGTTAAAACTTCACGATTTAATGTTGGATCTTTAATTAAATTATTAAAGTCTTTACTTTTGAAAATTAAATCTAAGAAAGCAATTGAGTTTTCTTCAATTTGTGTAAGTAAATTAGACTCATTCGACAATTCATACAAAGCTAAAGAATATCTATTAGCTGAAGTATCAGAAAATCCTTTATTTTTACTCAATTTTACCTCTAAAATGTCAGTGATTAATTATAAAATCACGCTTTAAATAACATATGCACTTATAGTCTTCAAGTAACACATTGACTAAAAACTGTTTTTTTTCGGCTTTAATTAAAGCTTATTGGATCAACATCAACTGAAAGTTTTATTCCTGACTGAAATTTATATTTTTGAATTATTAATGCTAACGAATTTTGCAATTTTAAAGTTTTTGGACCTCTAATTAGTAATCTCACACGATACTTCCTTTTTAATCTAAATATAGGTGCACTCACCGGACCTAAAATTTTACCATTTATTTTTTTTTCTAAATGATTCTTGAACTTAATTGCTTCTTTTTCTAATATTTTTTCGTTTTCACCAGTTAAGATTAAAGAAATAAATCTTTGGAAAGGTGGTAGATTATTTTTTTTTCTAATTTCTATCTCTTTTTCTAAAAAAATTTCTGGGTTTTTATTTGTAATATCTGAAATCATTTGAGTATTAGAATTATAGGTTTGAAAATAAACAGTAGAAGGTTGTCCTGTTCTTCCTGCTCGTCCAGACAATTGATGATAAAGTTGTAAATTTTTTTCTGCACTTCTCAAATCATGTCCTTGAGAAGATAAATCAATATCTACCACAACAATACAATTCAAATTTGGAAAATGAAAACCTTTAGAAATCAATTGAGTTCCAACTAAAATTTCAATTTGATTATTAGTAATTTTTTCCAATTTTTCTTTTGAACTTTTTTTATTCATTGTGTCACTAGAAAAAATTTCAACTTTTTTTAATGGAAATTTTTTTTTTACTTCTTCTGAAATCCTTTCTACTCCAGGACCACTAAAAATAAAATCACAAGTTCCCTCTTTATCACAATTTCTATCTAAGGAAGATTTAAATCCACAATAATGACATAACAGATTATTTTTATTTTTGTGATAAACTAAATTTATTGAACAATTTGGACAAGAAAAGTTATTAAAACATTTTTTACACAAAACGTTGGGGGAAAATCCTCGTCTGTTTAAAAAAAATAAAATTTGATCTTTTTTTTCTAAGTGAAAATTAACCTTTTGAATTATTTCTTTTGAAAGCCAAGATTGTTTTTCTAGTCTTATATGATTTAAATTAATTATTTCATAATTTGGTAATGACGCATTTTTATATCTTTCCACAAGTTTTGAGATACCATATTTTTTTTTTTTTATATTTTCATAAGTTTCAATCGATGGAACAGCGGTAATCAAATTTATTGGTATATTTTCAAATGAAGCTCTGGATATTGCCATATCACGTGCATTGTAAATTATTCCCTCATCTTGTTTATAAGATTGATCATGCTCTTCATCTACAATTATTAATCCTAAATTTTTAAAAGGTAAAAATAATGATGATCGTGCACCAATAACTACATTAATCTTACCATTTATAATTCCACTCCAAATGATTTCTTTATTTTTTTTTGTAATACCAGAATGCCAAATTGCAGGTTCAAAACCAAAAAATTCAAAAAACTTTTTTTCAAATTGATTTGTTAATCCAATTTCTGGCAACATTATTAGTCCTTGGAAGCCCTTTTGTAAGATTTTTTTTAAAGCCTCAAAATATACTAATGTTTTTCCTGAGCCAGTAGTTCCTTGTAAAACATGAACATTAAATTTTTGATTTGAAATATTAATTTGCTTTAAAGAATTTTTTTGTTCATTGTTCAATTCAAATAAGTTTTCTTTGATTTTTTTACTAAAATCTTCATAAAGCTCATTGTTAAAGCTCTCTACCGGTTTTCCACTTAATAAGACAAGTTTAAGTGCCATTCCTTTGGGTACAATATTATACGTAGCAAACCAATTTAAAAAGTTTAAAGTTCCTTTTTTTAATTTTGGAATATCCAATTTTCTAATTACCTTTTTAATTTTAAAATCTTTGTTTTTATTTATTTCAAATTGATCCCAAACAACCCCAACTATGTTTGATTTACCAAAAGGAACTTCCACAAAATCACCTATTACTAAATTTATATTGCTTTCATAGGTAAATGGGTGATTGAAAATATTGGGTAAAAGAATCGGAAATTTCATATCTCACTATATAACAACTTATAAATGTTTAATTGTTTATAAAGTTTATATCTCTTAAGATTTATTAAAATCTAAAACCAGAAGACCATCTGAAAAATTATAAGTGTGTGTACCCTTTAAATCCCTAAAAAAGTTAGGCGAAACCTTTAATTCATCACTTTCCTTATAATTATTATCATTTAATTCTTCAATTTTTGATATTCCTAAAGACTCACCATAATTATTAAAACTAGGTTTTTGATAAACCCTATAAAAAGTATTAAATTCGTTAATCAAACCTCCATTTCTTGCTCTCAAAGGATCAAATATAATAGGGTTTTTTTTATGTGGCATCCAATTATCTGATAAAAGTTTTTTACTACTAAAAATATGCAATTCTGATGCATGGCCTAAAATTTCACTTTTAGATAAGTTGGTCATCAACCACCATTTTTCATTTTTAAAAAAAATATTTGTATCAACAGCAGAAACATCTGAAATTAAAGTTTTAACAAATTTCCATTTTAAGGGAAATTCTATACATTTATATAATCTTATTTCATTAGCTTCATGTGTTTCTGGACACATATAAAGTTCATTTTCATAATTAAATAAAAATGGATAAGAAAGGTGAAAATTTTCCTCTAATGCAACACCAAACTCTTTGCAAGAATTTTCATTAATTTCATAAACAGAAATACAGCCCTTTTTATTTTTAGTATTATAATCTTCAACAAAACAATAATGATTTTTATCTTTTTTGATTACAAAAGGATCTGCTAAATATCTATTTGGAGGATTAGGAATTCTATTCGATTTAGATAAATCTACACTTTTCCATTCTTGAGTAAATTGATATGCAACATTCCATTGATCACCACGAGATAAAATTTTATTTGCAGTTTTCGTAAAAAAAATTTTAATAATTGAAAAAAAATAAAATAATAAAATATGAATAGAGGGTAACTTATAAATTGGTCCTAAATTTTTAATTTTAATATCTGTCTTGAAGGAATTTGAAGTTAAATTTTCGACTACGTAATGAAGATAAATATTAGATTTCTCATAAAGATTTATAAGATTTAATGTATAAAACCAATGAGTAGCAAAATATCCTTTAAATAATATTTCTCCATTATCAAGTTCTTCACCTAGTCTTTGAATTATAAAACCAGTTCTTATTTCCTTATTTATTATTTCCCAAAAGCCAGGCGGTCCGCCTCTGTAAAATTCATTATCTCCATGATGGAATGATATAATTCCATTCTCACAGATATTCAAAATTTCACCTTTTAGAATTCCAGATCCTCCTCGGATTAAAAGATTTAATTTTAATGATTTTATTTTGGATAGATCTTTTTCGCTATATCTATAAATATTACCGTTATTTGAAATTATAGGTTCAACCTCTATAACATCTAATTTAAATTTTTCTAACGAATGAGAGTCAAAAAAATTAGAAAATTTTTTAAATCTTTTTAAAATTAACACTTCTATTTTTGAAATAACCTTAAAAATAAATGCTAATACGAAATATCTAATACCCTTTTTTTTTATAAAGTTTATAGATTTCTTAATAAAACCCTCATTATTATTTTTTTGAATTATTAAATGAGTTACTTCATAATTGTCCGAATTAAGGGACATTTTTATAAAATCAAATATTTGTTTGGAAGAATTTATATTATCTACAATTATTCCTATTCGAACTTTGGTCATTAGTTAACTTTATTAAAAATAAATAAAATTTATTATGAGTGTATAGCCCTTTTATCTACTGATAAAGCTGCTTCTTTTACAGCTTCTGAAAAAGTAGGATGTGCATGACATGTTCTAGCAATATCCTCTGAACTAGCTCCAAATTCCATTGCAATACCAATTTCAGCAATCAATTCACCTGCATGAGGACCGATCAAATGCGCACCTAATACTTTATCAGTTTTTTCATCTGCTAGTATTTTTACGAATCCTTCTGCATCATCAATTGCTTTAGCTCTTGAATTTGCCATAAATGAAAATTTTCCAATTTTGTACTTAATCTGTAATTCTTTTAATTGTTCTTCGGTTTTTCCTATAGATGCAACTTCTGGTGTTGTATAAACAACTCCTGGAATTGTATCATAATTAACATGACCTGATTGACCAGCTATATTTTCAGCTACTGCAATTCCCTCATCTTCTGCTTTGTGAGCAAGCATAGGACCATTTATTACATCTCCAATAGCATAAATGTTGTCTAAATTTGTTTTAAAATTTTTGTCTGTTTTTACTTTTCCTTTTTTATCTAAATTCACACCTATTTTTTTTAAGTTTAATCCATCTGTATTTGGCTTTCTTCCCACAGAGATTAATACAACATTACAATCAAAATCTTTTTTGATTCCTTTTTTATCAAGAGTTGAGACGATTGCTCCTTTATTGTTATTTTTTATTTTTTCTACTTTATGCTCCATATGAAAATTTATTCCTTGCTTCTTTAAAATTTTCATAAATTCATTTGAAATCTCTTTATCCATACCAGGTGTAATATGATCTAAAAATTCAATTACATGAACCTCAGAGCCAAGCCTTGACCAAACTGATCCCATTTCTAATCCTATATAGCCACCACCAACAACAACCATTTTTTTTGGCACTTGTTCTAATTTTAATGCACCAGTTGATGAAAGGATAACTTTTTCATCAAATTCAATACCTGGTAGTGACACGGGAACTGAACCTGTAGCAATTATTGTGTTTTCAGTTTTAATTAAAATTTCTTTTTTATTTTCATCTTTTATCAAGATTTCATTTTTTGATTTAAAACTACCAATGCCTTTGAAATAAGTAACTTTATTTTTTTTTAATAAAAACTCTACCCCTTTAGTCAATATTGTTACTGCCTTGTCTTTATTTTTCATCATTTTAGTCAAATTTAATTTTACCTCTCCAATTTCAATTCCTTTATTAGATAAATTTTGTGCTTTATGAAACTCTTCTGACAAATTAAGCAAACTCTTAGATGGAATACATCCTACATTTAAACAAGTTCCTCCTAATGAACCTCTTGATTCTATACATGCAGTTTTAAATCCTAATTGTGCCAATCTAATTGCACATACATAGCCTCCTGGACCGCCACCAATCACTACTGCTTGAAATTCTTCTGTCATTTAAATATCCAAAAATAACCTTCTTGGATCCTCTAAATTTTCTTTAATCATCTTTAAAAAGGAAACAGATTCTTTGCCATCAATTATTCTATGATCATAAGACAAAGCCAAATACATTATGGGTCTAATTTTAATTTCACCATCAATTACTATTGGTCTATCAACAATATTATGCATTCCTAAAACACCTGATTGAGGAAGATTTAATATTGGAGTTGAAAGCATTGAGCCATAAACACCACCATTGCTAATTGTAAATGTCCCTCCTTGAAGATCTTCAATTGTAAGTTTGCCATCTTTTGCTTTATCTGAAATTTGTTTAATATTTTTTTCAATATCAGCAAAAGATAACTGATCGGCATCTTTTAACACTGGTACTACAAGGCCTTTGTCAGTACCAACTGCAAAACTTATATTATAGTAATTTTTGTAGACGATGGTGTCACCTTCGATTTCAGCATTAATAGCAGGAAAATTTTTTAATGCTACAACACATGCCTTAACAAAAAATGACATAAATCCTAATTTTATTCCATAACGATTTTGAAAATCTTCTTGATTTTCTTTTCTCATTTCCATTACATTTTTCATATCTACTTCATTGAAAGTAGTTAACAATGCTGCATTTTCTTGTGCTTGTTTTAATCTCTTTGCAATAGTTTGTCTTAACCTAGTCATCTTAATTTTTTCTTCATGACCGTGCTTAATTTTTCTTTCCGAAGGGGGTGGACTGACACCCATTAAATTTATTAAATCACCTTTTAAAACTCTTCCATCCTTTCCAGATCCTTCAATTGAAGAAACATCAATTTTATTTTCTTCAACAATTTTTCTCACTGCTGGAGATAATGTTTGATTAATTTTTAACTCATTATCAACTATCTTCTCTTTAACCTCCGCAGTTAAAATTAATGGTTCTACCTCTAATTCTGGTTCTTCTATTTTGTCAAAAATTTGAGGCTCTTCTTCATCTTTTGGATTTTCTAGTTTAATTACATTATCTTTTTGAACATTCGGTTCAATTTTTTTGATTTCTTCTGTTTTTTTTTCGCCAGAACTATTCTCTGATATAGATCCTAAAAGAGCACCAACTTCTACAACAGAACCATCTTTCGAATTTATTTTTGATAATGTTCCTGAAATTGGTGACGGCACTTCTAAATTTACTTTGTCAGTTTCTAATTCAACGATAGGTTCGTCTGCCTCAACAGTATCACCCTCTTTTTTCAACCATTTTGAAACAGTTGCCTCTGTAATACTTTCACCAAGAACTGGAACTGTAACTTCTTCACTCATTATTATTTTTCAAAAACTTTCCTAATAATTTCTTGTTGTTGGAAGATATGTCTTTTAACATACCCTGTAGCTGGAGATGCATCAGGACTTCTTCCAATATAAGCAATTAAATTATTATTAGCCTTTATATTATCTAATGTCCATTGGATATAATCTCTTACTGAAAACCATGCCCCCATATTTTTTGGTTCCTCTTGACACCAATAAAATTTAGCGTTTTTTGCGTAAGGTTTAAGTTCTTTAACAAGGCTTTTAGCTGGAAATGGGTATAACTGTTCTATTCTATAAAAAACTACATCATCTATTTTCTGTTTTTCTCTTGCTTCTAAAAGATCAAAATAAATTTTTCCAGAGCACAGAATTACTTTTTTAATATCACTCGATTTTTTTAACTTAATAAAACCTTTGCTTTGTGGATCAATAGCATGATCCCACAAAATTCTATGAAATGAATTTTTTTTACTAAAATCCTGCAAATTTGATTGGCAATATTTATGTCTTAATAAAGATTTAGGAGTCATTATAATTAATGGTTTTCTAAAATCTCTACGCATTTGCCTTCTTAAGGCATGAAAATAGTTTGCTGGTGTTGTACAATTCATAACTTGCATATTATCATTAGAACATAATTGTAAAAATCTTTCTAATCTTGCTGATGAATGTTCAGGTCCTTGGCCTTCATAACCATGGGGTAATAACATTACTAATCCTGATGCTCTAGACCATTTTCTTTCACCAGAAGCTATAAATTGATCAATAACCACTTGAGCACCATTGGCAAAATCTCCAAATTGAGCTTCCCACAAAGTTAAAGTATTTGGTTCTACTAAACTATATCCATACTCAAATCCTAAAACTGCAAGCTCAGATAAAAAACTATCTACCACCTCAAAATTTTTTTGATTTTTTGAAATATTATTTAGTGGAACATATCTAGAGTTATCTAATTGATTTCTTAAAACAGAATGTCTTTGGCTAAAAGTTCCTCTACCAGAATCTTGCCCAACTAATCTTACAGGATAACCTTCTTCTAAAAGTGATCCAAAAGCTAAGGCTTCTGCAGTCGACCAGTCAATTCCAAAGCCGTTTTTTACACTTTTTTTTCTGTTGTCTATAATTTTTGAAATTGTTTTGTGAATATTGATTTCACTAGGTATTGAATTTATCTTATTAGAAATTTCTAAAAGTTTTTTTGTGTCTGCACCTGTTACACCTCTTTTGTCTTTACCTCTTTCTGGTTTATATCTTGACCACGTTCCCTCAAACCATTCTATTTTTGGTTTATAATCTTTTGCAGTTTTAAATTGATCATCAAGTAAATCTTTAAATATTTTGATAGATGAATTTAAAAATTCTCTAGAAATGCTCTGGTCATTAACTAGTCTTTCCCCATATACTTTTACTGGAGAGGGATGAGATTTAATCTTTTTATACATTAGTGGTTGAGTAAAAGATGGTTCATCACCCTCATTATGTCCAAATCTTCTGTAGCAAATTAAATCTATAACTACATCTCTGTTAAATTTTAATCTGAAATCTGTAGCTATTCTCGCTGCATAAACAACTGCTTCTGGATCATCACCATTAACATGAATTATTGGGGCTTCTACCATTTTTGCAATATCTGAGGGATATGGTGAGGATCTTGCAAATCTTGGGCTTGTAGTAAATCCAATTTGATTATTTATAATAATATGAATTGTTCCACCTGTATTATGACCTGGTAATCCTGACATAGCAAAACATTCTGCGACCACCCCTTGGCCTGCGAAAGCAGCATCACCATGAATTAATATTGGTATAACTTTTTTCCTTTCTTTATCTTTATGAAAAAATTGCTTTGCTCTTGTTTGACCAAGCACAATTGGATTAACTGCCTCTAGATGAGAAGGATTATCTGTTAAACTTACATGAACAGAATTTCCATCAAATTCTCTATTAGAAGATGCGCCTAAATGATATTTTACATCTCCAGCTCCATCTTCTGATGAGCTAATTTCTCCAGCAAATTCATTAAAAATTCTTTTATAAGATTTTTGCAGAACATTAGCTAAAACATTTAGTCTGCCTCTGTGAGACATACCTATTTTCACCTCTTTAATCTGAGACTGTCCACCAATTTTAATTATTTGCTCTAACGCAGGAATAAGACTCTCTCCCCCATCAAGCCCAAATCTTTTAGTTCCAACATATTTAGTGTGTAAATATTTCTCAAATCCCTCTGCTTGTATCAGTTTATTTAAAATTGCCTCTTTGCCATTTTGGGTAAATTTAAAATCATCAGTTTTTTCAACTCTATCTCTAAACCATTTTCTTTCTGTAGGGTTAGCTATATGCATATATTCATATCCGATCGGACCACAATATTTGTCCTTTAAAAATTTCAAAATATTTTTGATATTTGAATATTGCTTGTTTGTAACCCCATCTAAGAAAATATTTTTATTGTAATCTTCTTTTTTAAAACCATAAGATTCTGGATGTAATTCATCCAAATACTCAGATTTCATCATTCCTAAAGGATCAAGTTTTGCAATAAGATGGCCTCTCTGTCTATAAGATCTAATCATTGCAACAGCTTTAATTGAATTTGCATTAGATTTAATTATTTCTAATTCATTTGATGCACTATTTTCTTGTGAAGATTTAATATCTTGTACAGAAATTTTATTTTTTTCAGGGCTCCATGAAGGTCCATTTATTTCATTAATAATTACGTCTAATTCATCTCCGATTTCGTCGAAATAAGTTCTCCAGCTTTCTGGTAAGCTAGGATCTCGATTGATGTATTGTAGATACATTTGTTCAATGAAGGCACTATTTGATTTACTCAAAAAGCCTGTTTTTTCAAATTCAAGATTTTTAGAAGAAGACATTATTTTATATCAATATAAACCTAGAGAAAAAATTTTCAATTAGACAATTTATCGAATAATGTTTTTCCAATTTTTGAAGGAGAGTTAGCTACAGTTATTCCACA
>Ga0315315_10006494_pt1 | contig 10806 bp, 9 predicted proteins | sample M140m3416metaG_FD_203699 | JGI IMG/M metagenome (GOLD analysis project Ga0315315, IMG submission 203699) | Ammonia-oxidizing marine archaeal communities from Monterey Bay, California, United States - M1 40m 3416 | ecosystem: Environmental > Aquatic > Marine > Intertidal zone | place: USA... | reverse complement strand
GGGCAAGACTACAACCGCTGGATTGGCGGGATGCGGAAATTGCGCCGGAGCATGCGCCCACCTACACTGCCCTGACGCTTTCCCAAGGGTTCTCAGTGGACAAACAACAGCGCTTCGCCCGTGTTGTCTTGAACGGCTTCTACGCCTATTTCGCGGAGTTTGAAAATATCACTTTGGCAGCGCGCACCCGCTTTGAGCAGGCGGAGTGGGCGAGCATGCAGGATATCTCCAGTCAGCGGATTGATATTTATAAAGAAACCGTGATGCATACGCTCGGTGTTGCCCGCCAAATTGCCGGTGAGCAAATCGAGGATCTCAGCTTTTGGGCGGGTACTCGCAGCTTGTACGCGGGATTGGTTCAGGGCATGACCAATTTCGAGATCGCCGAGACCTTTTACAACTCTATTTTCAATTCCCATTTTGGCCATCGCTCGATTCGCAACGACTATGCCTTCGTATTTTCTCCACAGGGCGATGTGCCGCCGGTCGACATGGGACGGGTCGTCAATCACTACCGGGTGGGCGACAACCTGGCGCAGGCTTTCACGCAATTGCTTGAGGACTACGCCTTCAACATTCCCTATGAGGATCTAGGCAGGGACGTCACCAGCATTGTCGGCGCCATCGATCGCCATCTGGCTACTCGCTTTGACATGAGTCAACCAGATCTTGAGCTGCAAGTGCTGGAGCATCACTTCTTTCGGAATAAGGCAAGTTATATCGTTGGTCGGCTGTATGCGGCGGGCGAGCAAATGCCGTTCGTCTTGCCACTGCTGCACAACGATTCGCAAACGAATCCTGCCGCCTATGTCGATGCCTTCCTGTTTGGTCCGGATCAGGTGAGTCTGTTATTTTCCTTTACGCGAAGTTATTTCATGGTGGACGCGTCGATTCCGTCCCAGTACGTGCTGTTTTTGCAGCAGCTGATGCCAAAGAAGGAGATTTCCGAGATCTACAGTGCGATTGGTCACTTTCGCCACGGTAAGACCTATTTTTACCGCACCTCGACTCGGCACATTCGATCTACGGAAGACCAGTTCATTGTGGCGCCCGGCATAAAGGGCATGGTGATGGCCGTGTTCACGCTGCCGTCTTACGAATACGTTTTCAAAATTATTAAAGACCGCTTTACGCCGCCTAAAGAAGTGACCCACCAGATTGTCAAAGACAAATATCATCTGGTGAAGCGCTGGGATCGCGCGGGGCGTATGGCCGACACTCAAGAGTTCAATAATCTGGTGTTTGACGCCAGTCGCTTTTCTGACGAGCTCATGGCCGAGCTCTCCGCAACATGTCCATCGCAGCTGAGGATTAATGGTCGCGCGCTCATCATCAAGCACTGTTACGTCGAACGGCGGATGAATCCGCTGAACCTCTATTTGCAGGATGCGACCGACGACGAAGTGAACGAGGTGATGAATGATTACGGCAACGCCATTAAAGAACTGGCGGCGGCCAATATTTTTCCGGGCGACATGCTTTTGAAAAACTTTGGCGTGACCCGGCACGGCAGGGTCGTATTTTACGATTACGACGAGATTGAACCGCTACTCGACTGCCAGTTTCGCCGGATTCCACCCCCCCGTGACGAGATGGATGAGATGTCTGACCAGCCGTGGTATTCGGTGGGCCCTAAAGATATCTTTCCCGAGGAGTTCCGGCTCTTCTTCTCCGGCAACGCGAGGGCCAGGGCCGCATTTGACGCCCAGCACGCGGACCTTTACGACGCGGACTTCTGGATTGGTTTGCAAGATAAGTTGCGCAGCGGCTTTGTGGAAGACTTTTACCCCTACCCACGGCGAGTGCGATTCTCGCGAAGACAGGAGCTTGCCTGACGATGGCATCCCTTTATCTTATTCGACACGGTCAAGCCTCATTCGGCAGCGCTAACTATGATCAGCTGTCGCCGTTGGGACAGCGGCAGGCGGATATATCCGGTCAATTCTTCGCTGAGACAGGGCTACATTTCGCTCAGGCAGCGAGCGGTGACTTGTCGCGTCAGCGCGAGACCGGGGAGCGCGTGCTCGCCAGTCAGCCGGAGCCGGCGACACTGCGAGTCGATCCCCGCTTGAACGAGGTCGACAACGAGGGCCAGATAGCGGCGTTATTGCCGATTCTTTGCGAGCGGGACAGCGCCTTCGCAGACCGGGTGAAAGCCGGCAGGAGCGACAGCAAGCAGTATCAGAAGGTGATTCAGGCTGTGTTCAATGCCTGGGTGTCACCCGACTGCCCCGATTTGTCGGGAACGGCGTCATGGCCTGATTATCTCGCGGGCGTAACCGGAGCGTTACGCGATGCCATGGAGCGCGCAGCGGGGGGCAGCGATACGGCGATTTTCACCTCGGGCGGAACGATTGCTACTGCCGTGAGCTGGGTACTCGGTGTGCCTCACAACCAGATTTACGGATTTTACGAGCCGGTCTTTAATTGCTCTATTACGCGATTGATTTTTTCCCGCGGCAGAGTCTCTCTCTCGAATTTCAACGACACGGCGCATTTGCAGCTACTGAGCCAGCAGCTGGGTGAAGCCTTGGTGACCTACCGGTGATGCCAGACTGATGACGGATATCTGGCTAGTGCGTCACGGTGAGGCCGCAGCGGGTTTTGATCAGGATACGGACCCTGCCCTATCGGCACTCGGGCGCGAACAAGCCGCGCAGAGTGCCGAGCATCTGCTGCGACACGTTCCGGATCGCGCCGCACTGCTGAGCAGTCCCAAATTACGGGCGATGCAGACGGGAGAGCCCTTTGCCCACGCACGAGCAAAGGCGTTGGAAGTCGATAAGCGATTTGTTGAGCTCCCCTCACCAGACTTACTGGCTGCGCGTAAAGTCTGGATACAGGAGGTGCTGCAGGGTCATTGGAGCGAGCTGCCAGAATCTGTTCGCCTATGGCGTGAGGAGATCGACGCGGCCCTTTTATCGTGCACCTCGCCAACAGTCATCTTCACTCACTTTCTGGTCATCAATGCCGTGGCGGCGCGAATGAGCGGTGAAGACACGGTGCTCCAGTGTTTGCCCGCGAACGGATCAGTGCATCATCTGCGCGTCGAGGGTCAGGCCTGGCGCTGGATTTCCCGGGGCGACATGCTCGAGAGCGTGGTCAACTAGTCCCGCTTAATTCGCATGAGTGACTCCTGAGCGGTGGAGGCGAGTAGCGTACCGTTCTGCGACCAGAGAAAACCGCGACTGAAGCCTCGCCCGCCACCTGCCCGCGGGGTGTCGCAGTCATAGAGCACCCAGTCATCTATTTTACCCGGATGGTGAAACCACACCGCATGATCGAGGCTGGCAGCCATGAAATGCTTGATCGGGTTGGCGTAGGGGTGTGGATAGAACACCGTGCTCAGCAGTGAGTAGTCGGAAATCATTACCAGCGCGGCCTGGTGCACGGCTTTGTCCTCAGGCAGCGGACCGATGGCGCGAAACCATGATTGCCCTACCGGGGCTTGCTCTTCTGCCAGATACTGCGTCACCCGTTGTCGCTCGATCTGGTACAGGTCAATCAGGTTGGGTTCGCCGGGCTTAGTGGTGAATCCGCGAAAGCCCGACATGTCATCCGCTTCGGGTCTCGGCGCGGTGACCTCGGGCATGGGGAGGCAGTGGCTCACCCCCTCTTCCTCCCGGTGATAGCTGATCGAGGTGTTAAAGATCGCCTCGCCCTTCTGGCGTGCGACTACCCGCCGGGTGGAGAAAGAGCGTCCGTCGCGAATAGGATCGACCTCAAAGTCGATTTCCGTCGCCGGGTCACCTGCGCGGAGAAAATACGCGTGGAGACTGTGAGCGCTCAGCTCATCACCCACCGTTTGATTCGCCGCCATTAGACATTGCGCCACCACCTGGCCTCCGAAGAGGCGCTGCTGAGGCATCAGACTCTCGCCAATAAAAGTGAGCTCCGCGGTTTGGCGCGGCGTAATCTGCTCAAGCACTTCGGTAAAACAGCTCACAGGGCGTCCTTATGAAGAGGGGCGGGGCGGGGCCAGCCCGCAGAAAAATACTGAAAAATAGTCACCACCACTTTGCTCGACGGGCGCAGTTTGCTGCCAGGTGTCGAGATCCATGGCCGCGTTCAGTGCGCCGGTAAGCAGCTGAACCACGATAGCGGCAGGAATGTCTCGAAACTGCCCGTCGGCGATCGCCTGCTTGACGTAAGTCTCAAGTGTGGCATGGACCGCTGCCAATCGGGCCAGAAGGCGCTGCCGAACAGCGGGTGGTAGTGCGGTGATGGAATTAAAGTGCACCAGTGGCCCCTGATCTGAGTTTTGCAGCGCAAAGATTTGCCGGCATGCCGTATGCAGTTTGGCGGCGGGTGCCGCATCCACTTGTTCGATGCCCCCCACAACCCGCTCCAGTTGATCCAGGGTGTAGTCATAGCACTGTGTGAGTAGCGCCTCTTTGTTGGCGAAGTGATAGTAAAAAGCACCCTTGGAGACTTGTAACTGTTCGGCAATCTCATCGAGCGACGTACCGCTAAAGCCCTTTTGATTGAAGCAACGGGTGCCGGCCTTGAGAAAAGCTTGTTGTTTCAGTCGGTTCAGCGCCTCACGATCAAAGGCCTCATCGTCGGTGGTGAGCGCCACTGCGCCCGCAGCGTCGAGCGCCATGTGTTGCTCGGGTGACGACAGCAAGCCATGGGTGAACAGATCGCGTAGCACCCCGATGACGTCTCTGGCCTCCTCACGAGGCATTTCATAGAGCCAGTAAAAGGACCAGTCCAGTGCCCCAACCATCGCCCGCATCGTGATCACGGGATTGCACTGGCGGATCTGGCCCGCTTCAATCCCACGGTTGAGCAGGTCAATCAATCGTCTCAGGAGCTCCCGGTACTGTTCCTCGAGGGCAAGGCGGTGTTCATCCTTGAGTGAAGCGATTTCAAGCGGTGCCGCGTAAAAATCACCCTCGCCGTCGAGAGAGCGGAGCGTCGTAGCGATCTGGCTTTCCAGAAACACCACCAGGGATTCAATGGGCGCGTTGTGTTCCGCTTCGGCCCTATCCAGCTGTGCGCTGGCCTGGCGCATGTTCGCGTCATAACATTGATAAATCAGGTCTTCCTTGGTGGCGACGTAGTAATAAAGACTCGTTTTGGTGAGTCCCAGTCGGCTGGCGACGTCAGCCAAAGTGGTGGATCTAGCCCCCTTGGTATTGAACAGTTTCGCGGCACAGGAAAGCACTGCGGCACGCTTCGTCTCGCGCTGCAGGCCACGACTGAAGGGGGAGCGATGTGCTGGGGCAGGGGTATCCAAAACGTCTTCGGGCAACACAACCCCTGGGGGGGCATTCTCAAAATTCGATAATTTGAACTTTAAGTATTTTTACTGAACCTGTCCATGTTTATCGAGGATCGACCTCGCGCCATTGAGGGTTCAGCGGATGGGCAAGGTGTGCTGGCCCGGCGCAATCTAAGCGATTATCGGGATATCTGGGCGTCGCCGATGGCTTATGCCACACTCCGCCTCCGAACCCATCAATAAGGACGACTTTGTGTCCGACACCATCTCTTTCGTGCAAGAGCGGGGGATTGCCACGCTCACGTTTGATAATCCGGCGCGCCGCAATGCGCTGGGGGCGGCCGAGCTCGACGCCATGGAGGCGGCGCTAGGTGCGTTATCGACTGAGACGCGCGCCCTGATCATTACCTCGTCGGATGATCGGATTTTCTGTGCCGGTGCCGACCTATCACAGATTTTGGAAGGGTCCCTGAGCGGAGATCGTTTCCAGTCGGTAACGAATCAAATCGCAGCCTTACCTGTCCCCACGATTGCCGTACTCACGGGTCATGTCTTCGGTGGTGGTGCCGAGTTAGCGCTGAGCTGCGATTTTCGTCTCGCACGCGAGGAGATCATATTGCGGATACCCGCCGCGGCGATTGGGCTGTGCTATCCGGTAGAGGGGATTGAACGTCTGACCCGGCGCCTCGGACCGTCGTTGGCCCGACGTGTGTTGGTGGCTGCCGAGACGTTCACCGCCGAACAGATGCTGTCCCTGCGGCTTGTTGACGCCGTGCATCCCGCTGCAGCACTTCGCGAGGCGGCGCTTGATTATGCGGCGTCGCTACTGGCGCTGGCGCCGATGGCGGTGACCAGTATGCTTGAAATCATTCGAGAGCTTGAGGCCGGTGCGCTGGATCGAGACCATGCCGGAGCGCTGGCCCAGGCCTGCACCGACTCGGAGGACGTTCAGGAAGGCATTACGGCGCAGCGTGAAAAAAGAGCGCCAGTGTTCAGAAACCAGTGATCCGACTGCTTGTGAAATGACTATGCTAGGGTGACCAAAGATTTGCGCTTTCCATAACTTATGTCCATAGCCCAGCAAAAGCTCGAGCAGATTCGCGCTCAGGTCCAGTCTCACCTTGATGGCCGGCAGACGGCGGCCCTGACCGATGCCCGCAGAGAGGCGCTCGAAGCCACCATTCGAGGACACCTCAACGCCCACAACGCCGTGATCGTGGCGCATTACTATACGGCGCCCGAGATTCAGGCGTTGGCGGAGGCGACGGGTGGTTGCGTCTCGGATTCATTAGAGATGGCAAGGTTTGGGCGCGATCATCCGGCGGAGACGTTGATTGTTGCCGGGGTCAGGTTCATGGGGGAAACCGCCAAAATACTGACGCCGGGCAAGCGGGTCTTAATGCCCACTTTGGAAGCCACGTGCTCCCTTGATGAGGGGTGCCCCAGCGACGCCTTCGCCGCCTTCTGCGATGCCCATCCAGAGCGTGAGGTGGTGGTGTACGCGAATACCTCCGCCGCCGTGAAAGCAAGAGCGGATTGGGTCGTGACGTCCAGCATCGCTCTCGATGTGGCAGAGCATCTTGCAGAGCAGGGTAAAGGCATTATTTGGGCGCCGGATCGGCACTTGGGAGATTATGTGCGGCGTGAGTCGGGTGCGGATGTGCTCCTGTGGGATGGCGCTTGTATCGTCCATGAGGAATTCAAAGCCCGGGGTATTCGCGATCTTAAACAGGTGCATCCGGACGCCGCGGTGCTCGTGCATCCCGAATCGCCCGCGAGCGTTATTGAGCTGGCGGATCACGTCGGTTCCACGACACAAATTATCCGCGCGGCCTGTGAATTGCCTCAGAAAACCTTCATCGTGGCAACGGATCAGGGGATTTTCTACAAGCTTCAGCAAGCGGCCCCCGACAAGACCTTCATCATCGCGCCTACTGCGGGGCAGGGAGCCACCTGCCGCAGCTGCGCCAATTGCCCCTGGATGGCGATGAATGACCTGGAAGCCATGGCGGCGGTTTTTGACCGTGACGATAATGAAATTCAGGTGCCCGAGGTGTTGGCAGCCGAGGCGATGAAGCCACTGGAGCGCATGCTGGCGTTTGCCGAAACACTCAATCCCTGATTAGCAGCTGCCGTGACGGGTTTTAACCCGGATCCATTGCGGTCCGCATGTCCTGAATATCACTCAACCGTTCGTTGATGAGCGAAGAGACTGTGAAGTCACGCCCGACCAATTCGAGGGCATAGGTCAGCTGACGCTCTGCGGCGTCCAGTGCGTTCACCGAAATGAAGTATTCGGCGCGCGATCGATGCAGACCGATGATATTGCCCGCTAGACCCTGAACCTCAGCCAGCAAATACCACAGTCCCGGGTCGTTACTCACCCTCCGAGATTGCTCTATCAGCACGGCCTCGGCGAGATGGGGTGAGCCCGCCTGATGCAGCGCATTGGCATAGGACATCGTGAGCGGATGGTTCCCCGGTGACAGCTCCAGACGTCGCGCCAGCGTCGCGACGGCGCGCGTGGTATTGCCTCGAGCCACATCGATTTCGGCATCTGCGATCACGTATTCAATGCGATCGCTGTCATCCGACCAGATGCTGTCCAGGGTGAGAGCAGCCTCATCCGCTCGGCCCGCAGCGGTCAGCGCCAGAACCAACCCATAGCGGGTGGCCTCCTGTGAGAGCGACTGCCCTTCCGCGGCTGACCGGAATATCGCCACCGCTTCTTCGGGCGTCGGTGCGGCCTGCACGGCGACCCTCGCGCGCATCAGCTGATAGTCCAGACTGACCGAGCGAATCCGTTTTGGATATTGCATTGCGCGGGTGCGGGTATCGGAGATGCGCTTCTCCGACAGTGGGTGAGTGCGGAGGAATTCGGGCACCCGGTCACTCTGGCTATACCGCGTTGCGGCATACATGCGCTCAAACATCTGCGGTGCGGCATAGGGATCCATACCCGCGTTATAGAGGGTCCGTAGCCCCACTCGGTCAGCCTCTGCCTCGTTGGCGCGGCTGTAGCGGAGCTGGGCATCCTGAGCCAGACCCTGCGCGGCGGACATAGCGGCCAGCCCGGCATCGGTTCCCACCGTCGCGGCCAGCAGCACGCCGGCCAAGAGTCCGGCCAACTGCATCGGCCCCTGTTCCTGCGCCAACTCCATGCGCCGCGAGAAATGGCGTTGACTCAGGTGCGCGATTTCGTGCGCCATGACGGTGGCAAATTCGTCTTCGGTCTGGGCATATTGGAACAGACCACTGTGCACACCGATGACCCCCCCGGGCACGGCGAACGCATTGATGGTGGGATTGTCGACGATCACCAGCTCAATCCGACGGTCCTGCAGCTCACTGTGTTGTGCCAACTCAAAGACCAGATTTTCAAGGTAGCTGTGCAGCAGCGGGTCGTTCATTAGTGGCGCCTGACCCCGAAAGCTTCGCAGCCACATGCGCCCCAACTGGTACTCGTAATCCGCGGAAAACAGACTCGTGCTCGATTCGCCCAGATTCGGGATCTTGAGGTCCTCGGTGACGGCCCAGAGCGAGGGGGGTAACGCGAGGCAACAAGCCAACAGGAGTGGCCTAAGTGGCCGAGATAACAGGAGCCGGGGATGCATGCCCGCACTCTAGCTTATTCGACGATTCATCGGGAGATCGTGGGGAGTGTGAAAATTCGTTCTTGATCAGTCCCCTTGTGCAATAAGCGATATACTCCCCGCCCCCTCAAGAGCTGGTCATGATGTATGTCTGATCAAACCTCACCCGCCGAGTCGGTCGATGCGCGGGGAGAGCAGTGTCCGATGCCGTTACTCATGGCGAAACGCGCTCTGCGCGGACTCCCCTCCGGGGCGGTATTAGAGGTGCTGTCTACCGACGCGGGTTCCGAGCGCGATTTCGAGAGTTTTGCGCGACTGGCGGGTCATGCTGTGGCCTGCGAGCGGTTGCTCGATGATGTACTGCGGCTGACGATCACCAAGGCCTGAGTCAAGGAGCACCCAAGCGTGAGAGAAGTGTTAACAAGGTGGTACCAGCGCTATCTGAGCGAAGAAGAGGCGGTGATCTTGCTCATGCTGCTGGTGGTGGCCCTGGTGGTGATGCTGGTGTTCGGAGAGATTCTCGCCCCGGTATTGGTCGCTGTGATTCTCGCCTATTTGATGCAGGGTGTGGCGAATGTGCTGCGGCATCGAGGGGTGCCTGCCGAACTCAGCGTCGCTTTGTCGACGCTGCTGTTTCTCGGTGGCTTCTTCGCGGTCCTGTTTGTTTTGGCGCCGCTCGTCTGGCGCCAGTTGGTCGCTTTGATCCGCGAAGCGCCCGCGATGATTGAAGCGGGTCGAAAGGTGCTGGTCACCCTTCCCGAGGAGTACCCGGTCTTTTTCACCCAGCAGCAGGTCAACGAGCTCACCGCGGCGATACAGGCCGAAATGGCTTCCATAGGTCAAATTCTTGTGACCAAGGGGTTGAGCTCCATTCCAAGTATGCTGGCCGCCATTGTTTATCTGATCCTGATTCCGCTCATGGTGTTCTTTTTCCTCAAGGATCGCGAGCAGCTGGTGGGCTGGTTTGGTGGCTTTTTGCCTGAGAAAAAGCCCCTTCTGGATCGCATCTGGGAGGAGCTCAACCTGCAGTTCGCCAACTACGCTCGGGGCAAAGGCATTGAGGTGCTCATTATCGGCGTGGCCTCCTATCTGGTGTTTGCGGTGTTTTCCCTGAACTATGCGGCGTTACTGGGCCTGCTGGTCGGTTTTTCGGTGATTGTGCCTTTTATCGGCGCCATGCTCGTGACCATTCCCGTGATGATGGTCGCGTATTTTCAATTCGGTGTGACGCCCGATTTTTATTGGGTGGTCGGTGCCTACGTGGTGATTCAGGTCCTCGATGGCAACGTGCTGGTCCCGCTCCTGTTTTCTGAAGCCGTGAACCTGCATCCCGTCGCGATCGTGATCGCGGTGCTGTTTTTTGGTGGCCTCTGGGGTCTCTGGGGCGTCTTTTTTGCTATACCTCTGGCCACGCTGGTCAGCGCGATATTGTCTGCCTGGCCATCGAGTGATTCGCTGGCCGTCTCCTGAGTAATGGATAAAGAGTGACTATCTAATGAGTGGATCATCTGTAGGCCTGCCGGCCGTCTATTGTGCGCTTCGCGCGCTGACGCGACCAAAGCGAGCCGCGCTTGCCCTGGGGGGTATGGTGTTTGCGAGCCTGTTGGTGGCCTGTGGTCAGCTCCCCGCATCGACTCAGGACGCCGAACCCGCCGTAATCATCAGCCCCAACGACGACCGGGATTACGACCTGATCGAGCTGGCTAATGGTCTCGAGGTGATTTTAGTGTCTGATCCGAACGCGGAGAAATCCGCGGCGGCGCTGAGCATTGGCCTGGGGGCGGCATCAGATCCGGAGGAATACCCGGGTATGGCGCACTATCTGGAGCACATGCTATTCATGGGCTCGGCGCAGTTCCCCGAGCCCGACGGCTTCATGGCGTTTACCGCAGAGCACGGTGGCATGACCAATGCCTACACGGGCCTGGATATCACCAATTACATGATGATGGTCGAGAACGACGCCCTTGCCGAGGCATTGGATCG